>ERZ1292623.5157-Hain-H51-01um-R1-5157-length-10489-cov-85_pt1 | contig 10489 bp, 10 predicted proteins | sample MGYA00564398_ERZ1292623 | MGnify/ENA primary metagenome ERZ1292623 (study PRJEB36523, sample SAMEA6512633) | groundwater metagenome | collected 2019-01-07 | study: AquaDiva: Metagenomics assemblies of 32 groundwater samples
CCATAAAAAATCAAGAACCGGATTTTTTGACACGCCGCACGGAAAAATTAAAACGCCCAATATCGCCACCGTTGCCACGCACGGTAAAATAAAATTACTGACCAAAACCGATCATTCGCGAGTTAATCCGGATTTAACGATCGCCAACACTTTTCATCTTTTCGTAAATAACAAAGTAAAAGAAATTAAAAAAGCCGGCGGGCTTCATCAATGGTCCGGATTTAAAAAACCGATCATGACCGATTCGGGCGGATTTCAAGTTTTTAGTTTGGGCTGGGGGAGGGCGCATGGAACAGGAAAGGTCGGTAAAATAGAAAATTTTTTTGAAGCGAGCCGGAAATTCGACGTTCAAAAATTTGCGAACAACAAAAATCCCGTTAAGATTTCCGAAAAAGGAGTTGTTTTTAATTATGACAATAAAAAATACGATTTTATTCCGGAAAAATCAATAAAAATCCAGGAAGATTTGGGAGCTGATGTCATTTTCGCTTTTGACGAATGCACTTCGCCGCTTCATGACCATTTTTATACCAAAAAATCAATGGAACGGACTCATCGCTGGGCGGTTCGTTCATTGAACGCCCATAAAAAAAAGAATCAGGCGCTTTTTGGCATTGTTCAGGGAGGCGTTTTTGAAGATTTAAGAAAAAAATCTTCAAAATTTATCGGCGGCTTGCCTTTTGACGGATTTGGCATCGGCGGTTCATTCGGCGAAAAACAAATGAAAGACGTTTTAAGATGGTCATTGAGCGGTTTGCCGGAAGAAAAACCCCGCCATCTTTTGGGAATTGGAAAAATCAAAGATATTTTTATCGCTGTCAAAGAGGGAATTGATTTGTTTGACTGCGTTATCCCGACCCGCGAAGCTCGCCACGGAATTCTTTACGTTAAATCCGGCAAATTCGCGATTAAAAAGGGGATTTTCGCCGGCGACAAAAAATTGATTGACGGAAATTGCGGCTGTTTCGTTTGCCGCAACAAAATTACCCGCAAAGAGCTTCATTGCTATTTTAAGTCGGCGCGAAAAGCCGACAACAAAAAATTATTGACTTGCGATGTCGATAGATTGGTTTTGGGAAAACGTTTGGCCACCATTCATAATATCCATTTTTTTAAAAATCTTTTCGGGGAAATTCGTGAAGCGATTGCCGATGGAAAACTGGATAAACTGGAAAGGGAATATCTTTTTTGATTTACGCTTTCGCCAAAACAAAAGCGATTATTTTTTTGGCGCCGTTTTCTTTCAATATTTTCACGGCTTCGTTTATCGTGGCTCCGGAGGTGAAAACGTCGTCAACCAGAATAACGTTTTTACCCGCGATTTTCTCGATATTTTTCGCTTTAAAACATCCTTTGATGTTTTCAATTCTTTCTTCGTTGTCTTTCAGATGCGCTTGGTTTTTGGTTTTTTTCGTTCGGTTAAGAGGCGATTCAAGCGGCAGTTTAAAATCGTCGCTGAGGCGGGAAGCGATCAGTTCCGCCTGATTGAAGCCCCTTGTTCTTTGTCGCGAAGAATGAAGGGGAATAGGCGCGACAATTGTTCCCGATTTTAAAATTTTAAGTTCGGGATTTAAAAGATTAACGTAATCAACCGCAATTTTCCCCAGAACCGGCGACAAGTTTTTAAAATTTTTGTATTTAAAACAAAGAATCAGATTTCGGAGAATCGGGTCGTTGTAATCGCCGGCGGCGGCTAAAATATACGGGCTGTTAAAATGGCAGATTTTTTTGTTTTCCGCGAGTCTGGAGCGGCAGACCGGACAAAAAAGAGAGGTGTTTAATTTGATCAAAGACAGGCATTTTCCGCAAATCAGATTATTTTCGTCCCCAATATATTCTCGGCAATTCAGGCAAACCGGCGGGAAGAATATGCTTAAAAAAATGTTTTTCGCTTTGATTAGGAATTGAAACATTGTATAATAATATCATATAAAAACATGTTTGATTTTTTAAGCTCAATTTTTAGCCCGCGATCTTATTTGGGCGTTGACATTGGAACGACTTCCATAAAAATCGTTGAAATAGAAAAAGGGCGGGGAAAACCCGAACTTAAAAATTACGGCATTTTGGAAAGCCATGGCCATCTTGAGCGCGTTAACGACGCCATTTATACCAGCAGTTTGAAAATGGCCGATAAAGAAACCGCCGAATTGTTAAAAATTATTTTGTCCAGTTCAAAATTTAAGACCAAAAACGCCGTTGCCTCAATTCCGTCTTTTTCGTCTTTTATCACTTTTATGGAAATACCTCAAATGCCGGCGGCGGATACGGCCAAAGCTCTGCAGTTTCAAATTCGGCAGCACATTCCTTTGCCTTCATCGGATGTGGCGATTGATTGGTTGAAAATCGGCGAAAAAGAAGATCAAAGGGGATTTATCAGACAGCAAATTATTTTAATCGCCGTGCCCAACGAGCAACTTTTTAAATATCGGGAAATTTTCAAACTGGCCGGTTTGCGGCTGATGGCTTTGGAAGTGGAAAGTTTGAGTCTTGTAAGGTCTTTGGTGGCCGGAGACCAGACTCCGACGTTGCTTGTTGACATCGGCGGCCGCTCGACAAGCATCATGATTGTTGACAAGGGAACGTTAAGACACGGCAGTCACACCGACTTCGCCGGCGCTTCGCTTACCCAGGCCATCGCCAACGGCTTGCAAATAAACGTCAGAAGAGCAGAGGATTTAAAAAGAAGAAAGGGACTTGTCGCCAAAGGCGGGGAATATGAGTTATCCACACTTACTTCTTTTTATTTGGATGCTATAATAAACGAAGTTAAAAGAGCGAAAGAAATCGCCGAAAATAATCAGGAAATTAAATTGGAGCGGATAATTTTGGCCGGCGGAGGAGCGAATTTGCCGGGCATCGGCCAGTATTTTGAAAGCCAGATCGGCTTGCCGACGGTAATCGGAAATTCGTTTTTAACGCTGAAATATCCGGATCAAATTGAGCCGATCGCCAAAGAATTGGGCTCAACGCTCGGCGTGGCGATAGGGTTAGGAATCAGAGAGTTTGTTTAATATGCCTCAATACAATTCCCGTTCAGTTTTGGAAAAAGAATTAATCAAAGGAGAACGTTTGCCGGTCGGCTGGCCATGGCGGCTTTTGACTTTTATGGCGATTGTTTTTTTGACGGCTATTTTGATTTATGCCGGAATCGCTTTCGGTTATTCGGCCTATCTTGAATCGCAGATAAAAAACCTCGACGAAAAAATCGCCGAATTTAACAGGGCGATTGATCAGGAAACTCAAATGAAATTAACCGCTTTTTATTCGCAATTCGCCAATATCCAAAAATTGCTTGATTCTCACGTTAACGGCTCGAAAATTTTCGAGTTTTTGCAAAAAAACACCCATCAAAAGGTTTATTACGCGAACATGAATTTATCGCTGAAAGAAAAAAACATCCGGCTTGACGGAGTGGCCGCCGATTACAACGTTTTGGCCCAGCAGATGGAAATTTTCCGCCGGGCGCCGGAAATCCAAAATGTTTCTTTGACCGGGTCGCAAAGAAAAGACAATGAAATTACTTTTTCCGTTTCAATTATTTTAAAGCCGGAATTGTTTAAATTTTGATTATTTATGAAAGCCTCTTCAAAAAGAACTTTAAGCATTCTCTTGAGCATCTTTTTATTCATCGGGTCATTGGCGATTTACAGTTATTTAATCGGTCCGGCTTACGAGAAAACAAAAACGCAAAAAAGCGAAATCGCTTCGCGCGCGGAAACGGTCAGGCAATACGAGGAAATCATCAATCGGATAAAAAATCTTTTGGAACAATACGAAAACGCCGCGCAGATGCAGGAAACCATGTCGGTTATTCTGCCGACCGATCAAAACGTCGCCGAATCAATCAATCAGATCAACGGCCTGGCTTATTTCAATAATTTGTCCATGGATCGCTTATCGGTCCGGCAGATGGCGATCGCGCCTTCAGCCGATAAATCCAAACTTATCAAGGGAATCGGGACGTTGAGAATCAATATCCGTTTTAACGGCGATTATGCCGCGATAAAATCGTTTCTTCAAAATATGGAAACCAACTTGAATTTGATGGATTTGGTAAGCTTAAGAGCCGAACCGATCGCCGCCGGCGCCAGAGGAAGCAATTTTTTCGATTATGTCGCGGAAATAGACACTTATTATCAAGCGGAACAATAAAAATATGGCCATCATCATTGAAGAAGAAAAAAGAAAAATTAATTGGTTTGCCGCTTTTGTCATTATTTTGGTTTTAGCGATACTTTTTATTTCGGCTTATTATTTGTTTTTCAGCGGCGAACCGCTTATCGAAAAAGTCATTCCTTTGCAGCCGGAACTTCAATCATTGAATCAGCTTTCCAGCGTTAAATTCGATCCTGCTTTGATAGCCGACAATAATCTTTTCCAATTGCTTAAAAAATACGTCAATCCCATTGAGATCGGACCGACCGGCAAAGATAATCCTTTTTTGAGATAAAAACATGGAAAATAAGGCGCTTTTACAAGAGCTCGTTAAAGGCGGATTTTTTAACGATGAATCGTCGAGAAAAGTTCTTCAGGAAGCTTCGATCGCTCAGCGAAGCGTTGAGGACTTGATTTATGAAAGGCGCTTGGTTGACGAAGAAACGCTGGCTAACGTCAAAAGCCGGCTTTTAAATATTCCGTATAAAAAAATCAAAGCCGACGAAATTTCCGATGAACTGCTCAAAGCCGTTCCGGAAGAAACAGTCAGAAATTACAAAGTGATTCCCATTGAGCGGTCCGACGATATGCTTGTCGTCGGCATGGTCAACCCCGACGATATCAGGGCGCGGGAAGCTTTGAAATTCGTCGCCAAACAGCTAAAGGCGAACGTCGGCGTTTATTTGATTGCGCCTTCGCTTTGGGAAGCGGTTTTAAGGCGTTATTCGCCGTACCGGAACGTAATCAACGAGGCCGTTCAATTATTGCATGTTCAAACCGGCAAAAGAGCGTTTGGCGCCGGTCAAATCATTCAACTGGAAGCGGGAGCGAACGTTTCCGAAGAAGCGCCGATTATCAGGATTGTTGCTTCCACTTTAAAAGAAGCGGTTTGGCAGAAAGCGTCCGACATTCACATTGAGCCGCAGAGAAATCGTTTAAGAATCAGGTTTCGGGTTGACGGCGAACTTCAGGAAGTTTCTTCAATGCCTATAGAGCTTCATCAGCCGATTGTTTCCCGCGTGAAAGTTCTTTCTAATTTAAAAATTGACGAAACAAGAATTCCGCAGGACGGCCGGTTCAGGACCGTTCTTTTCGGCCGAGATATTGATTATCGCGTGGCGACTTTTCCGACTCCGGTCGGAGAAAAAGCGGCTATCAGGGTTTTGGATCCTCTGGTCGGCTTAAAAGGCTTGGAAGAGCTTGGGTTGATGGGCAGAAATCTCAGGGTGATTAAAAACAGTATTGAAAAACCTTACGGAATGATTCTTATTACCGGGCCGACCGGTTCCGGGAAAACCACCACTTTATACGCCGTTATGCAGATTTTAAACCAGGAAGACGTCAATATCGTCAGTCTGGAAGATCCAGTTGAATATTTTATGGACGGGCTGAATCAGTCGCAGGTGAGGCCGGAGATCGGATATGATTTCGCTTCGGGCTTGCGTCAAATTCTTCGGCAGGATCCGGATGTCATCATGGTCGGTGAAATCAGAGACAACGAAACAGCCGGCTTAGCGGTTCACGCCGCTCTTACCGGCCATATTGTTTTGTCCACGCTTCACACCAATAATTCCATCGGGGTTATTCCGCGGCTTATCGATATGAAAGTCGAGCCGTTTCTTTTGCCGGCTTCTTTGAATTTGATGCTGGCTCAAAGATTGGTTTCTAGGCTTTGTTCGGAATGCCGGCAATCAAAAACCGCGCCGCCTGAAATTGAAGCAATCATTAAAAAAGAATTGGCGAAAATGTCCAAAGAAAATTTAAAAGAATCGGAAATTAAGAATCTTGACGGGCCGTACGAAATTTTTCATTCAGTCGGTTGTAAAAGCTGTAAAAATAAAGGAGTGGCGGGCCGCCTCGCCTTGTTTGAAATTTTTGAAATGACGACGGAGTTGGAAAGGATTATTTCCGAAGGGCCGACCGAACATAAAATTTTAGAAGAGGCGAACCGGCAAGAAATGATTACTTTGCGTCAGGACGGCGTTTTAAAATCTTTAAAAGGATTGGTTTCCGTTGAAGAAGTATTGAAAGAAACAATGGAAGTATGATAAAATTTTCATAATATGATTAATTACAAACAAAAACTTGAAGAATTGATGCTGGCAACGGCCCAGCAAAACGCTTCCGATCTTCATTTGGCGGTGGGTCGTTATCCGACCTTAAGAATTGACGGCGCTCTGATTCCGCTTAATAAAGAGCAGATATTAACGCCGGAAATCGCGCGTAATTTAATAATGGAATTGCTGACCCCGGCGCAAAAAGAGATTTTTTTGGCCGAAAAAGAAATCGACTTTTCTTACAGTTTAGGGGAAAAAGCCCGGTTTCGGGTCAATATTTTCCAGCAAAAAGGTTATGTGGCGGCGGCTCTGCGTTCCATTCACGCCAAGGTAAAAACAATGGAAGAATTGAATTTGCCGCCGATTCTCCATGATTTTGCCAGGCTTTCGCAGGGATTTATTTTGATAGTGGGGCCGGCCGGCCATGGCAAGTCAACGACTTTGGCGGCTATCTTGGACGAAGTTAATCGTAAACGGACGGAACATATCATTACCATAGAAGACCCGGTTGAATATATTTTTACTCAGGACAAATCAATCGTTTCCCAGCGGGAGGTAAAAAGCGACACCGTTGATTTTCATAACGCTTTGCGTTCGCTTTTGCGTCAGGATCCGGACGTCGTTATGATCGGCGAGATGCGCGACGCCGAATCAATGGCAACGGCGATGACGGCGGCTGAAACCGGCCATTTGGTTTTTTCCACTCTTCATACCAATTCGGCGGCTCAGACCATTGACAGGATCATTGACAGTTTTCCGGCGGAACAGCAAGGGCAGATTTCTTCCCAATTGGCCGCCACATTGGTCGCCATTATTTCCGAGCGCTTGATTCCGAGAATAGACGGCGGCCGCGTGCCGGCTTGCGAGATAATGCTTTCCAACGCGGCCGTCCGCAATCTTATCAGGGAGAGAAAAAGCTATCAGATTGATTTGGTGATTGAAACCAATTTTCAGGACGGAATGATGACGCTCAACCGCGCTTTGATCGATTTGGTCAGAAGAGGCGAAATTTCCATGGAAAACGCCGAAATGTATTCTTTAAATCCGGGCGAACTGAGGATATTGCTGGAAAAATCATAATTCAATGAAGTTTAAATACAACGCCAGAACCCAAGAAGGCGAATTGCAAATCGGTTTCGTGGAATCGGTCAACCGCGAGGCGGCTGTCAACGTTTTGACCGGCCACAATCTTTTTATTCTTTCTTTGAGCGAAGCGGAAAAAGCCGGCTGGGGAGACAAAATTTTCAGTCTTTTCAACAAAGTAAAAATGGTTGATTTAATGATTTTTACCCGCCAGTTCGCGACTCTTCTGGAATCCAAGGTGCCGCTGGGGGATTGTTTGCGCGCTCTTCGCAAACAAACCAGAAACCCGATTTTAAAAGAAATCGTTTTTGAAATTTCCAACGACGTTGACGCCGGTTTATCTTTGTCCCAGGCGCTGGAACGCCACGGCAACGTTTTTTCGGAATTTTACATCAACTTGATTCGGTCGTCTGAAATCACCGGACGGTTGGAGGAAGTCATGGTTTTTTTGGCCGATTACATTGATAAAGAATTGATGTGGCGGACGCGCATCAGAAACGCCATGATTTATCCGAGTATTTTAATCGGTTTGTTCGTTATTGTGGCCGGGTTGATGATCGTGATTGTTTTTCCCCAGATCGCCCCGATTTTTAAAGAAGCCAGAGTTGAATTGCCTCTTATCACCAGAATTCTTCTGGCTGGCGGCGAGTTCGTCGGCCGGTGGTGGTGGGCCATCATAACGGTTATTTTTCTTTTTATCGTTCTTTTGGTTGATTATTTCCGGAGCAAAGAGGGAAAAATAGTGTTTGACGAAATTTCGATTAAGCTTCCGATTCTGGGCAATCTTTTCAAGAAAGTTTATATTGCGAGATTCGCCGAATCAATAAGCGTTTTGATAAAAGGCGGCATTCCGATTACCCAGTCAATTGAAATCACGGCCCATTCCGTCGGCAGTATCGTGTATCGCGACGTTCTTCACGATTGCGCCGAACGGGTGAAAGCCGGCGAAACTTTTTCGTCAATCATAGAAAAAGAAGAGGGTCTTTTCCCTCCCTTGGTAAGTCAGATGATAGCGATTGGCGAGGGAACCGGGCGTTTGGACGAAATCCTGTCGCGAATTTCAATTTTATACACCCGCGAAGTTAATGATTTGCTTGCCAATCTGACGGAGCTTATCCAGCCCTTGCTTATCGCCTTGATCGGCGTTTTCGTCGGTTTGCTGTTTGCTTCAATTTTAATTCCGATATATAATTTAGTACAAGCATTTTAAAGAAAAGGTCGAAAAAAAATATTAAAATTACTGATGAAAAAAGGTTTTACGTTAATTGAAATATTGATCGTGGTTGCCATTATCGCAATTTTGGCTTCAATCGTATTGGTCGGTTTGACGGGCGCGAGAGCCAAGGCCCGCGACGCCAAAAGAATCTCCGACGTTACTTCGGTTCAAAACGTTTTGGAGCTTTATTACACGCGTTGCGGTTTTTATCCGGGACAGGTGGACTGCGGTGAAGCCGCTAATCCGGCCAACTGGGTTGATTTGTCGGCTGCCTTAACCGGCAGCGGTTTGGGGGTTACGGGAATTCCCAAGGAACAAATTACCGGCCACGAGGATTATAGTTATTCGGTTGACACTAACGCGTCAACCAACAGACAGGGATATGTGTTAAGCGTTCAATTGGAAGGCGACAATCAGGTTTTGAGAAATCCCGAAGAAGTTGACCCTTCTTCTTTTCCGGCCGGTTTCGCTCCGGTTTTAAGCTGTGATGACGCGGCTTTCAATTATTGCGTCAGGTATTAATTTTAGGTTATGACGTTTTTTACTTGCGCCGTTTTATTTGTTTTCGGTTTGGCGGTCGGAAGTTTTTTGAACGTCATCGGTCTTCGTTATCAGGAAATGGAGCGGTTATTATCCGAGAAAACAACGGGTGGCCGCTCCTTTTGCGTTTTCTGCCGCCGGCAATTGAGGTGGTTTGAATTGATTCCGCTTTTAAGTTTTTTGATTCAACGCGGAAAATGCAACGGTTGCGGCAAAAAAATTTCCCGGCAATATCCGTTTGTTGAATTGTTGAGCGGACTGATTTTTGTTTTCGTCCCTTATTATTTAATTAATTTTCAATTTTCAATTTATAATTTTCAGTCAATTTTTCAATTTTTTAATTATCAATTATTAATTATTGCTGTCTGGATTTTAATTTTCTTGCTCCTTCTTTTGCTTTCAATAATTGATTTCCGGCTATTCATTATTCCCGATTCCATAAATTTAGCTTTGGCGATTTTGGGATTTGCCTTAATCCTATTTTCAATATTTTTGACGTCCGACGTCCAAAGATTAAATAATTTTTCTTTTTTAGGGCATTACGCTTTATTGTTTGATTTTAATTTTCTTAATAACTCAATAAGTAATAACTTAATAACCATAGCCGTCAATCGTTTGTTCGCCGCTTTCGTCGGCATGGCGTTTTTCGGAGCGATTATTCTTTTGAGCCGCGGCCGGGCGATGGGAATGGGGGATTTTAAGCTGATCGCCGGCCTGGGTTTGATTTTCGGCTGGCCGGATATTCTGATGATCGCCGCTTTTTCTTTTATCATCGGCGCGGTTTTCAGCGTTCCTTTTCTGATAAAAGGCGTCAAAACCATGAAAGACGCGGTTCCTTTCGGGCCTTTTATCGTCAGCGGAGCGGTCTTGAATTTTTTCTTTGGTTATCAAATTATAGAGAGTTATTTCAAATTGTTCGGGGCAGTTTATTAACATTGTAAATAAGGTTCTGATTTTTTATAATTTATATGCAAGAAGATGAAGCGTTATTTATAATATTTGCTTTATAAAGGTCGCCGTACAATAACGTAAAAATCAAATAAATAATAAAAACAATGAACAAAGGATTTACCATTATTGAATTATTGGTGATAATCGCGATTTTAATGACGATGACGGGTTTTTTGGTTATTTATAATCGCGCCGGCGAAAGACAAATAATTATTTTTCAGGAACAGGCGAAGGTGATTAACGCCATTAGCAGGGCAAGATCGTTGAGTATCGCCACTTTCGGACAGACGAGCGCGCCTTGCGGTTACGGCGTTCATTTTGACGCGCCGCGGACAGTTACTATTTTCAAGGATTTGGCGGCTGATTGCGGAAGCGCCGACAAAAAATATACACCTTCCAATCCTGAAGAAAAAGTTGAACAATTTTATCTGGATTCAAAAGTTTCGCTTGACTTGGGCTTGACCGATGTTTTGTTTATTCCTCC
>ERZ1292623.5158-Hain-H51-01um-R1-5158-length-10488-cov-4_pt1 | contig 10488 bp, 14 predicted proteins | sample MGYA00564398_ERZ1292623 | MGnify/ENA primary metagenome ERZ1292623 (study PRJEB36523, sample SAMEA6512633) | groundwater metagenome | collected 2019-01-07 | study: AquaDiva: Metagenomics assemblies of 32 groundwater samples
TATAAGAGATTCACCGAAATGTTGGAAGCCGTCATCGGCCATCAGGACTTAACTCCCCAAGAAACAAATTCTTTTTGAGCCTTCTCCATCCATTCTATAGCTACAGGAGAAGGCTCCCTTAAACTACGAAAAACATCCCACAACGCACAACAAACAGGATCAGAACTCATCCAAAGCCTTACCGCTCTACTACAAAACTTGAATCCATAATGTTCCCTAAGTCGTCGTTGAATGTAAGCATCTAAACACCAATCCAACTTCTTTATAGTACATAACGCTAGATACATTCTTAATTCATCAGCCGCTTCTGGTTGTTTACCAAATTGACCCACAGACTTAGGCTTTGGCTTTATGTCTTTAACTACCTCATAAAAGTTTTTATTCACAGACCGTCTACTCCTAAAACCAATTCTCGTGCAGCGCGTGTAACTGCTGTATAGGCCCAACGCCGTTGATCCCAAAGTTTAGGGGCCTGCTCGTTTAACACAACAACTTTATTCCACTGACTACCCTGGGACTTATGACAAGTTAGTGCATACCCATAATCATCAACAACCAAGTGCCCCATATGAGCAGAATTTGTATTCCAATCAGTAGCGGTACCACCAAAAGCATAACTTGAAAAGTTAGTCTCTCTTGGTTCACTTTCTCCATCCCAAAGAACTTTAGCGGTTATTTTCTTTACCGGCTTCGGATCTTCCCCACGAGGATAAATAGTTGTGTCAATGGTCTCTCCTATTTCTTTAACGATTCCCATAAGTCCGTTAAAGACTCTTAAATCCCTATCATTGGCTAAAGCTATTATCTGTTCACCAGGAACAAGTAAATCAACATAATTTTTCCTACGCCTAGCCCCATCATTAAGAGCCGCACGAGTTCTGTTGAAACCACACACAAACACATCTGCATCCGCCGTGTTTCTTACGTTGCACTTAGGAGCGATAACAAGTCCGGCACCCTCATACTCTGTAAGAGTATAAAGAAAGTTATACTCTGTACGAATCCTGGTAGCGAGTCTTATGATCTCGCTATCTGCCGCTTGACGATGAATTTCTGTCATCGTAAAGTCTGGTCGATCCATTAAGTTAACATCATTTTTGGAAATAGGGGGTAACTGACCCGGATCTCCTACGGCTATTATGGGTAATCCAAAAGACATAAGATCATCTAATATCTCCTTACCCACCATAGAGGCTTCGTCAATTATAAAGCCCTCGGCAGCAAGTTCATCCCTTCCGATCAAACCCCACCTAACAACTAACCTATCCCTTCCATCGGGACCTCGAACCACTTCTTCACGAGGTTTATAAATAGTTGAATGGATGGTTTTTGCATCTTGTACCCCTTTTTGTCGTAAGACAGAGGCGGCTTTACCAGTGTAAGCACAAACGGCCATAGACTTATTCAACCGTTCTATAATCTTCTTTATACAGAGGCTCTTGCCCGTACCAGCGAATCCGCCCAACCTTGTCATAGGAGTAGACGTGTTAATCCTGTCTACCACCATAGTTACGGCCTTTTCTTGTTCACTTGTTAGAACGATATCAGACATAAGACCCCCATTTGTGACTATACTTTACACTTCTACTTGAACAAAGTCAACTCATACTTCCAAAACTTCATCCCACCATTCTTCTACCTGTTCCTCAGTCATATCACCAGGATCTTTTACACCCTCGGGTACATACTTTACTTCAGCATCTAATACAGCCAAGTCATCCCTAATACGATGAGAATGGGCTTCCGTATCTGAATCTAACACAATTAATACTCTTTTAAAGTTAGTGGCTATTTGCTGAACTCTATTTAACTTTTCCTGCCCCGCATTAAGACCCAATAAAGCAATAGCGTTTACCGGTCTATAACCAGCATAAAAGTCTAATTTAATGGCATCCATAGGCCCTTCTACTAGGGCCAAAACTTCACCCTTAAGTTCTGGATGACACCCAAACACCAACCCAGCAACGCCAGCACCAGAGTGATAAGTCTTGTATCTTATCTTAGACGTTCCTGTAATGTCTCGCCCGGTCCAACCAACTAAAACACCATCTTTCCTACGAATAGGAAACAATAGTCTATGGGACCAAGACCCCGCACGGCACCATCTTAACCCATACTGGTTACCTACAGCCAAAGGACTTTTAAATCCTCTTTTTCTAAGGTAATCTATATAAGGTTTACCACCATGAAGAAACGTTTGATCGTGGAATATTCTAGAAGTTTCTGGCCACTTAACTTCTAGAAACATTTCCTTCTTTTCATCCTCTTTATCCAAAGCTGATAATTGAGCAGCAAGCGTTCTAGATGAAAGCTCTTCTGCAATTCCGGCCTCGGAATACAACAAATCTTTAGCCTTTGAATAGTTTAAGTTACCCAATTCCGCTATTAAGTTTACGGCCGACATCCAATGAGTGGGGTCCCTCCAACAACCACGAACCCTACTTGTGTCTAACTCTATAGCATAATGGAACTTGTCATCATTACCACATATCGGACACCCTATTCCTATATGACCCGAACGGACTTGACCAATAGGGCCTAAAACATAGTCCACCCCAACAGAATCAAGAAACTTTGGCCAGTCAAACATTTAAAGTTAGGTCCTATCTACTATAAGGTCAAATAGGCGTTTACCTGTTTTCAGCGACTCCAAAATCGCTTGATCTTTGCTGTCGAGACAAACCGCGTCATAATAGTAACGATGTCCTTCTAGCCCACCTTCTCTAAGAATACGAGCCTCCATTTGCTTACGTTCTATAACACTATCCGGAGATTCAAAAAATATCATGTACCTAGCACCACTTTGAAGATTCACACCTTTAGAAATAGCCGTACTCGCCACTAGTACCCTAGGCCCTTTAGGGTCTAGAAACTTTTCTAAAGCAGTCATTTTTTGACTCGATGTAGAACCTCCGTAAACCCAAGTATGCTTTATCTTTTCTTTGTCTAATCTATCACAAATAATTTTGCCACTATGGTTGAACCAATGAACTACTATTACTTTCTCATCTTCTAATTCGTGTAACTTCGCTATAACAGCGTCGAGTTTAGGGTTGTTCTTAAAAGTAAGTTCTATACGTTCATTATCCTCATCAACAGCACCCAACCAACCAGACGAAACCATCCTCATCCTGGTATAAGCTGCTGAAATAGCTGATACATTACCAAACTGGATAGACTGTAACTCTTTATTAAACGCCTGATAATACTTTCTATGTTGACTAGACATAACAGCTTCTAGCAACATGAACTCTCCACCAGAAAGGCCGCCCACGGCCGCCGGTAAGTCCTGGCATTCTGCTTCACTATATCGTACAGAGGAATGCCTAAGTCTCCTAGAAAACAGCTCCTTCTTAGAGGCTAGGAACTTATACTCTGTTTTCCAAGGAGTGTGTGTCTCTCTACAAAACACATTTCTGAATAACCCTAACGTGTCCCCTAAAGAATGCCCATTATCTATTATGTGCATTTGACTCCACATGTCTATAGGGTTCTTGTCAAAAGGAGTTCCCGTCAATCCATAAATAAACTCTATATGCTTGGAGAGTCCCCGTATAACTTTGAAATGAAGACTTTGATGATTCTTTATACTTGTACTTTCATCTAAAACCATCATGTCAAACGCACTTCCAACTTTTACCACACTCTCTTTACAAGAAACCCACCTGTTAGTTCCCTTTTTACCCGGCTCTGTCTCACTACATAACTGTGAAAGTCCCTGATAAGTTACAATAACTACACTAGTACCACCTAACACAACCTGAAGCCGAGATTCTTTACCATCACAATCTACAGCTTCTGCTGACAAATCAGAAGCGTGTATGGCTATCTGTTTCTTCCACTCATACAGATTAACAACATTAGGAACCACGACTAGTAATCGCTTAAGGTTCCTATTGATAAAAATATCTAAACTAACCTTTGTCTTTCCTCCTCCAGTGCCCAGCAAAATTTCGTATCTAGGATACTTCATCCCTAGAAGGAAACACACCTTTTGAGCCTTACGAGGAGAAGTCTGAAACTTATATTTCTCTAATTTACTGTCTAAAACGTCATCAGACAACTCCTTAGCACGACCGGAATCCTTCAATGATCTAGTCAAAAAACTATCAATAGCTTGTTTGGATAACATTTAATCTACAGGATTCGGATCACCAACATGGTAGTTTCGTCCCAAACGAATACTGCTTAATACATATTGTCCGATAGAATATTGTTGGCTTAAAAGGATTTCAAAACGATCTTCATCTGTTCTAGCTGCCGCTACAAACAATCTAGCTAAACCATCCAGACGTTCTTCGTCTGTTTGGCTATAAGTCAACACTATATCTGCCTTTGCGACCTTATCCCACGCTCCAGCCGTATGTTGTTTATCTACACGCTTTGCGGTGGCCCCAGATTGCTTAGTTTGACTTGCCGTTGCTACAGCTATGTTTCGTTCCATAGCAACACGCTTCAAATGTTGCATGATTTCTAGAAGACCTTCCCATCTAGATTCATTGGTAAGCTGTAGTTCATCCGCATAATCAACTATAAACAAATCGGGTATGAACTTCTCATGCTGTTCAAGCAAATCTAGGTAGGCATCCATTTGCCTAACAGTCAGCGTTCCAGGCGGAAATGACTTTACTATCAGCCTTTCATCAGTAGAAAGGGCGGACAGCTTTTCTATAACCTTAGATTCAGCACCTTCTGTATTAAGAGCTAAAGTATCCCTAATAACCTGAATGGAAAAGTCTGTGCCCCACGTATTAGGATCTGGACCTTTCCTAAACTTTGCATACCGGATTTCCCGTTCCTCTCTTTTGCTTATGGCAAAGAAAGACTGAACCAGCCGTTGGCAAACTTCCTCTTCAGTAAGCTCCAAGGACAAGAACAAAACCTTCTTAGCGTGCTGGTGCGCTCGCGTAGCCAAGTTTATAAGCCAGTTAGACTTCCCACTCTTAGCTGGTGCAACATACAGATGTAATCGACCAGGAGCGGGTCCTAAACCTAAATTGTCTAGATCAGGTATACCTGTCGGCAGACTCTCTTGCCTACCAGCAAAGAACGCTGTAGAGGCTTTTATGTCATGTATAAAATGCACTCCAGCATCAAAAGACAAAGCCTGTTCTTTTAAAGCCTTGGCTAGCGTTGCCTCCGCTTGCTCTAACCCCTCCTCATCAGCCTTATCAAGTGACTGAATAGCCAAAGACATAGCACGTTTTAGATTCTGGTATCTGGCAAAAGTCCTTGCCCTATCTACCACATACTTACTATTTATCGACTCCGCTGTGCTCTGAAGGGACGAGAATAACCTTTCAAACGACTCTTCTTTATCTGGGTAATCCTGAATAGCACAATCGAACAGGTCTAATGTGTGACTACCAGGAGCGCATTTAAACCTATCTCTGTACTGAACGGCCTGCTGTGCTATGTCTCTATAAACAGGATCGTAGAGCTTTGGATCTACCAAAGATGCTACTAAAGACCCCTCTGTTTCGTCAAAACATAACAGCGCAAGCAAGGCTTCTTGCATCGCACTTGTTAATTTCATAGGCGAAGCGCCATCTTATACTCAACAGGACCACCGGGCCATTGTGATTCCAATGCAGCCAAATAATTAGCGGTTTGCTGCATTATTACATTGGGGGTTATTTCCAAACCAATACCGTTTTTTAGACCTATGAGTCTGCAAAGAAGAGCCCTGGCTATTAATCTCAAAACGGCAACCTGTTCGGTCTTTGTTTGCACCCCACAAACACTAAACATATAATCAGCAGCCTCATCTGCTGTTTTCATATAGTTCTTGTAAGCAGAAAGTCTCCGAACGGTTATGGCGGCTGGAACAGTTATTCCTCGTTCAGTCCCAACACAAATAAATTGTCCCCACAAAACTTCTCCCCATTCTGTAGCTTCAACCTCCCCAAGCAATAAAACATCTATTGCAGATTTCAGCCGTCGTAGGTCTTGAGAGGGTAAGTCCGCGATCTCTCCAAGAATATCACTTAGATTAACCATTTAGTATTGAATCTTTGCAAAGTGCCTACGAACACCACCAACAACCGATTCTACTACCTCACCTTTCTCCATTAATTGCCTCCACTCACTCCAAATTGCAGGCCAGTTACCACTCCTTTTGTGAAGATTATGTATGCTATTTACAGTGGTGTGTTTCCACGCTGACCAACCTCCATCCTCTAAAAGCACCCGGAATTCATAAATGTTCTTATTTCGGAATTGAAATCCTTTAACCATTCTTTTACTCGCAGTCCTCTACTCCCAATTGTTCACGAATCAAACGATCCAACTCAAAAACATTGACTACTTCAAAGGGTACCTTCTCTCCTATGTCGCTGTCAACGATTAAATTAGACGGAGACCCACCAATCCAAAAAAATTCTCCAGTCCGTTCTGAACCAAATATTTCAAATCGAACTCCTATGTAAGAATCCACACTATAAACAAACTTTTCCCCACTTATACCAACCCCACAGGTATTTATAACTCGAAGAACATCTTCTAGTGTTAACATTCTTTACTCCTAAAAATCTGAATAAGTAAGTCCAGCACGTTCTATGCACTCTTTAAATCTAGGATAGTGTTCTCTTTCTAATTGGCAAACTCTACTTTCAGAGACGCCTAGCAGGTTTCCTATTTCTTTTTGTGTGTAATTCTCTAAACGACCTTTAACAATAGTATAGACAACCTCTCCTAAGTTCTTTGCTATCATTAAAAGAACTTCTCTTATATCAACAAGCCGTTGGTTTTCATATACTGGCTTGTACTCCAATAAAGTAATCATTTCTACTGGGGCACTACCCTCTCTACCACCAGCAACAGAAACCGCTTTATTTAAAGAATCCTTACACCTATTCGGCATAGAAGGCTTTTTGAATTTATTACCAGTTTTTGAAATGATTAATTCCTGCATTCTACGCAAACCCATTAAACGCATAAGATTAGGATCAGAATACTTTTCTGGATTTTCTAATATTTGAAGTAGCGCGTCTCCAGCACCGTCTTCAGCAGAAAACCACCTTTTCAATTCCTTACTCTGCTTTTTTACCAGCCTACTAGCCCCAAATAAAGCATTTTCATAGCACTTTATGACATAATCATTGTCTCTAGAGGTTGGTTCTCTGCGACCCTTCCTCACAAGAATATCCATGTGAGTTTTTGTAAGTTTACTTATTAGTCCTTTCTTACGAAGGACTTTCACTAAACCCACAGAAACTCCCCCAGCAGCCGCTATTTCTACTCTTGATGCCCCTATCCTAGACAACCTATCCATTTCTAAAATAGATTGTTCAGACAACTTCCTTTTAGGTTGAGCGTTTCTTTTATTTACAGGTAGCGGTAAAACCAGATGTCGTATAGCTCTGCGAATAGAACTTTTATGTACGTTCAGTAATCGCCCAATCTCTGTATAGGACTTTCCTTTATTTCGCAGCGCAACCGATAACTCTACTATGTAAGAGGGTATTCTAGTTTTTACTATAGGCCCTCCATTCCTAGGTTTAACATAGGAATGTCTATTTGTTTTCACCGTTTACGTATCCTTCTTATTTTATCTCTGTTCCAACGTGATACGTCACGTAAGGCCAAAGATATATCCCCTTCATACAATTCATAAAAACAGGCTTTACATAAAACCCCATCCAGGTCTACATAACAATCTGTAGAACCAATGTCTGCTGCAAGGTCTTCACAACACCTGCAATAAACAGCTTTGAAACGGTCTTTTGTCCCTCTAGCTACCATTACACATTAGTATACCATTATCACAAAACATAGTTACTAAACAAATCGACCACCCTTAGAACGTTTGTAATTTGCCCTTATACCAAGAACAACCAGTTCCCACCCTGTAACAAAGTCTCCAAAAGATGTAGTACGAAACAAAAATACTTCCGGCTTCAACGCCAAGGATAATGAATACCCATGCCCATCAGCACCAGGAACATCACTTTCCCAAGTAAGCCTCAACAGACGAAAGATGCGTTCTATTTTATCCAAACGAAAAACAAACTTCATGTGTGCCTTCATGTTTATCTCCTATATTGGTATGCCCAGCAGGGATTGAACCTGCGACCAACGAGGTATAAGCTCGCTGCTCTGACCACTGAGCTATGGGCACATAAAAATATGGTAGGGACAGTGGGAATCGAACCCACAAAGTCTTTCAAAGACCGCCAGATTTTAAGTCTAGTGCGTCTGCCTATTTCGCCATGTCCCCGGTTAAACTAAAAAATGAATCTGCATCCACCCAAGTTAAATCAGGTGGGCCTATAAAGACATTCACCACCTTACTAGGATGGACCTTTAGCTTCTTTCCTGCATACCATCGCTTCTGAATGGCAAAGACTTCTTCTGGAGAGGCCCCAGGAGGAATTGTTTCAGCAGAACCGGCACAAAGCCGCACTTCTAATTCAGCCACCTTGCCGTCTTTATCCAATCTAGCTATTTCAACCAAAGCAACTCTGGAAGCGTTATTGAAATAGCCCTTTATAAAACACCCTTCAATACGATGGTGATTCTTAGGTCTACGAAAGGATTTCTTCATAAAATAGAATTTCCACAAGGCCAAGTTTCCAACCAGACAGGCCAAATACCATAACCAGCAGTAACCTTTTCAAAAGCGTCCTTGACCTCTTGTTTCATTAGCCAGGAGTAACCGGCCGCAAGAGCAGGACGAATAAATCTGGGTCCAACAGACTTTGAACCTCCCTTAGCTCGCCACGTTTGAAACCCGAACAACGGAGGAGCAACATCATCCCACATAATCCCATCTGACGGCCAAGCAAATTCCTTTGTTTGCACATTTACCGCCCTATACATAGCAGGTCCAACAAGTAAAGCTGTTCCGATTTCCATTTGAGTGTATAGTCTAGTGCGCAAATCACTGTTGGTCCAAATAACCGGAACCCGTAGTGCCAAGTCACAAGCTAGAACCGCAATACCCACCATGAAGGACGAAGCCGACTTAGCCAGCATAGTGTTCTGTGCAGAACTTAAACCGATAATATCGGCCATCCACTTAGTATCAGATGGTGGCATGTGATATGAGTCTGTGGAATTTCCACGATCTTCAAAAATGACCGTTGGGTTAAAATCTCCATAAACGTTTCGATCCTCGTTCCTAGTCAACTGATCGTTAAGCAAAACCAAAGCCCTAGCTTCGTTTATCAAAGTAAAACAAGCTAACGCTCTAATAAGATGCCAACCCCCACGTCCGCCAGTGGACTCCTCTAGGGTAGCAACATGCAGCCCAGTTTCAACAAGATTTTGCGCAATAGCTGCAAAAACATCATCCTCTAACATATAGGCAGTTAAAATGGTTTGATCTTGTGCAAAATGGTCCGGATCATCTGGTGCCCAACCTGTTTCGCCCCAAGTAACACCTGCCGGCTTTTTAGATCCATATAATGTACTAGGACCCCCCTTAGTAGGAGCCGTGCTATCGTATCCGTGGTAGCAAAGTAAATCAGGATCAATTTTGGGATTAGAAAATTCAGGCCACAGTGACCCATCTTCTCTAGCCTTTATCCTATACAAATGACAAGCCCGCTTACCCTGCTCCGCTGCGCGCAAAACAGCAGCCCGCATTGTTACTCTAGCTCCGAATAGTAACTCTGTACTAGTAGCGATAGCTCCAGGTACACGAGAAGCAAACAACCGCGACGATCCACCAGAAGAAGTAACTTCTGGATCAGGAGAGGGTCCCCACTGTTGCGTATAGGTTGTTAATCTAGGGAGGTTGTCTAGTTCATATCCTCCGTTTAAATACCAATCAGGTAAAGGTCGTTTTGCAGGTGGGCTATAGCCGGGAACAGCAAAAACAAAAATTTGTCCATATTCAATACTAGTACCTACTAAAGTAGGATCTATGGGTTCTAGAGACTGCCCATCCATACGAATAGAACCAAAAGAAACTCTTTCAACAGGAAGTTGCAGATACCCATTCATCAGTGCTACAGTATCCCCCCCAGCCCACCACAAATCCGGTGCGTTGGGTGTGGCCCTTCGGATAATACCTGGGGTATCAATACTTTGACCATTGAACGTTATTACCGTCATTTTTATCTCTCACTAAGCAAAAGTAAGGGTATAGCCTAGCACACCTAACTGGTATGTGGCAAGCAAATAGAAAAACTTCTTGTTTCCTCTTGCGCCCTACAGGGCTACATGGTACAAGATACCGGCTTTGGAGGCAAGATGGAAAATCCACATATTGGGATGCGTGTCCGAATTTATGACGATCCTTTTACAAGCTACAGGTTACAAGGAGAAGCTATCCTTGTTAAACCTGCTTCTAAAAGCGGTAGGATACAGGGTCTTCATTTTTGGGTAGTGAGATTCCCAAAGGAGCACGGATATTGGAGAAAGCTATTTAAAGATGAGGATATCGTAAGATGATTTTTAACGTGGTAGATTTACCACCTATGAGTTGCCGTAGGGGGAACTTAAAAAGTCCAGGATCGGTACAGCAGAAACAAAAATATGATG
>ERZ1292623.5160-Hain-H51-01um-R1-5160-length-10486-cov-5_pt1 | contig 10486 bp, 12 predicted proteins | sample MGYA00564398_ERZ1292623 | MGnify/ENA primary metagenome ERZ1292623 (study PRJEB36523, sample SAMEA6512633) | groundwater metagenome | collected 2019-01-07 | study: AquaDiva: Metagenomics assemblies of 32 groundwater samples
GCATCGGGGTCTTTAGAGACGTCTATACCGTTTATAGTGGCCGTACCGCTGTCGATTGGACGCAGGGTCTCTATCATCTCAAGCGTAGTGGTCTTGCCGGCACCGTTGGGCCCTAAGATACCGAAGATCTCGCCCTTTTTTACCTCGAAGCTAACGCCAGCTACAGCCTGCTTGTCGCCATAGCGTTTTTTGAGATTATCTACCTTTATCATTACGGTCATTAAAAACCACTATATCTTTTTTTGTGTTATCAGACAACCAAAAAGCCCCGACCTTGGCCGGGGCGTTTTTAGCACCTTTTTGTTTGTCCCTAGCATAACGTATAACGCCAGCTAAGGGCAAGACAAAGGCGTTGTTATTTTTCCTTTTTCTTAAGTGTCAAAAAGCCGTTACGTGGGTTTTCTTGAACTTGGCGGTCATCTGGTAGATCACATGGTTCACCCTTTTCGTTCTTTGGTTTTTTAGCAAAAAAGTAGATTGTGTAGTTTTTGCCACCTCGCAGTTGTACACTTTTGTTGTGTAAATAATAAGTTACACCTTTTGAATTTGTGTGGCTGTAGTTTGCCATAGTCTCTCCTCCTTATAAAATTATCGCTACGAGATTTAGATTAAACCCCCTGGCCACAGATGTCAACACTTTAGAGCACTTTTGCGCGGTTTTTTACGATAAATTTCAGGGTATATAACAGCACTAACCTCAGTAAAATGAACATCACCAGCAAAATCGCAATAAAGACCGAAAATCCGGCGAAATCGGGTGAAATGAGGGGTGAAGCAAAATTGTAATGGTAATTTTCAAGGTGCGGCAAAAAGGCACTTTGTTGGTTAGAAGGAAGCCGTGAAACTGCGTCGGCAACACACGTTACGTAATCGTTACGAAAAGATTCCCTGCCACCGCGAAAACGTGCCCGGCAATCAATTGCCGCTTTTTGATACAGATCACTGTTTGTATTATGAGCATTTGCAGCTTGTTCGACGGCTTTGTCATAATCGCGCTGATAGGTGTTTTGTAAAATTATACCCTTACCCATGTCGCTATTCATATGAGACGTAACATAGTTTTGTAGACGAGTTAGCTGGTCTTTGGTGTCCTTGTCGTTTAGTTTCTTGTCCGCTGACAAAACTGCGTCACGTCGCTCGATCATGCCGATGTTATTTAACCGAAGAAAGGTTGCAGCAATAAAACCGACCAGAATCAAAAGCAGCACCAACTGCCAGGTTTTTGCTTTTTTTAGCCACCACAACATTCGTTTGGCTGTAAAGCGATCTTTTTTTGGCGCCCACCTCTTGTACATAATCATCTATGATTATACACGATGGATAAAACGTGTAAGGATGCCGCGTCTATAAACGGCTGTTTTGTGCAGTCCTATCAACAGTAGCATTGGTGCAATCAAGAAATATATGTTTGTTAAAGCCTGAGCATCAGTCATAAAGGTTAGTAGAGCTGCAAGTAACAACATGGCCACAGTATCACCAACAACCAACATGGTGGCCATTGCAGTAATATAGACGATTCTGTAACCCGGCAACCCATCGGCGGTATCGAATATTCCTCGCGTAGCGGGTAGCATGTAGCCTGTAGTTACAACTTCGTTCGCAACATTGATTCCTGCCACCTGGATTGGAGTGCTGGCAAAGGGTCGAAGCAAGTAAACAATTGAATCCCCTATTACGCTGAACTTTAGAAGCGTACGCCCTTTGTGGCTATCCACAAGCTTGCCATACATATAGGAAATAATAATTGAGGCAAATAATGCAACCGAGCTAAGCACGCCAAGCTGAAGATAGCTAGAATTACTGACAGCACCGAACACAACGACGACTATGAACATATTCCACATAAGACCAGAGGCATTCATGTCTATACCTGCAGCAATTTGGGCTATCATGGGCTTCCAGGCTACCTTGAGATTAAAGTGCTTTAGTGTTAGCTTTTGATGTATCTTGACGGGTTCGCTGGTAAAGAATAGCGGCAGGGCAGAGCCGAGCATCAACACTGCAGCAACGATCATCATTATTATTGGCCCAAAGAACAATGCAACCAGACCACCCAAAATCGGCCCAAGTGCTGTCATGACTCGCTCGATAATTTGCATGATGCCCAGTTCTTTTCCAGAATGCTCAATATGTTTTACCTTAGAAAAATCAACCAAGTAGCAGACATCATATAAAGACCTAGAGAAACCACCAATCGGAACCAGCAAAATTAGAGCGACAATACCCCATACCGGAACCAAGGCCATTAGGCTAGCAGCAAGAACAAACAATAAATTACTGATTAATGTTCCGTGTTTTGGGCCATAACGAGCAACCGTAATGGCTACCAGTGGCGACATCAAGAACCTTGAGCCAAAGTAAATAACATAATACCAAGCAAGCCATTGAACGCCGTAGCCTAGCTGATACAGATATACGATACCAAAGCCACCCATCATTTGCATGGCCATTACGCGAAGCATACGGCTCGAATATAGCTCGGCCATTTCAGAGATGCTAACAGTGCGCCAAAAGTGCGTTCGTCGAATAAAAAGATGTAAGAAATGTTGAATCATGTTTGTTTTTAGTAGTTTACACTAGTTTAACTGATAAAATGGTTTTATGCACATATACTTTTCTGGTATTGGCGGAGTTGGCCTTGGGCCTCTGGCCGAAATAGCCTTGGACGCAGGCTATCAGGTATCTGGCTCTGACGCATCTGACTCGCCCATGTTTCGTCAGCTAAGATCGCGGGGTGCCGAGGTGCATCTAGGTCAAGAAGTGGCTATGATTAATCAGCTGCACTCTCATCAAGCAGTAGACTGGCTGGTGTATACATCTGCCTTGCCTGAAAATCATCCCGAGCTAGAGTTCGCCCGTTCAAATGGCATAAAAACCAGCAAACGTGATGAATTGTTGGCTAGCATTATTAGCGAAAAAAATCTCAAACTCATTGCTGTCAGCGGAACGCACGGAAAAACCACAACAACCGCGATGATTGTATGGCTGTTCCACCAGCTGGGATTGCCTGTTAGCTATTCAATCGGCACATCGATTAGTTTTGGACCCAGTGGAGCATTTGATAAATCTAGTGAATATTTTGTCTACGAGTGTGATGAGTTCGACAGAAACTTTTTGAACTTTCACCCGTATATTAGCCTAATACCGTCGCAAAGTTATGACCATAATGACACCTACCCAACGCAAGCTGATTATGACAAGGCCTTTGACCAATTTAAATCACAAAGCAAAACAGTTGTGACTTGGCAGGATGTAAAAAATGACGGAATTACCCTAGCCGGAGAGCATAACCGCAGCAACGCTGCTTTGGCGGTAGATGCGCTGCAAAAAATTACCGACGAGCCAGCGGATAAGCTGCACAGTCTGATTAATGATTTTCCGGGTACCAGTAGACGATTCGAGAAGCTAGCTGACAATTTATACAGCGACTATGCCCATCATCCTGAAGAGATCTCAGCAACCCTACAGCTGGCTCGTGAGCTTTCAAGCCGCATTGCTGTTGTTTATCAGCCTCATCAAAACATTCGCCAACACCAACTGCAATACACAGACTGCTTTGGGCTAGCAGACAAAGTGTACTGGCTGCCGACCTACCTGAGTCGTGAAGACCCAAGTTTGGAGATTTTAAAACCACAAGATCTAGCAAAGGATCTGCCCGCCGAAAAAGTTATATTCAGCCATTTGGATGAAAATTTAAAGAATGCAATAAATACAGAGATAGCTGAGGGTAAAATGGTTATCCTGATGGGTGCTGGATCAATAGATGATTGGGCGCGAGAGCAATTTATTTCTTAGTTAGACTAGAAACGTCCTGATACTGAGATAGCTTTATATCTGGACGTTTCTTTATTTCACTTAGCAAACGTTTCTTGAAGTCTGTGGTAACCGCAAACTGATCACCTGGCTGGGTCTTGCCCGAGATGCGCACTTCTAGCGCCTGGTCACTGAATGCCCCTAAATTAAACAAGGTCGGCGCTTCGATGATTTTCTTGTGCCATTTTTCGTCTTTTGCCAAAGCTTGCCCAACTTTGTCGATAACCGTTTTTAGCTCGTCTATGTCGGTCTCTGGCGCAACCGAAAGCGTGAAATAAACCTTCGAATAACCCATGGTCTTGTTGATAACGTGAAAGACATTGCCGTTGGAAATGTAATGAACATTACCGGCATCGTCTCGCACAACTGTACTGCGTAGTGTTATGTGCTCGACTTTTCCAATAGCTCCATCAATCTCGACATCGTCCCCCACCCGAAACTGATTTTCGATTATAATAAATGCGCCTGATATAAAATCTTTGATAATAGACTGCGCCCCGAAACCAATAACCGCACCCAAAACTCCGGCACTAGCAAGTAATGGTACTAGGTTCACCTCGGGAAATACAGTTGTGAATATAGCTATTGATGCGCTGAATATAACTATTAGCTTCCAGACAACTATCGATACTCCTATAACAGTATCTTGACGTTTTTTTACGTCTACAAGGGGCTGGTTAGCCCGTACAAAATGACGACCATGGACGGCGCGTCGAATGACTGTTTTGATTATTTGCCCACCTATGTACCCGGCGATAAATGCCACAAAAATAATGCCAAGTATAGGAAAACCGTAGTCCGAGATCCACTGGGCCTGCTGTTTTAATTCATATACAACCATATGCTTTATGATACATGAGGTTCGAGCGTAGAACCAGGCCTAAGGGTTTGCGCCATCACTTGGGGTGGTCTGCTGTTCGGTAATGCCCAGCTGTGGATCGCCCAATATACTCTCGTTAAATGTACTGTACTGTGATAAATCTTTTGCCTCTTTGTCGTATTTACTGAGGAAATCTTTGATAACTTCGTTGTCTATGTCGCCACTGGCTGAAAAATTTTGATTGTTGCCGTCTGTTTGGCGTATTTGCCCTCGTGCAGATTCGTAACCGGGGCGAGATAAATCTAGCTTTGAAGTTCCGCTGGCAAAATAAAGAGTCATACTAATGGCAGTTAAAAGTAGCGCGGCCAAGATAGCTAACAAAATACCAAAAGGCAAACCAAAACGTTGGGCAAGTCTACTAAACAAACGCGTGAACCAATTATCGGGCTTTCTTCCCTGGGCGGCATGCTTTACCTTGTGAACAAGAGCTTTTTTTCGCTCGGCTAGAATTGTCATTGCTGTACCTCATTGTTTAATTTCAAAACATTCACACGGTATTCGCCTATTAAACCAGCTAGGTTTGTTATGCCGTTTGAGACTTTTTGTCTTTCGCTGCGCGCGTCTTCAAGATAGCCGTAGAAATCTGCTGGCTTGTCTTGGCATTTTATCCTTAGAGCTGCACTGACTGAATTGTCATAGCTTTCGTAATCTTCCTTAAAGTTTTCTAAAGCTTGTTGAAAATTTTTGGTTGTATCGATCAACAAGGGGGCAGAATCGTTGTATCCGTTGGAAGTCGTCCTAGTATTTAGTGGGACCATTAGCCTAGATACAATGGTTTCGTAACCTTGTCCGCGATTGACTCTGGTTGCTGCATCGTTATGTTGAATACGTTGTAAAACTGTTTGTGCAGACACGCAGGTTTGCTTTATTATAGATTCTTTTTCTGGGCTAAGATCGGCCGGTTTGGCGTATGAGATTTGGCCAAAAATAAAGACAGCCAAAACAGCCAGGACAACGATTGAGATCTTTTTAAACATATTCCTTATTATACAGTGGCCTAGGGTCATATGCTAGCAAAGCTTATACGTCTACTCTGCCCTCGGATTTATTGTTGTCTTTGGAGTTTCTTTTGGCAACTTGATGCAGGTCTTCGTGCGTGTCGAATTCATCATTAATCTTGCGCCCCAGCAATGCCTCAATGACATCTTCTAGACTTAGAACGCCAACAGTTTCTCGCAGTTCATTAACGACTATGAATAAGTGGTGGTGCGTACGTAAAAATGCCGCCAAGGCGTGATCTAAAGTTTGGTCTTGATTAACATAGTATACTTTTGCCTCCATGGCCTTCTCTGCGGTAACAGAGCGCTTTTTATCCAGGGTCAGCATGTCTTGAACATGCAAAATACCAACCACATGGTCAATGTTACGATTGATAACCGGAAAGCGACTGTGGCCGGTTTTATGCAAGTCATCTAACACCAGCGGGCCGAGTAGCTCTTTTTTATCGATACTGTTGATTGCAGCCTTGGGGGTCATCACCTCTTTAACCGGTTTTTGCTGAAAGCTCATCGCATGCGAAAGCAAATATCTTTCTTCTTGGCTGAGGATGTCACCCGATTGCTCTACAAGGTGCACCAACTCTTCTTTTGAATTGATGTTAAATTTGTCTTTCTGGTAAGAGCTAGGGATTCGCAAAAATCTTAAAACTGGGTGTATTTTTTCAATGACTTGCAAAAATTTATATTCGTATTTATCATACATTTTTTGAATAATACTGGCGACTATACCCCAGCGGGCTACTGCACTAGAGAAAACTAGAATTACAAGACTGGCCAGTCCACCCCAGAACCAATCCAAGAACCCGACAGTCAGTATTATTAATATCACGCTCAGGGCGGTGTCTTTGATAAATTGTAATGTGGTTAGATCTTGAATCATACCGTCCCGGCGTAGGTTATATTTAGCTTGCTCGTCTTTTGTCTTTGCCCTACGCTTTAGCTCGTAACTGGTCATATTTGTTGGCTGTATGCGTACTGCGCGCACAATAACCAACAATATAAACAGCATTGCTTCGACTAATAAAAAGATTGATACTTCCGTATTCATTAGGTACATTATAGCTTATTTTAGTGGTATTATTGATACTAGTCATTAAGGAGGATTATGGATAGGACTCGTTGGATTATATTTGCTGTTATATGTTTTGTGCTGCTAGGAACCCTAGTTCTAAACAAAAAAAGTGACGAGGTGAAGGTTGACAATATCAACCCTGCAAAAGTCATAACAGCCGACAAGAAAGGGACTGAAGTACCTGATCATATTTTTGGTACAACAGCCAAAAAGGTCGTGCTGATTGAATATGGAGATTTCCAATGTCCTGGTTGTGCTGGCCTGCACCCAACCTTGAAACCGATCAAAGAGAAATACAAAAACCAGCTGACATTTGTATTTAGAAACTTTCCCCTAACATCGATACATCCGAATGCCCTAGCTGCATCAACCGCAGCAGAAGCAGCTGGATTGCAAGATAAATGGTGGCAATATCACGATAAATTATATGAAAATCAAAGCGAATGGTCAGAGGCGGATGCCACCGAAAGGCTGAACATTTTCACAGAGTACGCCAAAGATCTTGGGTTAAACATTGCTACATTCAAAAAAGATCTGGAAGCAAAAAAAATATCTCAAAAGATTGCTCGCGACCAAGCGTTGGGTAAAAAGATTGGTGCAACCTCTACCCCAACCATAGTTCTAGATGGTAAAATATTGTCGCAAGACAATTGGGAGACATCTGAAAAGCTAGAGGCTGTGTTAGTACAAGCCATCAAGGACAGCGGACAAAAGTTACCTGAATAAAAAATACGTTAATCAAAAAACCCCGCTACAACGCGGGGTTTATTCTTTAGTGTGCAATATACATTTGCCACTGCGCCGGCTCGATGATCACTGGGATCTTCTTTGCGCGGCTCGGTACTTTATTGATGTCAATTGGCATCTGTTAAAGCTCCTTTGTGTTATGTGCTCGTTTCCGCCATATTCGACCAAGTTGCACCTGGGTCTTATGTAAGTTTGGCGCGAAACGCAAATTTAAGACTAACACAAATAGAATTGGCTAGTCAAATACTTTTAACATTTTTAGAATATTTTACGCTTTCGCCCCAGGGCGAAAACCAATATTGACATCAATAGTGTAAATCCAAAAATTGCATAATAAGCCCATGCTTCTTTCTGGAAAGGCAGCGCGATGTTCATACCGTACATACCGTAAAGTACGTTTGGCAGGGTAATCATAACAGTAGCTGCAGTCAATATCTTCATCGAGCGGTTCAGGTTATTACTAGCGATGGTTGCATGTGCGTCGCGTATGCTACCAATGCTTTTTACATAGCTTCTGCAGGCCTCGATAGACTGTTCGGTCGCAAGTGTTAAATCTTCTACGATATCTTCGTCTTGGGCATACAAAGCAATATGCTTGCCTACTAACAAACGGTGCAACATTGCCGACATTGGCTGAAGGCCGGATAGAAAATCGTTCAGCTCGTCCTCTATTGTCACAAAATCTATAAAATCTTGGTTGACAACTTCGTGTGTGCGAAGGCGAGTTCGAATGCCTTTTATACGTTTTCCGATGTTATTGATATAAACGTTATACTGATCGACAATTTGACCCAGCAATTGTAAAAACAGTTTGTTTTTTTGGGTCGTTGAGAAATCTATCTTACCCCCAGTAAACTGTTGCAAACGCGGCGTCGAGTGCATTGAAATCGTAATGATAGCCTTTGGACTAAGAATTATTAACAGCGGAGACGTAGATAGTTCTAGATCATCTTCGACATAAGCATAGCGCAAAAATACATACAATACGTCTCCCTCGCGCTCTATTCGCGGCATCTCCTCGGCATCCAAGGCATCGCTTAGATGCCCGGCGTCTAGGTGGAACTTTTCTACCAAAGAATCTATCTCTTCTGGCGTTGGGTGCTCGACACAAACCCAAGCACCAGCTCGATGCTTGTCGAGAGTCAGCAAGTCATTAGAACGTACGTCTTTGTAAAAATAAGAAATCATATCATAAGCAGTATAGCAGAATCACGAACCCATAAACGATAACAAATTAGTATCATTTATACCCGCAGTTGGTTTATAATAATAACCATGAGTGCTACAAAAATTGCAATTATCGAAGATGATGGCGTGATCCGTCAGATGTACCGAATGAAGTTTGAAGGCGAAGGCTTTGAGGTAGAGACAGCCGAGAATGGTCGTGACGGCGTAGACCTGGTACAGCACATGAAGCCAGATATTATTCTGCTAGATATGCACATGCCCGAAATGGATGGTGCTACAGCTTTGTCAAAAATACGCAATGAGCCATGGGGTAAGGATATACCCGTAATCGTACTGACAAATTTGGGCGAAGAAGAATCACCAAAGAACCTACGGGCATTAGGAATCAAGGGTTACATCGTTAAAGCCGATTTTACGCCACGACAGGTAGTCGCCCGAGTCAAGGACGTGCTGAGCGAATAACGTTCTCAAACAAAGCAGCAACTGTCAACGGCCCTACTCCACCTACTTTTGGTGTGATTGTCAGGTCATCCCTATCGTAAACAGCGTCATCTACATCACCGTAAATTTTATCGTCCTTAATTGAAACCCCAGCATCAACCACGGTAGCCCCCACTGGTATTAGCTCGCTTTTTATCAACCCCGGCTGGCCGGTGGCTGTAACAATAATGTCAGCATTCCTTAGCTCTGCCAACAAATCGTCGCCTTCATCAATGACGCTAACGTTGCGACCGGCACCAAGCCATAACTTATACAGTGGTTGACCGACCAATCTGCCATTTCCGACGATAACAATCTTGCTGTTTTTTGTGTCGATATTATAGCCAGTTAACAACCAGTCGATAGCTGTTGGTGTAGCTGGATAAAAATTTACGTCACTACCCAGGCCATCTACGTCTTTTTCGGGTGCTATTTTTTGCACAATTTCATCGGTCTTGGAGGGATCTTCCAGCGGTAGCTGCACTATTATACCGTGAATATCTTGCCTGCCACTGAGCTGGCTGATTTTATCAGAAACTTCAGCCTGGCTGACCTGATGCTCTTCGACATCGACCAAAATGTCTTTGCCATAATCTTTTTTTAGGCGAATATAGGTGTTAGAAGCTGCGTCTTTTTTAGCGACAACAATCGCCAGCCTAGGATAAATATGATCGGCCTGACGAAGGGCACGCACTTGTTTTGCCTGGCGTTCTTTTATATACGACGTCATTTCGGCGCCATTTAGTAATCTCATGGTTACATAAATTATACTTGAAATACTGATTTAAGTGCTATAATTACTTTGGATTAATAAGCATAAGGTTCTTTAGCGAGGAGGGATCAAAGATCATGCAAGACTATAATACATACACAACAACCACTACGACTAATAGTGACCCGGCGGCACTGGCGGCAATAAGCGCATTTTTTATGGCTTATTTCGTTTTTGTAATAATTATATATTTAGTATTCTCATTTATATTATCGAAAGTATTCGTAAAAGCAGACAAGCCAGCATGGGCAGCATTTGTACCTATATATAATGGCTGGGTATTGTTCGAAATAGGTGGCAAGCCAGGCTGGTGGGTGCTGTCGTCTTTCATACCGTTCGCAGGACCGTTAATAGCTTTTGTCCTGTACATAATGGTATCGCTAGAAATCGCCAAAAAATTCGGCAAGAGTTCTACGTTCGGAATCCTCGGACTATGGCTATTCTCTATAATCGGATATGCAATGTTGGCATTTGATGATTCTAAATATGACGCTGGGGGCAGTTCAGTCGCAGCAAAATCTATCCCAAGCCAGCCA
>ERZ1292623.2179-Hain-H51-01um-R1-2179-length-17897-cov-8_pt2 | contig 10485 bp, 8 predicted proteins | sample MGYA00564398_ERZ1292623 | MGnify/ENA primary metagenome ERZ1292623 (study PRJEB36523, sample SAMEA6512633) | groundwater metagenome | collected 2019-01-07 | study: AquaDiva: Metagenomics assemblies of 32 groundwater samples
AAGACACCCGTCGGGTGTCTATGGGGAATAGTATAGAATTAGAGAGAGTGAGTATGACAAAACTTTCCGTCATTATCTTGGGCCAGAATGTCGCCGACGAAATCGTACCGGCATTCAAGACGGCCAATTTTGCCGACGAAATTATCTACATCGACACTTTTACGGGTTCTACTGATGGAACTCTGGATATGGCTCGGAAATACGCCGCCAAGATCGTCACCAGTCCAACCTACAACTTTGCCGCCTGGAGAAACGATGGCGCCAAAGCAGCTTCGGGCGAGTGGTTGCTTTACCTTGACTCGGACGAACGGATCACCAAACGCCTGGCCAATGAAATCCTGGCGGCCATCAAGCACCCTGACCTTGCCGCCTATACCATTTCTCGTTACGAGGTGTTTTTGGGCAAGCACCTTAATCACTGGCCAGACCCCAGTGTCCTCCGGCTGATAAAGAAAAGCGCCCTCAAGGGTTGGCGCGGCAAACTTCACGAGCAACCGGCCCTAAGCGGCAGGGTTGGGGCTCTGCGGGAACAACTGATTCATCTCTCTCACAAGAATATTGACGAGAAGGTCGCGGGCACGCTGAGGTGGTCACGCTTGGAAGCGGAAATGCTTTTTAAAGCCGGGCATCCACAGATGAAAGGCTGGCGCTTTTTTCGGATCATGCTAACCGAGTTCTGGGACCGCTTTATCAGACAAAGGCTTTGGCGCGACGGCACCGAGGGCTGGATCGAAGTCATTTATCAGATGTTCTCCCGTTTTCTTACTTACGAACGGCTCTGGGAAATGCAGCGAAAACCAAGTTTAAAGGAGACGTACGAGACTATCGACAAAAAAATTTGTCAGGAGGTAGAGAAATGAGAGCTTTGGTCTACGACCCCTATGCCGATACCCTGGGTGGTGGAGAACGTTATGTTCTGACCTTTATCTTGGCCCTTATCAAGATGGGCTATGAAGTCGATCTCGCCTGGAAAGATGACGGCGTTATATCCGAAGCCGCCCGTCGTTTCGACCTGGACTTGTCTGCCGTAAAAATTGACCCCGGGGCCTATCAGGACCTTTCGCTCTCGGCCGGCCTTCTGGCCCGCTACCGGAGAACAAAGAACTACGACCTGATTTTCTGGGTCAGCGACGGCAGTCTGCCCTATCTCTTTGGTCGGAAAAATTACATTCACTTTCAAGTTCCGTTCAAGAAGATCGGTGGCAACCCAATCAACAACTTTTTAAAAACCCAGCGAACAAAAAAAATCATCTATAACTCTGTCTTTACCAAGCGAGTCGTCAATCCTCAGCTACCCTTCACCTCAAGTGTCGTTCTATACCCCCCAATCGACACGGACAGTTTTAAGCCGGGCAAAAAAGAAAACATCATCCTCTCGGTCGCCCGCTTCGACTCTCCTTCCCACGCCAAACGCCAGGATATGCTCATCGAGGCGTTCATGAAATTACACCAGCAAAAGAAAGACTACCAACTTATTCTCGCCGGCGCCATCAAAGGAGAGGGCGGGGAAGACTATTTATCATTACTCAAACAAAAGGCGGAAAAACTACCAATCAAATTCATTACCAACCCAGACTTCAATGAATTAAAGAAACTTTATGCCAAAGCAAAAATATTCTGGCACACCGCCGGTTATGATATTGACGAAAATAAAGAACCGGAAAAAGTGGAGCACTTTGGCATCACCACGGTCGAGGCTATGTCAGCGGGAGCTGTCCCTGTCGTGATTAACAAAGGTGGTCAGCGGGAAATTATTACTCCCGGATCCGGCCTCCTCTGCAATACGATTGAGGAACTGATAGAAAATACAGCCAGATTGATAGATTCGCCGGATGAATTGACAATAATGTCAACGGCGGCAATCGAAAGAGCGCAGATATTCGGCAGTAAGCGTTTTGGAGATCAAGTCGGCAAAATTCTTCATGAGTAAGTTAGTGAAGCTACTTTTTCATCCGATCGCTCTTCTTATTCTTTTTTGTTTTTTTCTTTATTGGGAATTGTTTCTTTTAGGAAGGATTCCTCTTCCAGCCGACGCCTTGGTCGGGACGAATTTTCCTTGGTTGGACTATAAGTGGGGTTTTCCCGCCGGGGTTCCTGTTAGGAACCCGGGAATATCCGATACGTTTTCACAGATATATTTATGGAAGCACCTAGCCGTGGAGATGCTAAGTCAAGCTATTTTTCCGCTCTGGAATAAGTATTCACTCTCTGGAAGTCCACTCTTGGCAAACTATCAATCAGCTGTTATCTTCCCAGCCAATCTGATTCTACTTCTGTCCAAACAGTTTGGTTGGGGATTATACGTTTTCGGTTCAACCCTTACCGCCGCCTTTGCTTTTTATTTTTTCATTAGACGCCACGTCATATCCCCCTGGTCCCGCCTCATCGGGAGCGTGATCTTCGCTACTGCCGGTCTTATGACAACCTGGGTCGAGTTTGGGACCGGAGTCTGGGCCGCCGCGTTTTTTCCAATTCTCCTTTTCTGTATCGATAAAATCTGTCTTGATCAAAAGTTTAATTGGCTCGGAGGACTAAGTCTGGCGCTGACGAGCCTAATCCTTGCCGGCCACGTCCAGATAGATCTATATGCGATTATCATCATCATAGCTTATAGTCTGTTTTTACGCCTTAATCATCCAGGCCAAGTCAAACTGTCTTCGCTAACTACCGTTGCGTTTGGCACAATTTTAGGCATCGGTCTTTCAGCCATTCAACTCCTACCAACTTTTGAGTCTTTCAAAGTTTCAATTAGGTCCGCAGAAACATTTTCTGAAAATTTCGACTACGGTCTTATTCGCCCCATTGAAATGATTCGTCTTTGGGCCGCAGACTTTTTTGGTAACGCTACCACCTATAACTACCGAGGCTCCCTGGATTACTATGAATCATCTTTCTTCCTCGGGACCTTAACGCTTCCACTGATTTTGCCTTTATTTCTGAGGCGTTTCCGTTCATCATATTTGGCCACTTTCTTTCTAGCCGTCTTTTCTGTCAGTCTCTTACTGGTAATCTCCAGTCCTCTTTCCCGCCTAATTTTTAGTCAGCCGATACCTCTATTAACTTATTCATATGCCAGCCGTCTGCTCTTTGTGACTTCTTTTGCCGCGGCGGTTTTAGGGAGCTTAGCCTTAGACCAACTTCGCATCCACAAGGATTATTTGAATTGGATGAGATATTTTTCTGTTCTTTTTCTTTCAATTACCATTATTGCAGTCATCGATATCCCTGGTAAAACACATCAGCTCGTCTCTTTGCGCAATTCTCTCATTCCGATCGCCATCTTGTCCTTTGTTGGCGTCGCTTCTCTCTTCAAAAAAGTTAACCGCCGGATGTTAATTGTTGTTTTTGTACTGGTAATTGCTCTCGACCTGGGTCGTTACTTCAAAAAACATAACCCTTTCGTATCGACTCAGTTGGTATTTCCTGACACGCCGATTACCCAATATCTACAATCAGCCAAAAGCCCATTCAGGGTAGCCCGCGAGATGGGACCGCTTCTTCCGCCAAATACCTGGACACATTATCGTCTTGAATCAATCGAAGGCTACGACCCGCTTCAACTTTTGGACTATAGTCGGCTCTTTAGGGTCGTCTCGGGAGATCGATATGGCGACGAAATCAGTCGTTTTTCTCAAATCATTGATAAAGTTAATCCCGCCTATCTCGACGCTCTTAATGTCGGTTATTTTTTATCCCTTAAATCAAGTGAGGAAGGGAGGGCTTCTCCCCTCATCGGCCAATTAATTAAACAAGGCTACCGCAATGTCTTTGAAGATGGCTCGGTTGTGATCTATCAAAACCCAGGTTCTCTCGACCGGGCCTATTTCGTCAACAAGCTCCGTTTTGTCGAAGATAAGAGGGAAATGGGTGACATTTTAAATGATCCAAAGTTTAATCCCACCAACGAAGCCGTCGTCTTGGGGGAGCCGTTCAAGCTTTCTTCATCAACAGCCGAAGTCGTTTCCATTGACCACGGTGACAATGAGGTCAAGTTAAGCGTTAGAGCCGGGGGTCAAAGTTTTCTCATCCTCGCCGACGCTTTTGATCCCGGCTGGAAAAGTTATCTAAACGGCGAGAAGAACAAAATTTATCAAGTCAATGGGGCTTTACGGGGAGTTCGTGTTCCGCCGGGAGACAGTCAGATCATTTTCAAATACCAGCCCGAATCATTCAGGAACGGCGTCATAATCTCGGTGTTTTCCGCTTTCTCCCTCCTGTTTCTTCTCTCTAGATTATAATTAAACCTAATGAAGAATCACAGCTACTCCATTTTGATTCCTAGCTTTAACGGTCTCGAACTCCTGAAAAAACACCTGCCCTCAGTCATCAAACATTCCCCTGGGGTTGATTCAATCCTCATTGTCGACGACGGTAGTACCGACGGCACGGCCGAATATCTGGCCAAAAACCATCCCCAGATCAACTGTCTCCACCATGACCGGAATCTTGGTTTCCCCAAATCTGTAAATTTAGGTTTTGGAGCAGCCCGGTCAGACTTAATTGTCCTGCTCAATAACGACGTCTCTCCGACGAAGGACTACCTCCCGCCCGCTCTCAAACATTTTGAAAACGAATCGGTTTTCGCCGTCACCCTCGATGAAAGTACCAGCAGTTGGCCGCAAGTTAGCTGGCGGGGGAAACTCCAATACACCAGGGGCGAAGACAAAGACCGGCCCCGCTACACCGCCTGGGCATCCGGCGGCAGTGCCGTCTTTAGAAAAAGCACTTGGGACAAGCTCGGCGGTTTTGATGAAGTTTATTCCCCCGGCTACTGGGAGGATATTGACATCGGCTGGCGGGCTTGGAAGGCGGGCTACCAGATCATTTGGGAACCGGAGGCAAAGATCGTTCACCAACACGAAAGCACCTTCAACCTTTTAAGTCGTGACTATCTCAATTTGATTAAACAAAGAAATGAACTGCTTTTCAACTGGAAAAATATTACCGACCCGACCATGCGTCGGGAGCATTTTGTCTATCTTCTTCGTCACACTTTGGCTCACCCCGGTTATCTAAAGGTCATTCTTGCCGCCTCCGCCTCTGGCGGAAAAAAAGTCAAAACCGAAGGTAGACTTACCGACCGTGACATCTTAGCTTTAGTTAATCAACCTGTCTCATGATTGACCTTTCCATCATCACCGTTACCTATAACAGCGGCAAACAAATCGGTCACCTCCTCGATTCAATTTACAAAGAAAAAAACAAAATTTCTCTGGAAGTAATCGTTATTGATAACAACTCAGCGGATAATTCCTCGCCAATAGCCCGCGGTCACAAAATAAAACCTCATTTTATCCAAATGGAAACCAACGCTGGTTATTCGATAGCGGTGAACAAAGGCTTCAAAAATGCCAGGGGTGACTATTTTTTAATTCTTAATCCGGATACGGTAGTTCAAAAGGGGACACTGGGCAAGCTTCTTGGCTTTGCCAAGGATACTTCTCCTCTGGGAGCGGTGGTACCCCGCCTTCTTAACCCCGACGGCAAGCCTCAACCCTCCGTTTCTATGTTTCCAACCATTGGTAATGCGATTCGCCGCGACTTTCTCGGATGCAAAAAATGCTTCGGCAAATACCTGCCCGACAATCGCATCCAAAAAGTTGATGTTGCCGTCATGGCCGCCTTCTTGGTTTCCCGGGCGACCATCACCGATGTTGGCAGTTTAGACGAGCGGTTCTTTCTTTACTATGAAGACGTTGAGTTTTGCCGCCGCCTGAAAGCAGCGAAACTGCCTATTTATTACCTACCCACCGCTAAAATAAAACACGTTCACGGCGCCAGTGGCCATTTTGTCTTCCACCTGAAAAGCCCCTTACTCGCTTCGGCCAAGCTCTATTATGGTGAATTCTATTCAGAAGTATTAAACTTGATTTTATGGGTAGGCCATAAGTGGCAGGTAATATTAAGAGGACATAAATTCCGTGATTAAATTCATCAACTCTCATTTTGCCAAGTTCGTGATAATCGGCGTCGTTTTACAACTCATTCTTGCTTTGACAACTTACCACCCCGATGTTCGCGCCTTTGTCCTTGCATCCAAATTCATCAACTCCGGTGAAATCACCTCCTTCTACGATCATGTCAGTAACCTTTCCGGTACCGATCCGATCAAAAAAATCTACCACGACGATATTTTTATTTATCCCCCCTTGGGTTACCTCGCCGGCGCGCTCGTCTACCTACCATTTAATCGCTTCACCTCCGCGCTGACTGATCGATTTCTTCTTGATGATAACGCTTTCTTAAAACAACAAATCTTTTCCCCATTACTCCTGGTCTACAAACTGCCATCGCTCATAGGCAGCTGGCTCACTCTTTGGCTGATCATGAAACTATTTCAATCGAAGGAAAGGGCCAGACTGGCGGGCGTTTTGTGGTTACTGAATCCTGTCACCTTGCTCGTTAGTTCCATCATGGGGCAGTCTGATACTTTTGTTGTCTTTTTTATTCTTCTTGCTTTCTACCTTTACAAAACAAATAAACAAACCTGGTCTAATGTTGCTCTGGGTTTGTCGGCCTTGGTCAAGCCCGTCGCCTTAATTCTTATTCCCATCCTGGCCGTTGCTGCCTACAAAAAAGGCGGCCTCAAACCCGCCTTAAAGAATGCGGCTTTTGGTCTGGGGACCTTTTTAATTGGAATTTCTCCCTATCTTCCCTCGCCCGCCTTCAAAATGTATGCCTTGCTCGCTACCCATACTAACAAATCAATTCAGGCCGGTATCGGGATTGCCTCGGGAAATATTATTCCCTGGTATTTTATTGTTATCTCGCTTCTCGTCTTCATTATTTTGTACAAGAAAACAAACCTGCTTTCGATCTTCCTGATCGGCATCTTCGGTAGTTTAGCCTTCAATCATTTTCATCCCCAATGGTTCCTCTGGGTAGTCCCGCTATTAATTATTTATGCAATCGAACGCCAACGTTTCGCTTTTTATATTATCCTAATTCTCTCCTGGTCGTTAATTTGGTTATCCTTTGATCCTTCATTGCACTTTGGGTCTTTCCTCATCCTTAGGGACTTGTTCCCGCCCACGCTAAACAGTCCTTTAAATATCCCGGTCCTGGTTAGTCTGGCTCGTTCGACTATTGTCGCCTCGCTTATCTTTTTGCTCTACGACCATCGTTCGTCTAAATAAAATGAAAACAAAATGGGGGATTATTCTGGTTTTAGTCCTGGCCTTCTTTTTCCGAGTTTATCGCCTGAGCTCACTCCCTGTTTCCCTTTTTGGCGACGAAGTTGACGCCGGCTACCAAGCCTGGTCCTTGGCGACTACGGGCCGTGATTATTACGGTAATTTTCTACCCTCATATATCCGGAGTCTTTCCGAGTGGCGGGCGCCCCTGACCATGTACGTTATCGCCCCCTTTGTCGGCCTTTTGGGGCCCTCGAATTTTAGTGCCCGCTTGCCGATGGCGGTTCTTGGCGTTCTCAGTATTTACCTCACTTACCTGATCAGCAACCTACTCTTCCCAAAAAAGTTTATTGGCCTTATTGCGGCAGCAATATTGGCCTTAACCCCCTGGCATCTCCACTACACTAGAAACGCCGTCGAACAGTCACCCCTCTTTTTGTTGGAACTTCTTGGGGTCTACCTCTATCTCGCCGCCAAAGAAAAGCCCTTTCTTTATACCCTTTCTCTGCTATCTTTCGTCCTTACCTTTTATACCTACTCGGTGGCAAATCTGGCTACTCCGACCATCATCGCCGTTTTACTTTTCTGTTTTCCCCCGAAAATAAAACCACTGACAAACAAAAAAAACCTAGGCGGCTTTTTGTTTTGTCTCTTGGCACTGCTCCCGATTGCTTATCAGCTTGTCGCGGGTCAGGCGGCTGGTCGGTTCAAATCAATCAACATCGCCAATGATAAACAGGTATTGGACCAGATTATTTCTGACCGGAACCGTCCCTGGCTGACCAACCCAGTCCTCGAAAAAGTATTTAACAACCGCCTGACGGCCATTGGTGGCGAATTTGTAAAAAATTATTTCACCGCCCTCTCCCCGCAATTTATGTTCATCTCCGCTGATCCGATTTACCGCCATTCGGTTGATCACTTTGGCGTCTTCCTCTTGGTTTTGTCGCCATTTTTTTACACCGGTCTGATTTTGCTGGCCGGATATCGGAAAGATCGCCGCTATCTGATGCTCGCTCTCTGGTTGCTTCTCATTCCCGTTGGCAGTAGTCTGACCCAAGGAGGCGGTAACCACGCCCCCCGCCTTTTCTTGATGATTTTTCCCGTCACTGTTATTTCTGCTCTGGGTCTAACCTGGGTAGTTGGTCTGGTAAAGGAAAAATACCGGCTTCTCGTTTCGGCAATAATTTTCTCGGCCTTCGTTTTAAATTTTTCCGCCTATTGGTACCGCTACACCACCCACTATGCCTATGAAAGCAGTCACGTCTGGCAGTATGGCTACGAACTGCTTTTTACCCAATCCCGGACTTTAATTGCCAAAGCAAACCGGGTCTTTATCAATAACACCGCTGAACCGGTGTTTTACCGGCTGGCGTATTTTCTCCCGATCCGTCCGTCTGATTTTCAAGAGCAATTCACCACCGACGTCCCGACCAAGAATATCATCCCCGGCTTTGACGGCTTTCGTTTCGCTGAAAAATTCTATCTTGGTACCGCCTCCGATCTTGCCGGCATCAAAAAACTGCTCCGGCCTGGGGATCTGTATTTCGCTTCGCAGCGAACAGAGATACCCGGAGATTGGGACCTGGAAAAGAACCCCCCGGCCGAACTGAAGGTTCATTTAACAGTTAGGGATTTCTACGACCGGCCCCTTTTTTATGTCCTCTCTAAATAAACCTCTCTCCAGACTCTTCGCTTTCGTCTGCCTCTCGCTCTGGCCGGTTGTTTTTCTCATCACCGCTCGCTGGGAACCGCCGGTCTCGATTTTTCACCTCGAGTCCGAGAATATTCAGTCTATTATTAGGAAGACCAGTCCCTATCCAACCGTCTTTCTGGCCAGGGTCTTCCAAAACAAGGCCTCCATCCCCATCACCAAATTTGAACATAACCTCACCGCTCTTCTTGACCCTAATAATTATTTTTTTGGTTACCACCCACGGGAAATTTTCGGCGGCGCCAATGCGGTTAAGTTTCCCTTCATCGCCCTACCGTTTTTTCTCTCCGGTCTCTTCTATCTGCCCCGGACAAAAACGGGAAAGCTATTTATTCTGTCGCTAATCGGCTTGGTCCTTTTACTGTCACTGGTTAACAACTTCGCCGTTTATGATTTTGTCCTTTACTTCCCTCTGGCCTATGTTTTCCTTTTGGGACTTAGGAATAAGCCAAGCGCCTACTTTTTGGTTTGTTTGCCGCTAGCCGCTTTTGAATTCGGTCGTCAAATAATTATGCTTTTACCAAAGTGAAAAAATATCTTTTCATGTTGCTTTTAGCTGTCTTTCTGACTTTTGCCACCCGGTTTTACAATCTGGGTATTGTTCCCGCTGGTCTTTATCTCGACGAGGCCGCCCAGGGGTACAATGCCTATTCAATTCTTCTTACCGGCAAGGACGAATTTGGGAAAATTTTTCCGGCCGCTTTCCGCTCTTTTGCCGATTTCAAAACACCGGTCTATATCTATCTGATCGCCCCGCTGATCCCGCTTTTTGGTTTGACCGCCTTTACCGTTAGGTTTCCTTCCTTCCTCGCCAGTGTTCTGACTATCCCGGTCCTGTTTCTCCTTATTAGAAAACTAATTCCTAACCAGAAACTAGGCCTTCCGCTTTCTTCTCTGACCGTTCTGCTTCTGGCCATCTCTCCCTGGCATATTCTTTTTGGCCGAACCAACTTCGAGACCAATGTCGCTCTTTTGTTTTTCCTCACCGGTATTTATCTCTTTTATCTCGGCCTCGTCAAACCGCTCTATCTGATTCTTTCGGGCATCGTCCTGGCTATTGCCTTACCGGCTTATCATTCCGAAAGACTGCTTGTCCCTCTGACTATCCTTTATTTCGGATTCCGTTTCGGCAGAAAACTATTCAAAAAACCTCTTCTCACGCCTACCCTGATTGCCATTTTCTTTGGCGTCCTTATCAGTCTGCCGACCCTTTTGATCATCAATACTCCCGGTTTTCTCTCCCGCGTTAATACTCTTAGTTCCTGGCTTGTAGATAACGCCTTTTATCTAAGAGTCCGCGATTTCTTTTCCCTCTATCTCTCTTACTTCTCTCCCCGAAATCTTTTTTTTCTGGGAGACGCCGGTCCCCGAAGCTCGTTTCCAGAGCTCTCAACCTTCTATTTCTGGCAGTTGCCATTTTACCTTCACGGCCTTTACCTCTTGTTCAAAAGAAAGCCTCTTGGTGAATTGAAAAATCTGACCGTCTTTCTATTGGTCGTCTCTCCCATCCCGGCGGCCCTGACCCGCGACCCGTTTTCTACCATCCGCGCCTTGCCTTTAGTAATTCCATTCACAATTCTAATTTCACTCAGCCTGATCCAAATCTACCAATCGCTAAAAACAAAACTAAAAAAAGTT
>ERZ1292623.5161-Hain-H51-01um-R1-5161-length-10485-cov-7_pt1 | contig 10485 bp, 12 predicted proteins | sample MGYA00564398_ERZ1292623 | MGnify/ENA primary metagenome ERZ1292623 (study PRJEB36523, sample SAMEA6512633) | groundwater metagenome | collected 2019-01-07 | study: AquaDiva: Metagenomics assemblies of 32 groundwater samples
AAAGGCGGTTCGCCAGCAGAAATAGAAAAAGCCCTCGTTGAACAAGAAAAAAAGATCAGAAAATGGTTAGATGAGAAACTTAGGATTCCTGGACGTCAATTAGGTCGCCGCGGCTCCCTGGGCATCCTCTCTGAAAAAGAAGCAAAAGCCGTTGAAGAAGCGGTGGAAAAAGTCTCTGACACCGCCAAGCTTAATAAATTAGGCAGAACTTGGAGAGTTATTAGAATAGGCGGCAAGGTTATAGTCATAGGCGCCATAATCACCGAAACCGGTCTCTTTATCTATAATTTATACACTTTTGAAGGCGATGTTTGGAAAAAGATGTTTTATGCCGCTGACCAGCTCACTCATATTCCTTTCACGTCAGAGTTAGGTATCAGTGAAACCTTGCTTAAAAGTCCTACCGGCCTCTATAAAGAAGGTATTGCCAAAACCATCAGGAGGATTGAAGAATTACAGCAATGCCTGGATACTTATGAAGGATCAGGCCAGGCCTATTGCGCTTATGAGGGATTGTTTGGAAGAAAGATAGTGGTTTTTATAGACAATGAGAAGGAGGCAAAGGAAATTAGACAAGGCCTTGAGTTCTATGGCAGATCTTTAGAGAGGCAATTGGAAAGGTTGGAGGAGTTTAATCAATAATAATGAAATACATATTCTTTGGGACGCCGGAGTTTGCGGCCATCATCTTGGAAAGATTAATTAAAGCCGGCTGGCCGCCGGCGGCGGTGGTGACTAATCCTGATAAGCCGGTTGGCCGAAAAAAAATTCTAACCCCACCCCCAGTTAAACAAATATTCGCTTCCTCGGAGGAAGCGAATATTTGGCAGCCGGAGGATTTATTAAATGTTTCCGCCCAAGGCGGATCCGCCTCTGGCGGAAAAAGTCAATTGTCAAAGGTTAATGCCCTAGTGGGCATCTTGGCTGCTTACGGCAAAATTATTCCTAAAGAAATCATTGATATTTTCCCCAAAGGCATTATTGTTGTCCACCCCTCGCTTTTACCGAAGTACCGGGGTCCGACGCCGATACAGACGGCAATTCTCAATGGCGATAAAGAAACGGGTGTGACGCTTTTTCTTATGGATGAAAAAATAGACCACGGGTCGATAATTTCTAATTTCCCCGCCTTCGCCAAGGCTTCGGCGGGCAGGCAATTTCCAATTTCCAATGACGATGATTACGAAACATTGATGAAAAAACTGGCGGAAGCAAGCGCTGATTTGTTGATTGAGACATTGCCTAAATATCTTGCGGGGGGAATTAAGCCGCGGCCGCAGGATGAAGCTGGAGCTACTTACACTAAAAAATTTACAATGGAAGAGGCGCGGGTGGATTTAGAAAAAGACGACCCGGAGATGGTTGTCAGGAAAGTCAAGGCATTAAATCCCGAACCCGGCGTCTGGACAATTAAGAACGGCAAAAGGATGAAAATTCTTGAAGCGGATTTAGTAGACGGCCGGCTGGTTCTAAAGAAGATTCAATTTGCTGGAGAAAAAAGCAAACCCCCACACCTAGAGTATAGGTGAGGGGGTGGGCCTATCGGTTGATCTTGGGATAGGCCTGCCCGCCATCGGCCTGGGCCTCAGGCACTGGCAGGCGGGCCTGCCGGATGCGCCGGTTGCGGAAGTCTTGACGGTTGAAATGTTGCCGCTGACACCGCTTACAGAATTTTTTAATCTGGTTGTCGCAGTGACAGCGGATTATTTTAATTTCGCCGCCGCAATAAACGCATTTTTCAGCGGAGATCGACTGAGGGTTCATTTTGTCTCCCCTCCCCAGTAGACGGAGCGTTCTTTTTATATTTTAGCACGATTTGCTGTTTGTCTTTCAAGATTAAGTTTTCAACAGCCTCGGTATAGAGTTGACCATCAACAGTTGCCTCAAGAGTGTAGCCGGGGCGTTCTATTGATTTTCCCCAGACAGCGAAGAATTGCCCCAGTCGGAATTCTTTAGCGCCGGAAGCCGCTTCCACATGAATCGTGCCGCTGCTGTCGTGAGTGTGGATTTCCGCCATACAGTTGGTCAGGAGGCCGATGTCAGCCGGAATAATTTCCCCCGTCTCGTCTACTTCAACTGTTAAATGAGGATGGAAGTGCTGGCTGAGCCGCTGATGCCCCATTGTCAGGCAATCAATACCTGCCTCTTCCCATTTGTTAGTTTGGGGATTGGTTTGAGTGCGCGGATAATAAAATAGCCCGCCTAAACTTACTATAAATACAATTACCAAAATCCAAGTCAGGAATTTGTTTTTCATAATAATTTTGATTATACTATAAATTGATTACACCACAAATATTCCGGGGTCGGCTAATGGTAGGCCACATGCCTCTGAAGCATGTTATCTTGGTTCGACTCCAAGCCCCGGAACTATGGAACACGATCACCAACATCACATCCACTATGCCCAGCCGGGCGCTGATAAAATGGGAGCGTTAATCAAGCTGGTTTTTTTGCTGGTGGTTTTTGCCGTGTTTTATTATTTTGTTGTTTTGCCCGCCCCCGGGCGCGCCACTGATTTAGAGCTGCAATTTATGGGTTTGTTTTTCTCGCTGGTGGCGATTTTAAAGTTAGCTGACTGGCCGGGTTTTGCCGCCGCCTATGCTGAATATGATCTTTTGGCCAGCCGCAGTCGGGTTTATGCCTATGTTTATCCTCTTTTGGAATTGGCGCAGGGATTGTTTTATCTAGCCAACTGGCAGGTGCGTTCTGTGGCTTTTCTCACTTTGATTTTAATGGTCATCGGCGTCATTGGCGTGGCCCGCAATCTGTTGTCTAAAAACCCCGTCCGCTGCGCCTGCCTCGGCACTATCATCCCTATCCCGCTGACTAAATTCACTTTAGCTGAAGATATTATTATGGGCTTAATGGCTTTGTTGATTATTTTTAATGGATAAAAAATACCGGGCTGCTATTGGTAAATTTTTGAAATCTATGCTTAAATAATTTTTACAACCTTGTATATCCTTGGTATTAATTCTGCCTATCATGAAACCGCTGCTTGTCTTATTAAAGACGGCCAATTAATTGCCGCCGTCGAAGAAGAACGGTTCAGCCGGGTTAAGCATGGCAAGCCCGCTCGGGTTGATAATCCTGATCTTATACCGACCGCGGCTATTAATTACTGTTTAAAAGAAGGCGGTATCGGATTCTCAGAAGTAGGCTATATCGGTCTGTCTTTTTTTCCAAAAGACAGATTAAAGAATATAAACATAGATAATTTTTTTAAGCCGGGCGATTGGGGTAGTCAGGAGGGAGAGGAGTTATTTTATAGAAAACTTTTGAAGATTCCGGTTTTAATCAGCGAGTTAGCAGGAGAGGCTGTCGAAAAAAAGATTCATTGGATCCCTCATCATCTCTGTCATGCGGCCAGCGCCTTTTTTGTCTCCCCTTTTTCCGGGGCGGCTATTTTATCCATTGATGGTATTGGTGAGATTTCTTCCACTTGGTTGGGTGGGGGTGAGGAAAATAAAATAGAAGTTTTAAAAGAAATTAATTATCCCAACTCAATTGGATTTCTCTGGGAGAAGTTTTCTCAGTTTTTGGGGTTGGGACAATACGATGCCTCCAAAGTAATGGGTTTGGCTTCTTATGGTGATTGGCGAAAGTTCTATCCTCAATTCCAAAAATTAGTAAAAATTTACCCTGATGGTAATTTTAGTGTTGACAACTCCATCATGAAATTCAGGCTGGATGACTTTGGAGAGATTGAAGAATTATTTGGTGTCAAAAGGATAAACCATCCTGACGAGAGGAAAATAAGCCACGAACAGATAGCGGCCGGACTACAAAAGATTACTAACGAAGTTTTATTGAGCTTGGCTCATTATTTAGTTAAAAAGAGTAATTCAGAAAATCTGTGCTTATCTGGAGGAGTGGCCTTAAATAGCGTTGCCAATTACGAGATCATGAAAAGCGGTCTTTTTAAGAATATCTATATTCAGCCAGCCGCTCATGATGCCGGGACAGCTCTGGGGGCTGCTTATTATATCTGGAATCAAATTTTAGGTGGCAAAAGAGGCTTTGTGATGGAACACGCTTATTGGGGACCTGATTATTCAGAAAAAGAAATGGAGAGTATACTTATTAAAGAGGCGGTTAAATATAAAAAAATTGATAATATAGAGGAACGGACAGCAAAGTTACTGACCGAAGGTAATATTATTGGCTGGTTTCAGGGGAAAATGGAGTGGGGGCCAAGGGCTTTAGGGAATCGTTCTTTATTGGTTGATCCGCGAAAAGCCGAGCTAAAGGAAATCCTCAACGCCAGAATTAAAAAGCGAGAGCCTTTTCGGCCTTTCGCCCCCAGCATCTTAGAAGAAGATGCTGATCAATGGTTTAGAATCCCCACAGGCTGTTATTCTCTTTCAGCGGAATTTATGGAATTTGTCTTTCCCGTTAAAAAAGATAAAGCAGATAAAATACCGGCGGTCGTCCACATTGATGGTACCAGCAGGATTCATCTTGTGAGAAAAGAGATTAATCCTAAGTATCACCGCTTGCTTGCCGAGTTTAAAAAGCTAACTGGTGTGCCATTAGTTCTCAATACGTCGTTCAATGAAAACGAACCGATTGTCTGCAGTCCTCAAGATGCTGTTAATACTTTTAAAAGAACAAAGATGGACTATTTGGTATTAGGCGACTTTTTAGTAGAGTATTAAAAAGCGGGGGTAGTGTAAAGAACACATACGGATTCCATCCGTGGAATGAGGGTGCAACTCCTTCCCCCCGCTCAAAAACATGAAACAGGGAAAAATCATAGAAGCTGTTATAAAGTCTCTCCCCAACTGCTCCCCGATTACCGAAAAAGACAAACCTCTTTACGAGGAATTCTTAAAAACAGAGAGGAAGAAATATCCTTATCACTACTCAAGGAACTGGATTTTTATAAAACAAGTTGCCGGTAATTTTGGTATCAAATATTTTAATAAAGAGAAACAGCATTTAATTACCATCGCCCCGAACTGGGGAGGGTCTGTCCCGAATTATGTTTACCTGCCTCTCGGCATTAAAGCCATAGAGAGTGTCCCTTATGTTGTAAAAGAACTAGCTGAGATTTTAGAGCAGAAAATAATTGTTAAGAAAATATACGGAGAGGATAATAAGAATTTTCTTCTAAAGAATGGCTTTAAAGAAATTCCCCCAACAGGGAATATTGATTTTGAACATTTAGACGACGACAGATATCCAGAAGTTATTTGTGATGTTGACAGTATCATTAAGGCCGCCTTTGGTTTTCCGATCGAGATAAATATGAGAGAATTCAGATATCAACTCAAAGATATTTATAAAAAGGTAAATCTTGGCGAATATAATTTTCAGGAGAAAGAATTGGATCAAAAACTAGATGAATTATTTAAAGATTTAGTTAAAAAATGGAGTCAGGACGCTGCCGAACGACTAGCCAAACAGTTCAAGAAAAAACCCAGGCTTGAAACGGTTAAAAAATGGATGTTTGATGTTTACTATCCGCATTTCGTTAAGGAACAACAGATCAATAAAGATAAAGATGTTATGGCCTATATTAGCTTTATAGATGGGAAAGTTGTTGGTTTTACTGCCGCCTATCCTGTTAGCAATGTCTGTTTAGCGGTTAATGGTCTAATTGCCGATACCAGTTTCAAGGGGCTTATTAGATACTTAATATTCAGATTGGCCAATAAGGCAAGGGTTTTAGGTTATAAATATATCAATTTAGGCAGTAATGATACAAAAGAGCAATATGAATTTAAGCTGGCTTTAGGAAAGATCTACGAGGTTCAGCCCTATATTTTTGAATATAAGTAATTACCCTAATGCCTAAACGCGTCTTTATAATTCACGGCTGGGAGGCGGGGCCGGAGATGCATTGGTTTCCTTGGTTGAAAGAAAAGCTGGAAGGACAGGGATTTGCGGTGACGGCGCCGGCGATGCCTAATACCATGGAGCCGAAGATAAAAGAGTGGCTTAAAGAGTTGGCGCGGGTGGTGGGCAAAAGCGACGGGCAAACCTATTTTGTGGGTCACAGCATCGGTTGCCAGACGATTTTAAGGTATTTGGCGAAGGGTCGGCAGGTGCAGGCGGGCGGGGCAGTTTTAGTCGCCCCTTGGTTTAGACTAATTAATCTAGAAACAGAAGAGACAGAGAAGATCGCCCGGCCCTGGCTGGAGACGCCGCTGGATTTTAATAAAGTAAAGAGAGCCACGACTAAAATCGTGGGGATCTTTTCTAATAATGATCCTTATGTTCCTTTGATTAACAGCGAAATTCTAAAAAAGAAACTGGAGGCGGAAATTATTATTGTCCCCAACGCCGGCCACTTTAATTTTGAAGATGGTGTTAGCCAGCTGCCGGCGGCGCTTAATGCAGTTTTGAAGATTGTCAGAAAATAAAGAGCAGTCCGATGCTCATCGAGAGCATCGGACTGCTATCATCAGATCTCCGGGTTTGCTTGAGCGCGTTCTTCCTCGGCCTGAGCGGAGTAAATGGCAGTGAGCCATGTTTTCCCTTTGATGATAATAGAGATCGTCAATGTGAAACAATTTTCTTTGTCAGTGTAGCGCCACTTAAACTCTACAGTGATATCCGAGACTTTGTTTTTGACTAGAGCTCTGGTGTCGCTGACCAATCGTTGCAGGAATTCTGTCCGACATTTATTTCCCACCATCTGTCCCAGTTCATTGCGGATAATATCAGCTGTCCGCGCCTCAAAAGGTTTATCTGATGTTGCCTCGATGTGACCTTGAGAATTTCTGACTACTAATCTCAACATCGCCAGCCTCCTTCCTAAAAATGGGTTCTGGATTAATTTTAACTAATATCCCAGTTCTTTGGCTAGTTGTAATTCTTTATTGGCTAATTCTTCTTCTCCGGCCACTTGGGCCAGCTGACTGAAAATAAAGTGGCTTTGGCCGGCGGCCGGCTCCAAAGCAATAGCTTCTTCCATAATTTTTATCATTGCTTCTTTATCGCCGCCGGCCAGCTTGAGTTTAGCCGAGAGAAAATAGGGATGCTGGCGCCGCGGATTTATTTTTATTAATTCTGCCAGATGTTTTTCGGCGCGGGCGATATAGCCCTGATCAATTTTAGCAAAGGCGGCGGCCGCATCAACGAAATTAGCTCGTAGAAGATAATCAAGCGGCCGCCTCTCAATGCTTTTATCTAACTCGTCCATAGCCAAGGCCGCCGCCTGTTCAAAATTAGGCAGAGAAATTTTTTGCCGGAGCGCCTCTTGGAGAAAGGCCGCGTAAAATTTGGTCAGGTGGTCGCGGTAAGGCGAGATAATCAAAGCCTGTCGCCAGTTATTTTGAGAAGCGTGATAATCAGCCCACCAAATACTGAAGCTGGTGTAGTAAGCTAATGCCAGAGCCAGAATCAGAAAAATTATAAAAGTGAAATATCTAATCATGGTGATTGTCGATCCAAGCTAAAACGACTGCCAGCATCAAATAAGTACCAAAAGAATCAAAAGAAAAGAGGTTCTGGATAAGGTAGGCCCCCAGAAGCGGCCCAGCCATCAGCCAGCCTTTATAAAAAGCGCCCGCCATCAAGAGGAGGAAGGCCAGAAGAAGAATTAAACCTCCTGCCGCCAGATATTCTATAAAAACATTGTGAGGCTTGCTGGACAATCTTTCGCCGACATTGTGGCGTAAAAGCCGGGGTTGGTAGTATTGATTGTAGGCCTTATTAAAATTTTCCCAACCCCAGCCCAACAGTGGCTTTTCTTTAAAAGCCTGCCAGCCAATTTGCCAATTATTAAGCCGCTGTTGAATCCCTGACGATTTTAAGGAAAGGAAAGCTGTTGGCCGGGTAATAATTAATCCCAGAGCGATAATGACGATTATTAAACCAGCTCCCGCTAGTTTTAGTTTAGTTTTTTGAGTAAGTAAAAGCAGGATAATCAGGCCGGCAATCAAACCCAGGATTACCCCGCGACTGCCGGCCAGAGTAATAACCAGGATTTGTAAAAGCACTCCCAAATAAAACCAGCGGTTATTTTTCGCCAGCCACAGCCCGATAAAGACATTAAAGAGAAGATAGGGAGAGAGGAAGTTGGGGTTGCCGAAGACGCCGCCCGGCCGGGGGTCTGACGGGAAAATAAATGCGGAGAGAGCGGCCAATAAGCTGATGATGAAAGAAAAAGTTAAAAATTTTTGCCAATCAATTTCTTTTCGCAGAGAAACCAGCATTAAGAAGAACAGCCAGAAATGAATGATGGTGAAAATACCAATCCCCCGCTCCGGCACTGACCAAAAACTATTTTGCCAATCAACTCCAGTTAAACCAGTAAGCAGGAGAGCTAAGATAAAAATAGTGAAAGAGATGACTAACGGAGTAAATTTAGGCCGGTATTGGGGCTGGAAGATTATTAAAGCAAGATAAGCGGCAGTCAGAATTGTTGTCAGAATCTGGAAGACGACAATTTTAACAGTGATGTAGGGAAATAAACTAGTTGGTTGAAAAAGAAGGGGCGTCAGCAATACCAGATACAATCCCCAGCGCAGGAAGTTAACCAATTGGGGCATCAGATACTTAGATACTTTCTGATGGCGAAATTACTGGAAATTACTCCCAATAAAATTCCAAAAAGCAGTTGGTAGCCGAAAAGGGCCCAGAAGTTTTTTTGAAAATAGGCGGTTAAATCGAGTTCCGAAAGAAAGAAACGTAAATAAGGCGCTCCCCAAGCCACTACTCCCCAGATTATCAGCATGCTGACGACAGCGCCGATGATGCCGTAGATTATCCCCTCCACCATATAGGGGCCGGTGATAAAGGCATTGGGCGCGCCCACTAAGCGCATAATTCCGATCTCATCGCGGTTGGAGTAGATAGCCAAGCCAACAGTGTTGAAAGTGACAACAATGGCTACCAGCGCCAAAACAATGGTGATAATCAGGCCGGCTTTATTACCCAAGTCAATAATTTTACCAAGGCGATCAATCACCACCTGATTTTGCCGATAGGTGACTTTTTGGATGAGCGGCCGCCACTCGTTATTATCCAGCTTATCAGCAATCACCGAGTATTGCTGGGGATCTTTAGCTTTAATGTTGATTAGAGCCGAGAGGGGGTTTTCTTCCAGTTCTTCAATCGCCTGTTTGATGGTGGGGTCGTCTTGATGTTTTTCTTTAAAAACAGCCAAGGCCCGCTCTTTGGAGATGTATTCTACGATTTCTACCTCCTCAAAATTCTCAATAATTTTTTTGATATTAAGAATTTCCTGCTCCGGGGTGGCTGGTTTGAAATAGACAGAGATATCAATTTTTTCTTTGAGAATGTCGATGGCAGTTTTGGTGACGACACTGAAAAGAATTAAACTTTCAAAGACCAACAAAGACATTACCATAATAATGATGGTGGCGGCGGCCAGCCATTTATTCCTCCAGAAATTCTGCCAGCCAAACTTAATTATCCTTGAGAGTGAAGTGATCATGCCAAAATATATCGTCCTTTAGCTTCATCTTTGACGAGGCGGCCGTTGTCGAGGGTAATGACGCGCTTGCCCAAGGTATTGACGATCTCCTTGCTGTGAGTGGCTAAAACAATGGTGGTGCCCAGTTCGTTAATTTTCAAAAGCAGTTTGACTATCTCCCAAGTATTAAAAGGGTCGAGGTTGCCGGTGGGCTCATCCGCCACAATCACCGCCGGGTGGTTAATCATTGCCCGGGCAATGGCCACCCGCTGCTTTTCTCCGCCAGAAAGCTCATGGGGGAAATTTTGCGCCCGGTCGGCCAAACCCACCATATCCAAAACCTGAGGCACCACCTCATCAATTTCTTTTTGCGGCCGACCCTCGACTTCCATGGCGAAGGCAACATTTTCATAGGCAGTTTTTTTAGGAAGGAGACGGAAATCCTGAAAGATGACGCCGATCTCCCGGCGCAGAGCCGGCAGTTCCCGGGGAGGGAGCCGATTGACTTCGATATTACCAAAAATAATCCGGCCCCGCGTTGGCCGTTCTTCGCCGATAAGCATTTTCACAAAAGTGGATTTGCCAGCGCCGGACTTGCCTACCAAAACCACAAATTCTTTGGCATCAATTTTAAAATCAACTGAGTCCAAGGCGGCGGTGTTGGAGCCGTTGGTATTATAAATTTTGGAGACGTTGACAAAGTGAATCATAAAAGTTGCGAAACAGAGAGTTTGGCGCGGACTTGCCTTCAGGAAACAGAATACTTTTGCTCCAGCGGCAAAAGTTTCTTCTCCCTCGGCGAGCTGCTTTTTGTTTCCGTCTGAGGCGGACGATTATAACAAAAAGACCAAACCAGCTCGCCTCCGGGATGTTCCTTCAGACAAGTCCGCGCCAACCAGTGTTTCCTTATTATAAGTTTAGCTCTGCTTCCACAAACTTATCAAGCTCGCCGCCCAGCACCTTATCTGGCTGGTGTGATTCTGTTTTCGTCCGGTGGTCTTTGACCTGTTTGTAGGGGTGGAGGACATAGGAGCGGATTTGACTGCCCCATTCTGGCGCCACTCTTGTTTTTAATTCAGAAATTTCTTTAGCCT
>ERZ1292623.5162-Hain-H51-01um-R1-5162-length-10485-cov-6_pt1 | contig 10485 bp, 17 predicted proteins | sample MGYA00564398_ERZ1292623 | MGnify/ENA primary metagenome ERZ1292623 (study PRJEB36523, sample SAMEA6512633) | groundwater metagenome | collected 2019-01-07 | study: AquaDiva: Metagenomics assemblies of 32 groundwater samples
GTTCATAAATAAGGTCTGATTCGATGATGGATCGCTCAACCCTTCCATCGTTCCAGTCCAATCTTTAATCCCCTGAAGCCGTGATACCCACTCGGAAGCATGTTTTCGGATTTCTGCTTCCCCTGCGGTTATGTTCAGGGTCCAATTCGTACTTTCAATCACGCGGGTTCCCGTACTCCCGGTCATCTTATAAATGCCACCCGCTTTTCCGTGCTGTACTGCCATGATGGTATCTCCTTTAACATCATAAGAGGATTTATCATAGTGCCCCTCTCATGTAGACGTGAGTTTCTGTGTCTGCCAAGCAATCAAGCATAAGATTCGCTCGTTCGCCTATTCGCCCATTCGCTCTGCTCTGATTCGATTAATCCTTTTGATTTGTTGTGCTTTCCCCTCCATTTAGTAGCAGGCGCCGTGAGGGAATGTACGGTCTAAGGCTTCGGAGTGGTGGTCGATCCCCGTCCCCCTCGCCTGCTACACTTTATCTGCTGTACACTACATATTCAAGCGGCTGATGGTACACATTACCGCTTTGCTCGGTGGCTTCAATCATCATCGGTAAAATGCTCGACCGTTTCAGGGCAACCTCCGATAATGAGCCAAGCCCTAACGCGTTATTGTCTAAGATGGTTGCAATCTGGGTGTGAATCTGGTTGACCGTCAATGCTGACTGCCCCCAAATGTCAATCTGCCATGCGTGCATATTGAGAATACCGCTCCCCTGTTGAAGCTGAACCGGTACTCCTGAAACGGGAAAGAATGAAATATAAGGATATGCCTGATTCTGGGGAGCGTCAATGAAGTAAATCCCGCTCGTTAGCGAAACAATGGTACTGTTCGCAATCAGCTTCGATCTCAACTTTCTGGCAACATCGTTTTGGTTGATCACACGCCACCTCCAATCACCTTAAAGAACGCAGGCCGAAGCCAGGGACGCGGCTTGATGTGTACCGTCCCTAGCTCTAAAAACTTTCCGTAAGGAACAATCGTTCCTACCCTTGCCTCAAACTGTGAATGGGATGACTCAAACTCAAAGGTGATTGAACCTCGCAGCCGATTCTCGTCCACATGCGGGGGCTCCCCTGGCGCGGAAGGGACATGCGGTTTCCCACCGCCTACCATTGACCGTTTTGCCTCATTGACAATCTCAAGGGCTTTGCGGCGAATGAATTGCTCAACCTCTTTACGGGTCTCTAATATAACGTAGGCTGTATTGTCTTTAATCGTGACTGGCATAGTTAAATTAACGGCTTGAGAACCTCAAATGTGTTTTCGCCACACGAATCATAAGAGGTTCCATCAACATCGATGTGGCGATCATAAAGCCCTGGCTGTGTCGTGGCGAAGGTTTGATAAACATGATAGTATTTACCTTTGCTTACGCTGGACATTGAGGCGGCATTCACTTTGACGGATTGGCTCTCCCTAAACTTAATCGTTATTTGGGCTGTCGTTGGATTAAAGAGGGTTGCCGCCGTAAACGGATTCACAGTGGTTCGCGACTTGAGCGTGACTAAACTCAAAACGGGTTCGCCTGCTATATAGGTTTTCATCGATTACACCCTCCGAACACCAATACTCCAGTCCAGTTGGATTTTATTTGCATTGGCGAGTGTAAGTGTTGCCTGCGTAATCCGTGACATCATGGTGCCGACAGCGATGGTTTGTGAGTTAAAGATACCATACTCCATGATGCTTTTTGCCGTTGTTAATGTAAACGTTTTGACGAATTGCACAGTTGTCAAGGTTCGTGTTACCGTTGCCGCCGCCCGTGTCAACCCGCCCGTTGTCAATTCACTGACTAACGCAGAATTGGCAGGAGTCGCGCCCGTCCGATTCGTTCCCATTGCCAGATGGGTGAATCCTCTGCTGGACTTTTTGCCAATCATATCGGCTACATGATACCGCCCTACGTTGACAATCGTGTTGTGGGCAGGTGCAAATTCAATGACCTGTCCATCATTTTTGATGACCCTACGAATGAGAATTCCCTGTAATTCTACCATTTTCAACTCTCCTTTTTTCAATTTCTTTTAAGAGCGTATTCCATGCCTGCATAATTCGCTCATTTAGATTAAGATGCGCGTCGGACGTAAGTTCAGTGATTCCGTTTTCCGTTTCAATCCGCCTAATTAAAACTTCTGTTATCCCTGTTGCCTCTTTATCCATTTTCGATTTTCACCTCTATCATAGAATCGGACTCGATGAGGGTATCAAAGTATTTTTGGGTCAATATCTCTACAAAAACAGGTATGAGTTGCGCAATGACCGTAACCTGCTGGAATGTTGCCGACTCGGATAATCCTAATGCTTCGAGTAGAATCCTGGTAACAGCTCGTGTGAAGGATTCTTTTAAGGCTAGGGCTTCATTATGAGTCACGACTACGAATCGGGTTTGGGATTCTGTCAATCCCATCGACTCTAAGAATGCCTGAATTATAAAAAGTGCCTTTGTGAATGTTTCCGCCAACCCCATCGACTCCGCTAAGGTCAAGGTTGGCATTCTGACTTGAGACTCCGACAGCCCCACCAATTCCGATTTGACCATCGAAGCCAATAAAGCCCTTGATTCACTCAAGCCTAATGATTCAATGAATGCCAGAATCTGCGCCTTTGTGAATGTTTCTACCAACGCAATCGACTCCGCTAAGGTCAAGGTTGGCATTCTGACTTGAGACTCCGACAGCCCCACCAATTCCGATTTGACCATCGAAGCCAATAAAGCCCTTGATTCACTCAAGCCTAATGATTCAATGAATGCCAGAATCTGCGCCTTTGTGAATGTTTCTACCAACGCAATCGACTCCGCTAAGGTCAAGGTTGGCATTCTGATCTGAGATTCTGACAACCCCACCAATTCCGATTTGACCATCGAAGCTAATAAAGCCCTTGACCCTGCCAATCCTAATGATTCCGAAAATAATTGAAGAAACTTGGCAAGAGCCGACTCGGATAAGCCAATCGCTTCCGTATAAATCTTGCTTGGTTGCCGAACAATCGACTTGGATATGTTGACAAACTCGGTAAAGGTTTTCGTAGTTAAAGCAGCCGCCGCACCCTTGAAACTCGCAATACAACTGATTCCTATCCGTGCCGTGCCCGTGTTTGACCACGCCCCCTGTTCGTTGGTAAGTGCCCCGGCACTAATTTTGTATTGACCTAATGTGTTTGTCGTTGATGATAGATTTAAGTTCGTATACCCGCCACCCACAACGGTCAGGGTTCCACCGGCGGACATGACGCCCGCACAAAAAACAACAACGTCAGCAACTGTGTCGATAACGGTTGAGTCCGCAGAGGATGTATGATTATTGGTGGTGCCGGACTCCTCTAAACTGCTGGTTGTATCTAGCGGTGTCGTCGTATCGCAACCCGACACTTCAATAATTATAAAAACCCATGTCGAAGACGGATTCGCGGTGCAGGTGACAATGGTATCACCAGCAACCGTGTTTTTGGCATAACTGATTTGGGTTTTTCGGCCTGTCACCGGGGCTTGCATGACAACCGCATTCGCCCATGTGTTTCCTTTGTCATCCGAAAAAGTGTATGTTCGGCTGTTGGATGGTGTTTGAAACAACAGCCCAATCAGTAAATTCCCCGCACCCACACCCGTTACCGTGACGTTGCCGCTCGTTGCACTCGAAACGGAAACCTCTGCGGATTTTTGTACATAAACAGGGAGTCCCATCGAAACCTCACTTAACCGCTAGCACCGGCATTGCTGGGGGTAGATTATCTGCTTTATCGGCTGCCGTTATTCGTAGCCCTTGAACATATTTGGAGTTGGTTTTACCGCTTGCAACCATCGTCACACCTTTTAGCAAAATCGGATCCGTTACCTGTATATAAGGCGAATCCCCGTTTCCAAGTATTCCCGTCTGGATTGCTGCTTGCGAGCTCCAGACAGAAACCCCTTCATCCAGAAGAGCAATATGAATCAGGAGCTCAACACCAATCAGAAAATCAGCATCCAATAAAACGGGCTCCACGCGGACTGATTGTGTATCGGGTAATACCTTATACGATGATTCAATATACGTTGTATCTTGAGAGGGTTCAATTTTTTCTTCTGCCATTATGGACTTTATTTCCCCATGTCAATGTTGATATTTACACCATTCTCTCCGTGATCACTTCTAAATGATGGATAGTTCGTTGCCCGCCGGGGAACTTGTCAACCCTCAAAATGTTGTAGGATTCTCCGGCGAATTGAATCCTACCCGATTCTATAATCGAAGCCGATGGGAGGAAAAAGAATTTATCACGGTTCACATCAAGAATCCGATTCGCTTGACGGTTTTCGCCCGCAATCAATACCGCTGTCTTTCGGCATTTGTAAGAAGTGCCTGTCGAGTATGATACCGTCACTTCACCGATTGCGTTGATAGTAGTGGCGAAGGATTGGACGGTTGCAAAGGAATAAAGTAAAGCGTTGAGGCTCATCAGTCTAAGTAAAATCCTCTGTACTTTGCCAAAACGGAATCCACTTCGGGCGGAAACTTCTCGGTATAACTGACCGAGTAATCCCCAATCGACTCCGATCTAATTTGCCGACGCGCCGCACCATAATTAGATCGATCGTAATGATAAACAACCATGCTTACCGCCGCCCGTTCGAGATCGAAAGGGATTTTCGGCTTGACGGAAGTTCCGCCCGTATAAGCAGTTGCCCCTGTTAGGTCTGCGCTCGTGTTAAAGCCGATAATGGGTAAAAAGGTTTTTGTTCCGCTGTTGGCAAAAACCTTCAGCTTGGTTGCGGCAGCATTTCCGGCAGTTCGGGCAATCTTAAACTTGCGATTCGTTGTGATGTAGTTGACCCGATAAGTATTGAGTCCAGCCACGCTCATTTCAGAGCCAACAATAGAGCCAAGCGTAATCGGGTCATATTCACCGGGCGGGATGGTCACGGTATACCGAGTCCCTCCCGATGCGTGCTCGGAGAATGCAAATTGGGTGCTGCCAAAGTTGACATTGAGTAAGGCATAGCCCGCATGATAGAAAAGCCTCACATTTCGGTTTCCCTTACTAAAAATTCCCCATTGGTTATGCACCTGAATTGCGCCATCCATTAGCGGGTCAATGGCTCGGCTGGTCGCAGGTACAATGTCAATGCTTCTATCAAACTTTCTCTCAATGTCAATGATGAGGGTCTGAATGGCGAGGACAGGATATTGCGGTACAAAGAGGGTACTTCGACCACTTCCATCTAAATCCTGTCGGTAGTCTCGTGCAACAATTCCCCTGCCGATTGACGATTCAAAATCCCGCGTGACCTGCTCAATGGTTCGTTCAATCCAAGCATCACGGCGAGTATTCACATCGTTATCAGCTATATCGAGTTCAGTTTTGATTCTGCCAAGTGTCGCTAATGCGAAAGTCGAGACTGCCATTGAGCTCCTCTGTTTTGACCTGATAGCACCCATGATGCTGGACACTGATGGATGCTGCGAGGTTTGCTAATCTTGCCGATTCTAATGCCGTCAATCCTGAAGCCAATCCAAGCGTATAGGTTGCAATGACGGTATCTCCTGCCCCTGTTACATCGGCAACCTCGATATGATGTGCAGGGATTTCATGGATTTGCTCGCCTTCTATCAATATCATCCCCTGTTCGCCTCGCTTTAAGAGAAGCTGTTGGGGTTTAAGCATTCGCTGGATTTGTTCAGATGCTCTTTGATAATCGGTTTCTTCTGTTGCCCTCAATGCTTCCGCAAGGTTCGGAGTGATTGCGGTAAAGCCGTGATATTCCCAGAAGTTGCGATGTTTTGGGTCAATGATTATCGGAATATCGCTTTGAATCTCCCGAAAGAATGCAATCGAATCGGGTGTCAAAACCCCTTTATCATAATCCGAAAGAATGATACCATTGAAGGTCATTCGCCTTAATGCCAGTTCCATCCCTTTCTCAATTTCAGGGATTGGCGTTTGGGTCTCTTGATCGAAGCGAATCATCTGCTGATGATTTGAAACCAATCGGGTCTTGACGGTTGTCTGTCGATCTGGGACAGATAAGGGTATGAACGTCACCTGATGCAATGCCAAAAGGTTTTTAACAATTTGGCCCGACATATCGTCACCGACATGACCGAGCAGATATGCCCGCGCACCCAATGAAGCCACATTCGCCGCGACATTCGCCGCGCCTCCGAGTTGGCTGCGGGTCTGGTATACATCAAGGATGGGAACGGGTGCCTCTGGGGACATCCGCTCAACCGTACCGTCAAGATACTGATCGAGCATGATGTCACCGACAACAAGGATTCTGAGATTATTCATTGCTGTCCGGCTTCTTCTTTCTAGCGCGAACTGTTTGCTCATACAAACCGTTCGCTGCCATGCCCGCGATTGAACCGTTGATAGCGCCTCCCACCAGATTCCCATGCTCAACAAACTGGCCATAAGCTGCGCCAAGCCCCGCGCCAATTCCCCACGAAATCATCGGCAGAAATCGCTTTGGAAGAAAGGGTTTAGCAATCTGTATGGCACCCGCAACCAACGCAGCAAGTCCAAGCTGTTCCATGCCCTGGGTTTCCATCATTGCACCTCCAGCCATGTGTTCAACTGTGTGGCCATGTTTACCTCTGTCACACCAGAGAAAATAATAGGGCGGCGATTCTCTAACACATTTGCCCGCAAGTAAACATTCAGCGTTTCGACCCACTTCTGATAGTCCTCATGACTCAACAATGTGACATCCCGAGCTCGAAACTTCAGACACAAGCCGGGCTTATCCACGCTGACGCGGGTTCGTTCCATCCGATACTCGCTTATTAGCTGATCATATTCATGCTGCGTCAGTACTTCAAGCCCAATATCAACCGTCGGATTCAGATAGTAACTGCCAGTCAAACCCGCCACGCCCGCAATAACAATGGATAGGGCCGCGCCTAAAGCCTTCGCACGAGGGCTTCCCGCCCGTTCTTCAGTCGTTTCAATTCGCACCAGATACCTCCAGTTTCGCTTGGGGTTGTGGAGTCATAGATTTTGCGGAGAGGACAATCATCTCCTTTTCAGTCCTAATTGTCACCGTTCCCTCTTTAGCCTGGGTCACGATCGAGTTTAATGCCCGCTGGTAGCCAACCGCCACCCATCGTCGGCACTGCCATTGCCAGAACATTAACCCGTTTCCCAGCAAGCTCAGAAGCAGAATCCCAATCAGAATCCACTTCCTATTGTTTAAGATTTTAATTAATAGCACGCCCAATCTCCCTCCATACCGTACCATCAAACACAAGACTCAACGTTGCATCGTCGGCAGAAACAAACGCCGCCGAAATATCTATAGTATTGGCGCCGCCGTCATTAGTGTCGCTTATCGTAACCAAAGCGTCAAGAAAGATTAGTGTCAAAGTCTGTCCCGAAACGCCGCCCGTAATTGTTGACACTGTATTAAGCCCCACGTCCCCAGTGATTTTCGTCACGTTGCTTGATACCGCAAATGTTGTTGCCGCCGCCGCGACAGTTATCGCGTCAATTGTGTTGCTCACTACACTATCTGTCAGGGCAAGCCCCTTGTTAATTGTGAATTGGTCAGCAGCTTCATTCCAACCCAGGGTCGGCGTTCCGGTTACTTGCGCGGTCATCATATCAAATGAAGTGTCGCTTCCGGGGATTTGATGGATGGTGCCTTCGGCATCAAATATCACTACATTGTTTGTGGAATTTCTGATAGATAGTAAATTTCCATCAGCCCCTACCACCGCCGCTCCAGTTCCAGACTTAATTTGCGGGCTAAACATAATATTTGCAAAATCGCTTGCCGTTTTCCCAGTATCTGCCGCACCACCTGAAATTCCTATAAACTGAATTGGCGCAACTGAACCAGACGCTGCATCAGTAATTCCCCGAATTCTCAAACCGCCAATCAAGCCGTCATCTTTTGCAAAAGAAGCATAAGTGTCCGTCTCGGAAATGGCGGTCATTCCATGCGCCACGTCAGATGATTTTAATGAAAAAATTTCATCATCATTTGCCCCCTGATTGATAGTAAGTCCAATCGCCATATTGATATTGGAGGTGTCATTGATAAAAACTTTCCCCGCATTATCGATTCTCATCCGTTCCGTTGGAGCTGTAGTAGATGTGGTGACGCTTCTTGTCCCAAAAACCAAGTCCCCATAAGTCCCTCCTGTGGCATTTATGGTTTGAAAACTCACAACTGTTGGTGCTTTATCGCTTGTTGTCGCCACACGACCAAATCCTAAATTAGCATGATAATTGGCAGTTGTCATATTTGAACCAATAATAAAATCTAAGGTGTTTCCTAAAACAGATGAGGTTGTGCTTAAATTTATATCTAATCTCGCTATTGGTGTCGTCGTCCTAATTCCGACATTGCCAGAAGTATCAATCGTCAAAAATGGATTAGTTCCGGGCGTTGTTCCGTCTCCTATTTGAAACGTATCATCATCATCACTGCCTGCATCATCTTGAACTCCAACCCAAAAATCTGTGTCTGTCGCAGTGGTAACGTTAAAGATGACCGACGGGTCAGCCTTGGTGATGGTAATGTCTCCAGCACTGGACGCGGATATGGTGAGAGTACCAATGGTTCCAGTGGTTGAATCAAGATCAGCCAACCATGCCTTTGTAATCCTGGTGCCGCTGCTGCCGACAGTGTCACTTGCAACAATTGGCAATAGCGCAGCATTGATTCGTTTCCATGGTGAAAAACTTGATACTTGAGAAACAATCAGAGATGGGATTAGCAGGCTTATGAATAAGCAAATTAAAATGATTTTACGCATTCTTATTTCCTTTATCACATCGATAGAATTGAGGTAACTGAAATCCGAATCATTGGGTCATGTTGCAACAAGCCTCAATCAATGGAATACAAAAAACTCACGCCCTCGTTTCCCTTTTGTGGCTGAATGTAAATGCTGCTCAACACGCCATCCTTGAAAAAGCGAGTATTTCCCGAAAAGAGCAAAATTCCTTTTTCGCTCCCTCCAGTTGCCACAACACTCGCATTTCCAAGTGCAATGGGAGAGGCATTAGAAACCAGAGCTTGCACTTCAAGGGTTTTGAAGCGAATGCGAGTCGCAGATAATGCCCTTACTGTGGTGGCAAACGCGGCGGTTTGTCTACCAACCTTCAGGTTAACTGAGGTCTCACGCAACCGATCTAAAGATTCCTGTCCTGACAGCATAATCGTTGCCATGATTATTCCTCCGCTGTGTACTCGAAACTTGATGCATACAATTCAACATTTGCACCCGCGCCATTACCAGTCGGATAAACCTGGATGGCAACCACATCTTTTTGGGCAAAAGTGGCATACGTCATCGTATTCGTGAACTTGCGGGGCGAAGTTGCCCCTGCAGTAAGAATTTTCGTTGATAATGCCTTTGCCGCAGGAATTGCGACAGCATTACGGACATGACGAAAGGAGCCATTGAATGTCACGGTTGTGCCCGCCGCCTTGCTTCTCGCAAAAACAGCAAGGTTTTGTGCTTTTGCAGGCGTGCTGTAACTATCCGGGATGAGAAGCTCCTGCAACAGCTTGATGGTTGCGGTTGCAGGCCAGGTAATTTTGTGTACCCCGGAAGCTGTGGAAAAATAAGGAACCGTGACGCTGGATGTTGGTGTCAGCACGGTTCCACTTGCCATTTTCCAAAGGGAAAGTGGCAATAGACTTGCCCGCCCAGAGACCCGGCGATGGGCAGTCTTATTGTGGGTTGTCCCACCCGTCATCCCCGTTGGCGGAGTCGCAAGGGTTGAATAGAGAACCTTCCCCCCGTCTCCCGATATCCCGTCATGCCGGTGGAGGGTTCCACCGGCACCAAACTTCTTGCGGAGATCATTCACAAAATCAGATACGTAAACCCCTTGCCCCAATACAGGATCGGCTTTGAGTACCTGATTAAAAGATTGCTGTAACGTCGCACCCATGATGTTGACCTCCTATTAGTCAATCAGATCGCCGAACAAAATTGCTATTGGACGGGTTAAGCCTCGATTCAATGTCACTTTCGATGTAAAATGAATTGAAAGCACGTCCTGAGCAGAAGCCACTGAATATCCCGACTTAAACTTACGCAATGTTGCCAATTGGGTATAAGTGGCACGATTTAAGTTGCGAGTACCAGGGCTCGCGCCAAGCCCAACAACTGTTCCCTGCGCGATTTGCGTCGCTTTCGTAACATTATAAAGCTTCGCGACCATGTTGTTCGTCGCCGGAAAGCCAGTTGTTATCGTTTGTTGAGCAACAATTCCGAACTCACGAAAACGGACTCGGCGATCTAAAAAGGTAATAACATAACGGTTCGTACCAGTCGCTGGAACGGCAGTTCCGCCGCTCACTGGCACTGGAACGGAGAGTCGAAATTCTAATCCGCTTGCGGATTTAACAATCGTAGCCATGAGAAGATACCTCCTTTTACATCAAATTAAGAGGATTTATCATATCAGAGATTTGAGTGGACATGAGTTTCTGTGTCTGCATCATGCTCTGATTCGGTCAATCCTTTTGATTTGTTG
>ERZ1292623.5163-Hain-H51-01um-R1-5163-length-10485-cov-5_pt1 | contig 10485 bp, 12 predicted proteins | sample MGYA00564398_ERZ1292623 | MGnify/ENA primary metagenome ERZ1292623 (study PRJEB36523, sample SAMEA6512633) | groundwater metagenome | collected 2019-01-07 | study: AquaDiva: Metagenomics assemblies of 32 groundwater samples
GTACGTCTCGTCTCAAGCCTCGATTTTGCCTCGAAATTGGCCAAACGCATAAGTCTTAAGTTTATCAGTCTTTTCAACATTTTTCAACTCAAAATTACAATTGTAATACATATTAAAAAAGTATATTATTAGCTTATCATGGCGCGAATTATTAATATTTGTAACGCGAAGGGTGGAGTAGGAAAAACGACGACCTGTAACTCGCTTTCTGCCTACTTGGCAGCGATGGGGAAATATGTTCTGCTGGTTGATCTTGATCCGCAAGCTAATGCCACGGCGGGTTTAGGCATTCTCTTAGAAAATGACCACTTAAACTTGTACCATACTCTTATCGATGGTCAGAACCCCGAAGCCATTATTAGAAAAACATCTCTATTTGGCTTTGATATTTTACCCTCGGCGGCCAGTCTGGCAGGCGCGAACGTGGAATTAGTGGATATCAGTGATCGAGAGTTTAAATTGCGTAGTGTCCTTAACGAAATTCGGACAAACTATGACTACATTATCGTTGATAGTCCGCCCTCGCTCGGCTTACTTACTATCAATGGCCTAGCAGCCGCTGAACAAGTGATTATTCCCGTCCAGTGTGAGTATTACGCCCTGGAAGGACTTAGCCAACTGCTCAATACCATCGAACTAGTGCGGAATGCGCTTAATCCGAATTTGAAAATCATGGGCGTATTGCTTACAATGTATGATAAGAGAAACAAGCTGGCGCAGGAGGTGGCAACTGAAGTCAGAAAAAATTTTCCGGGATATGTTTTTGAAGCAATGATCCCACGGTCGGTTTCCTTAGCAGAGGCTCCGAGTTTTGGCAAAACCATTTTGCAGTTTGACGAATATTCAAAAGGAGGCCAAGCCTACAAGCAATTAACCGAGGAAGTGATCAGACTTAGCTGAAACAGCGCCAATTTACTAATAATGCGAATCTACGGATGAATTTATCTGTAAATTCGAATTATTTGTAAATTTGCGTTTAAATGTGAAAAAACTATTTGGTCTGGGCAGGGGATTAGAATCTTTAATCCCGGCAAAAAACTCTACTAAGATACATCCGAAAATTCAGGATAATATTTTTTATGTGGAAATTCATAAAGTTAAACCGAACCCCAATCAGCCTAGAAAAGATTTTGATAAAGAAAGCCTGAAGGAGCTGGCCTCATCCATAAAAAAGTACGGGATTTTACAGCCGCTTTTGGTTACTAAAGTTGAAACCGAGACTGACCGGGGGCTTGATGTGGAATACGAGCTTATCGCTGGAGAACGCCGCTGGCGGGCAGCACAATTATTAAATCTCCCGCACGTACCGGTGATTATTAAAAATGATTTTGATGAGAGTCGAGTTAAATTGGAAGTGGCTCTAGTCGAGAACATCCAACGTTCAGATCTGGGCGCCCTGGAGGAAGGCGAAGCTTACCAAAGACTAGCTTCGGAGTTTAAGCTTAGCCACGAGGAAATCGCCAAACGCATCGGTAAAAGTCGCCCGGTGGTCACAAATATGATCAGGATTTTAAGCCTACCGGCTGACATCAAGGAAGCGATCCGGAGTGGTAAGGTCTCCCGCGGTCATGCCCGTGGTTTACTTTCTTTCAAAGATCCAGCAAAACAAAAAGAAATGTTCAAGACCATATTGGCGGGTAACTTTTCTAAAGCCGATCTAGAGGCCGTTGCCCAACATTATTCCGTAAACCGGAAAGCGGCCCGAGCGATTAATCCCCGTTTTGCCGAACTCCAGCAAAACCTATCAAAAAACCTTGAAACACCAGTAATAGTTAAGAGCAGCATCAATGGCGGCAGCATCATCATCAAATTCACCAATCTCGAAGAACTCAACAAAATCGCGAAAACAATATTGGATTGAGCTATCTCTTCCACATTTTATAACATTTGATTAAATTATGGCATACAAAAAATTTAAAACCACAAAAAATATTCAGATCGGCGCACTAATCGAACACTTTGACGAAAAAGTTGATTTGGTCTTGGAACAGTTCGGGACCGTTAACAAAAAATTGGACAAACACGAAAAAATCTTAAATGAACATACCGAGAAGCTTGATAAATATGAAATCATCTTAACAAAAAATTCTGAAACTTTAGAAAATCATAGCAAGATCTTAAAAAATCATAGCGAGATTTTAAAAAATCAGAGCGAGATCTTAAAAAATCACGGTAAAGTTTTAGAAGGTCATGGGAAAGATCTTAAAGACATCAAATTTTCTCTAAAAAATAAGGTGGATCGTAACGAATTCGAAACCCGCCTTGCTCCCTTTGAAAGATAAGTATTATATTGGTTCAGTTAAAACTATCGATATCGCAAGACGATAGAAAATACTAATTACCGGGACTTCTTTTTCGGTGGATTGTCCTGCCATTTTTGCAGTGCTTCGTGGAGTTCGGTTTCACTTTCCGGTTTTTTGCTCATCAGGAATGCACACTCCGGATAACGCGAGCAAGCATAGAAGATCTTGCCTCGCCCACGGGATTTTCTCTCTACAATATCGCCGATCTGACAGTTCGGGCACTTGAATCCGGTTTTGGTCTGTATTTTCATAATGCCTTTGCAATTGGGATAATTACTGCACCCCAGAAAATAGCCAAACCGGCCCCGTTTCACTTTCATCAACTTGCCACAAAGCGGACATTTTTCTCCCTTTGTTTTTTCCTCCAGCTCATTAATTTTTGCGGCCTCTTCCGGTAAGGGTAAAGTAACTTTGCTCCCCGGTTCAGGACAGGCCAAAAATTTTCCTATCCGACCAAATTTAATAAGCATCATTTTACCGCAATGCGGACAGGGCGTGGAGGATGTCTCAACCAATTTCTCCACGCTTTCCATTTTTTCAACCAAATGTTTTTTGAAGGGAGTATAAAATTCTTCAATTACTGGCACCCATTTGATTTTACCCTCGGCAATATCATCCAGTTCTTCCTCAATGTGGGAAGTAAAATTAATATCGACAATCTCCGGGAAGTTCTTAACCAGCATGTCATTGACTAGGAAACCGATTTCAGTCGGTTTGTATTTTTTGTCTTCCTTTTCAACATAGCCACGGTCCTGGATCGTCGTCAGTGTTGGCGCGTAGGTTGATGGTCGACCAATACCGTGCGCCTCCAGCATTTTGATTAGGGTGGCATCCGTATAACGAGGCGGGGGTTCAGTAAAATGCTGGAGATGATGTAATTTAATTAAATTTAAAATCTCATCAATTGTTAATTCCGGCAACTGGCCTTCGATTTCATTTTCTGAATCTTCGTCTCTGCCTTCAGTATAAGCTTTTATAAAGCCGTCGAATTTAACAATTTGCCCGTTAGCACGAAACAGGTAGCTCGGAATATGGAGTTTAGAACTTAAAGCATTAATATCAACTTGGGTCTGATCAAATATTGCTAGCTGCATTTGGCAGGCAATAGTTCGTTTCCAAATCAAATCATACAACCGTAATTGATTGCGTTCTAATCCACCCCGCAAAGTTTCTGGCCGCTTTGACAGGTCGGTGGGCCGAATGGCCTCATGCGCTTCTTGGGCGCCCTTGGCTTTATTGACATAAAATCTTGGCTTATCCAGGGCATATTCTTTGCCAAAATGATCCCGAATAACCGCTTGCGCCTGTGCCACCGCACTGGCCGCCAGATTTATACTATCCGTACGCATATAGGTGATGTGGCCGTTCTCATACAATTGTTGAGCGATCAGCATAGTCTGTTTCGCTGAAAAATCCAACTTACGTGAAGCTTCTTGCTGCAAAGTAGAAGTGGTAAAAGGGGGGGCTGGCGTTCGAGTAACTTCTTTTTTTAGGACATTAGTCACGGCATAGGTTGCCCCATTTAAATCGTCAACGATTTTCCCGGCAGCAATCTCTTTTTTAATTTCCAGTTTTGATAATGTCTGGCCGGCAATTTTTATAAGTCGTGCTCTAAAACTTTTAGGTTCTCCTTTTTTAGCTAAATCAACTTCGATTGACCAGTATTCTTCCTTTACAAAATTTTGAATTTCTCGCTCACGTTCAACTACCAGTCTTACCGCCACACTTTGCACCCGGCCGGCGGAAAGTCCAGAACGAATCTTTTTCCACAAGAACGGGGAAAGCTCATAGCCAACCAGGCGATCCAAAACCCGCCTTGCCTGTTGAGCATTAACTAAATTCATGTCAATAGTCCGGGGAGAGGCCAGGGCGTGTTCAACGGCAGATTTCGTAATTTCGTGAAAAACAATTCTTTTGGCCAGTTTCTCGTCTTCTCCCAAAGCTTGCGTCAGATGCCAAGCAATGGCTTCTCCTTCGCGATCCGAATCAGTGGCGTAGATGACCTCATCCGCTTTTTTAGTTTCCGCCTTAAGTTCTTTGATAACCTTTTTGGCCTTCGCGGGAATGATATAATGAGGTTTAAAATTTTTCTCCACATCTACGCCTAGTTTTGATTTAGGCAGATCACGAACATGGCCGAAAGAAGACCGGACTAAATAGCCGTCTCCTAAAAAACGACTAATAGTTTTTGATTTAGTTGGGCTTTCAACAATAATCAGTCTCATGAAAATAAAACATACCTGTTACTTCCTAAATTTTTAATTTTTCTATTTAACTCCATTACCACCAAGGCGGAGTTTACCTGTGAGGTGGGTAAACCAGTCTGACGTATAATATCATCAGTGCTAATGGTTTCGCTAGACAAGACGGCCAATATTTTAGCTTCGATTTCATTTTCCGCCTGAATAATAATCTTTTTTGATTCCAGCTGGATATTGTATTCCTCCAAAATATCTTGGCCGCAGGAAACGAGTTTGGCGCCTTCTTTGATCATAAAGTTTGTGCCCTGGGAAGTTCTGGAGTAAATATTCCCCGGGACACAAAACAGGTCCCGGTTTTGTTCGATGGCATTTCTTGCCGTGATTAAGGCACCGCTTTGAATATCGGCCTCCACTACCAGAACGCCTCTAGAAAGACCGCTGATGATACGGTTCCTTTGGGGAAAGGTAAATACGGTGCCATGAGTACCCGGAGCATATTCGGTTATGACCGCTCCGCCGGTCTCGATGATTTTATGGGCCAGCTGGAGGTTTTGTTGGGGAAAAATAGTTTGATCATCGAGACCGCAGCCGAGCACGGCGATGGTTTTACCGCCGCTAGCAAGCGCCGCTTTATGGGCCAGGGTATCAATGCCGCCTGCCAAGCCGCTGACAATTGTGAGGCCACCCCGTACAAGATCTTGAGTAATAACTGGGGTAGCTCGCCGACCATATTCAGTTAAAGCTCGAGTACCAACTACGCCAAAGCATTTATTTTTCAATACTTTTTTTGAGCCCCGAATATACAGCAAGAAAGGTGGAGCAAAAATATGAGCGAGGGTTCTTTTGGGGTACTCATCGTCTAGAATGGTCAGCAGTTCAATTTTTTCTTTTTGCAAACGCCTCCATTCATATTCAACATTTATTTTGTTCTTTGCCGTCTGATAATCAATCCGGATTAGTTTGCCAGTCTTATCTTTTTCTCGAGGAATAAATCTCGCCAGATCGGCCCGCCACGCTTTTTCCCAATCTCCTTGAAAATGATCAAAGATATTCTGCAGGGCTCCCACTTTGGCCATAGCCAAAATATTAATCGCGTGAAGATATTTCATCCCCACGTCAGAACGAGAATCAACGCCTTTGGCGCTTGATTCAGATAATTCTCGTTTGGTGTGAAGGTTCACAGGGTATTTGCTAGCCGCTCAAGGGCTTTTTTTATCACCTTTTTGAGTTCGGTTCTTTCAGCTGGGGTAAATTTTGCCAAGACGAAATGTTTTACCGCTTCTTTTCTATCCTTAAGGGTTTTCTGGTTACGGGCAGAAGTAAGTTTGCGATTGGCCGTACCAATGCGGAGTCTCCAAAATTTGTTAGTTTTCAAGTGGTCAATCACCGACTGGACGCCGCGGTGACCGCCGGCATCTTTACCTAATGACATTTTATAACTGCCAAATTCGATATCAAGATCATCGTGAATTACAACTATGTCTTCTGCTTTAACTTTGTATTGAAACTTCAGTTTTCGCGCTGCCTCACCAGATTTATTAATGAAAGTTTGGGGCTTGGCCAAAACCACTTTTTGGCCAGCAAAATCGGCTTTTGCAATATCAGCATTAGTTTTCTTATCAAATTTGTATGCGCCGCCAGCAATCTTTGAAATCATATCCACAATTTCAAAACCTACATTGTGTCGCATATTATCATATTCGGCACCGGGATTACCCAGTCCAATAATTAGTTTCATAACAATAATATACCACTGGCACTAAATATAACAAATAACAGATTTGAGCTGACCATCAAGCAAGAAAAAGGACGAATCACATGGGCTTGCGACACGCCTTTTTTGTGATATAATTAGCTAACCATATGGAGGAACCTGATATCCCAACTCCACCGGAGGAAGGTATACCTTCGCGCCAAGAGGCGCTTGCTTTTATTTGGGAGACGATAAAGGTGGTAGTGATTTCACTGGCAATCATTATACCCATTAGGTATTTTTTGGTTCAACCCTTTTTTGTTAAGGGAGCATCAATGGAACCAACTTTCGATGATGGTAACTATATTTTAATTGATGAGATCAGTTATCGTTTTAGAGATCCGGTAAGGGGAGACATCATGGTATTCAGGTTTCCTCAAGACCGATCCCAGTTTTTTATCAAACGGGTAATTGGTTTACCGGGTGAAACTCTAGAGATAAAAGATGACAAGATTTGGGTTCACAACAAGGAAAAGCCTGATGGTTTTATTCTAGATGAGAGTACATATTTAGCACCCGACCAGCACACTTTAGGAAATTTCCGTATAAAAATTGATGATAACGAATATTTTGTCCTGGGTGATAATCGCTCCCGCAGTTCCGATTCCCGGGTATGGGGTTCGGTAAACCGAGCGCTAATTACCGGCCGGGTTTTCTTCCGTGCCCTGCCGATAAATGAATTTGGCGGTTTTCCGAAAGTAAATTATTAAAACTATGTCCAAAAAAGAAATCCTTCAGGCACCCAAGGGTATGCATGATATTTTGCCAGCGGATCAGCCATACTGGCAGTTTATTCTTAAGAAAGCCAGAGCCCTTTTAGAAGACTACGGCTTTGAAAAGATCGACACCCCTGTGATTGAATACTCTTTACTTTTTACCCGTAGTATTGGCGGGGCCACTGATATCGTAGAAAAAGAAATGTACTCTTTCAAAACCAAGGGAGGGGATGAATTGGCACTGCGGCCCGAGCTGACTGCGCCCATTGCCAGAGCCTATATCGAGCACGGCATGCACACTTGGCCACACCCAATTCAGTTTTGGTTTTTTGGACCCGTCTTCCGTCATGACAATCCCCAGGCTGGTCGGTACCGTCAATTCCATCAAATAGACGTAGAAACTTTGGGCGATGAGAATGCTGCCACTGATGCTCAATTAATTTTCGTCGCGTATAAAATTCTGGAGAGCTTAGGATTAAAAAATTTGGTGGTGAAAATAAATAGTATTGGCTGTCCGCTGTGTCGACCCCAATATCTCAAAGCGCTTAAAGATTATTATCGCTCTCGGGCCAAAAAGATTTGCGCCAAATGCAAAGGACGATTAAAAGCGAACGGGCTCCGAGTTTTAGATTGCGAAGAGGAACAATGCCAGGCAGTCTCAAAAGATGCGCCGCAGATTGTTGATTTTCTGGACGCTGATTGCAAAGCTCATTTTAAGAACGTCCTGGAATTTATGGACGAGTTGAAGATACCCTACCTTTTAGATTCCCATCTGGTGCGCGGTTTAGATTATTATACTAGGACAGTTTTTGAAATTTGGCCCGAAGCCCCGACGCCTAAAGCGGTCGAGGTCCCAACCACAAACGTCGGGAAAAAACCGGATACCAACACCAACCAGTTTGCTATCTGTTCCGGCGGGCGATACGATAAATTGATTCATGGTTTGGGCGGTCCTAAAACGCCGGCCGCTGGTTGGGCTATGGGGGTGGAAAGAGTTATCATGGTTTTCAAGGAGGCCGGGCTGGTTGCTCCGATAACACGGCCTTTGCCCAAAATTTTTATTGCCCAACTAGGAGAAATCGCCAAACGAAAAACTCTAGCGCTTTTTGAAGAATTTCGCAAAATCGGCATTTCCGCTAAAACCTCGTTAGGACGGGACAGTATAAAGTCACAGTTAAGAATTGCTAATCGTCTGGGTATAAAATATACCTTAATTATTGGTCAAAAAGAAGCCATTGATGGCACGGTAATTTTGCGAGAAATGGATTCGGGAGTGCAGGAAACCGTGCCCCTGGATAAAATCTTAGACACCGTGAAAACCAGATTAAAAAGCTAAACTATGGATATTTTTTGCAAAATTATTAATAAAGAACTGGGGGCTGAAGTGGTACTGGAAAATGAGGATTGCCTAGCCATCGAGGATATCCATCCGCAGGCACCGGCTCATATTCTTATTATTCCTAAAAAGCACATAGCCGACGTCGCCTCCGCCCGGTCCGCTGATGCTGAATTGATCGGTAAACTGATTTTAGCGGCCAACGCAGTGGCCATCAAGCTGGATTTGCAGGCAAAAGGTTTTCGATTAATTATTAACCAGGGCGAAGATGGCGGTCAGATGGTGCCCCATCTGCACGTCCATCTGCTAGGTGGTAAAAAGCTAGGATCCAAGATTGTGCACGACAAAGAAGGGTAAAGCAAAAAGTGAAAAATTTAAAACTTACGTTTTACGCTTCGGGGAAGGGAGGATTTTATGGAAGTAAAAAGAAAACCAAATGAAAGCACCGGTTCTCTCATGAGACGGTTTACTCGCTTAGTTCAGCAGAGCCGAATTTTGGTTAACGCTAAGAAATCACGTTATGTGCAAAAGAAACCCACTGAAAGAGTTTTAAAAAATCGCGCTATCATGCGAGAGCAGCTTAGGGCCTTAAGAAAAAAACTGGAACGCTTGGGCAAATACGACGATGAAACATTTGAAGAGGAAAAAAGAAAAATAAAAAGACAATTAGATTTGTGATGTTAAAAGAAAAACTGCAAATTGATCTCAACCAAGCTCTCAAGACGGGAGAAACGAATAAGCGTCTGGTTTTGGGTATGGCCATGACGGCCATTAAGAATAAAGAATTAGGGAAAAGAGCGCAAATGAGTAAAAGTGTTTCCGATCTGGTTGAACTTGCGACCCAAAGTTTATTGGGAGATGATGAAATTATTGAAGTTATAGCTAGTGAGGTAAAAAAGCGACGCGAAGCCATCGATCAGTTCAACGCCGGCCAGCGGCCCGAGCTGGCTCAAAAAGAACAAGCGGAGATAGATATCCTGATGGCCTATTTACCAGCCCAATTGAGCGAGGAGGAGATCAGAGGAGAAATAGTCAAAATCATCACTGAAATTGGAGCCAAAGATATAAAAGCTATGGGTAAAGTTATAAGCCTAGCCATGCCAAGACTTAGGGGAAAGGCGAGCGGGGAAGTTATCAGCCGAATCGTAAAAGAGTCACTTGGTTGATTTCAAAGTGGGGAAATTTTCCTTTTACAATCGTACCGAGCATAAACGCCATCAAAAAAACTTTTTTGGAAACATTATTAATTCGGCCGCCGAGCAACTAAAAATAAAAAAAGAGCTTGGTTTGTCTGTAAATCTTGTAACCATAAGGGCGATTAGAAAACTTAATAACAAGTATCGAAAAAAGGACAAACCGACAGATGTTTTATCATTTCCCCTGCACGCCAAGCTTGATATTTCAAAACTTAAACCGGACCATGCTATAATTGAGCTGGGCGACATTTTTATTTGCCCAGACATGGCCCGGGCTGATGCCAGGAAAGAAAAAATGGCATTTGATCAAAAAATGGCCTACCTGGTTGTTCACGGCTTCTTGCATCTGCTGGGTTTTGATCACGAAAAAAACCAAAGCGAAGCCAAAAAAATGTTTGCTCTTCAAAACAAAATACTAAATATTTAATATTACATGCGTTCACACATTATCTGCGGTCTTGATATTGGGAACTCTTTTGTAAAAACCGTTATCGGTGAGATTAACCATGAGTTTTCTCGTCCCCAAATTATAGGCATCGCCAATGTTCCCTCCAATGGCTTGCGTCGAGGTGTAGTCATAGATATGGAGGAAACTATGGCTAACATCCGTGATTCGGTTGAACAGGCCCAATCCATGTCGGGAGAAAAAGTAAGTCGCGCCTATGTGTCTATCAATGGTTTACACATTAAAACCCAACTTTCCCATGGCGTCATCGCCGTTTCCCGGGCTGACAATGAAATTTCCCAGTATGATATCGACCGGGTCATTGATGCCGCTTCGGCGGTAAGTTTGCCGCCCAACCGTGAAATTGTTCATGTTATTCCGCGTAATTTTATCATTGATGGTCAAGAACACGTAAAAAATGCTCTGGGTATGAAGGGCGTGAGATTGGAAGCGGATGTTTTGTTAATCGAGGGTCTATCACCTTACATCCGCAATCTTGCCAAATGTGTTAATGCTAATAATATTGAGGTGGCGG
>ERZ1292623.3209-Hain-H51-01um-R1-3209-length-14069-cov-6_pt1 | contig 10484 bp, 11 predicted proteins | sample MGYA00564398_ERZ1292623 | MGnify/ENA primary metagenome ERZ1292623 (study PRJEB36523, sample SAMEA6512633) | groundwater metagenome | collected 2019-01-07 | study: AquaDiva: Metagenomics assemblies of 32 groundwater samples
GATCAGGATTATTCACAAAGAAATGATGTTAAGTCATTTGGAAAAGGTCAGTAATACGACAAAGGGGTGCATTTTTGTGCATCCCTTTGTCGTTGGGTTCGAAGAAAGGTCGAACGAACTTCGGATACCCCAATCCTACAAACATGGGGCGAGGTTTATCGCCTCTTGTGTATTACTACGAGAGAGGTCTATGTTTTGGTGCGTTTAATTTTGCCGTAATAGAGAAAACGACAATGAGCGAAAATGCCGTAAGCGCCATCATTGGAATCGTGATATAGCCAAAGTTCATTACAAAGCGTTGCGAACAGGCCGCCGAATAACCCACGGCGGCGCAGGGAAGCTCTGGTGCTATGCCGATCTGTAATAAATAATGATAGCCCGCAATTAATGCGCCAACGAAGGAGAGTGCGATGCTGTTATAGATTGCGAGCTCTCTATTTTTTTTCCAAAGTGCGATGCCCAGCAAAATAACTTGCGGGTACATAAAAATGCGTTGAAACCAGCAGAGTTTGCACGGCTCAAAGCCTGCAACTTCCGAATAGAACAAACTGCCGAGCGTTGCAACGAGCGCAACAACGAAAGAAAACAATAGAGCGTTTTTGCTGACGACCTCCAATGTTTTTGTTTCGCGGACAAAGATAGAAACAATGATCAGGGCAATGATAACTTGCCCGATTACAGTCAGCGAGGAAAGTATTAAACTTGCGGCGGATATGAGCGTCATAGATTTATTACGGAAGCGGACATCCTGTTTTCTCAGAGAGGCGGCCTAATGACACCTCTCCCGATTCCCGTGAACCATCGGTGAACTCCCAAGTCGGATAACCCTCGATATTTTTATCTTTGCAAATTTGCAACTGACTTTTGCCATCCGGCGTTGAGCACTCGACATACGGAAGCAATTTTGCGGATTTGCCAAACATCGCTTTCTGGTTCTGGCAGTGCGGACACCAAAAAGCCTCATAAAATATTGCCCCTTTCTCTTTAAGGCACTGAGCAAATAAATCAAGAGCCCCGGGTTGCGATTGATATCTGACCAATAATAATGCGCCGCCTGCAAGGACGGTGATGATTGCAATCCAGACGATTAAACGAGATTGTTTTGGCATAGCAATTTTTTGAGCATAACCATTGCTCGTCTATGTCCTGATCGTATTGTGTTTTCAGGCTCGCCGAGGGATTCAGCAATTTCCCTGAAATTAAAGTGGTCGTTATAGCGTAAAAATAATACCATGCGGTATCGGGGCGAGAGTTTCTCCATCGCCGAATGAAGCACCTGCGCCACACTGGCTCTTTCCAGAAGTTCTTGGGGGAGAGGAGACGGATCAGCAAGCGTTTCGGTGATCGTGTTTTCTCCGTCCTCGTTTTCAAATTCGGAAAACGGAATCAATTTCTTCTTTTTCAGGAAATCTATTGCGGTATTCTTCGCAATGGAGAAAATCCAGGTCTTAAAGCTTTTACTGCGGTCGAATCTTTTGATGTGGCGCCATACTTTCACGAACGCCTCCTGCGTCACATCTTCCGCCTCCTGCCCGCCGCCTACATACCTATACGCAAAGCTGTAGATTGGCTTGAGATATCGGCCGAACAGGATTTCCAGCGACTTTTCATCGCCCGCAAGATAATCGGTTATGAGCCGCTCGTCTGAATAATGCATAATGCCACCATAGCACGAAAAAGCTCAAAGCGCTTGTTCGTATCTCCCTTGCGCTGTTACATATCGCGGAGGCGGGAGCGTTATTTCAAAGGTAAAAGGAATTAGCGGAACGGGAGTATTGCCAATAGTATGTCTTGTTGTATCCTGAAGATACCGATTTTGAGCGACATACGCGATGATGATATAATAGACGCATGAAAATTTCCAGTCGGCGAAACATATCAGACAAAAAACTTATTGTTTTTGACCTGGACGGCACACTGACTTCCACCAAAGCGCCTATGGACGCCGAGATGGCGGGACTCATGGCGCATCTCCTTACCGTAAAAAAAGTGGCGGTCATCGGCGGCGGGAAGTACGGGCTCTTCAGGACTCAGCTGCTGCAGCGGTTGAAAGCGCTGAAAACGCAGGGCCATCTTCTCAAAAATCTCTTTCTTTTTCCCACGACCGCCACGTCTTTTTACCGATATGGGCGCCGGGGATGGAAAAACGTCTATGCGCTGCGGCTCGCGACTGGTGAAAAAGCAAAAATAAAAAAGGCCTTTGCCGCGGTCTTCAGACAAGCGAATTATACGCACCCCCAAAAAGTGTATGGCAGCGTGATTGAGGATCGCGGCACGCAGGTGACATTTTCTGCGCTGGGGCAGGACGTGGTGAAGGTACTCGGAAAGAAACGCGGCGTCGCGATGAAGGAGCGGTGGCTCCGCGAGAACCGCGCCATTAAAATGAAGATCGCCCGGATGCTTGCCCGGCGCCTCCCGGAGTTTGAAGTCCGTGCGGCTGGGTTCACCTCTATTGACGTTACCCGAAAGGGCATCACCAAAGCATATGGCCTCCGGCAGATTGAGCGGCATCTCGGCGTGGGTATCCGCGAGATACTTTTTGTGGGAGACGCCATTTTCCCCGGCGGCAATGACTATGCGGTGGTGGAGACCGGCGTGGACTACATTCCGGTCGCGGGGCCGGCGCAAACAAAAGAGATCATCCGCGCGATGCTAAAGAATCCAAAGAAGACGTAATAGAATTCAAAATTGAACTGCAAACACTTTGTTCGATCGAACAAAGTGTTTGCAGTTCAATACGAGGGGTGGATATCAAAACGGCTTTATCATATTTCGTCGCTCCACCCGATCTTGCGCGAACAGTTTTTCCAATGGTGGAGATAGCCGTCCGCAATCATCGCCGCGGCAAGGTCAATCTGGCGGCGCGGATCACGGATGTCCGCCTCGCTCGCGGCTGGGTATTTTTTCACAAAATGGGCGAATGTATCCTCCTTGAACTGGAGAAGTCCCACGGATGTCCCGTTGTCGCCCGCAGCGTCCTCACGCCACCGCGATTCGCACATGATGAGGCGCTGGAACCGGATCGGGTCAATGCCGGCTTCGCGCGCCGCTTCCTCAGCATAGTCCTCTATGGTGAGAAATGCCGTTTTCGGCGCATGGAGGGCGTCCGGCACGCTTGTTTCTGGCGCTCTGCTGACCGGCGTATCGTGTATATTTTGGCTTTCTTTAGCCAAACTTGGCGTCAAAAGCGCTACGGTCAATATTATGGTCGTGAGCAATATACTCATAGGGTTAGAAAAACTTGGCAAACAAAAACCACTGGGTTGCAGTGGACTTTTTATATCCTAACCTATAGCAAGAAACTTGTCAATGATGGCGCGCGCAGTTAGCGGATGGTACCATACGGCCATGGATGCGGTATTTTTCATCCTCGCGGCTCTGGCCGCTGGCGGACTTGCGGGTCTCGTGTGGTTTTTGGCGCGCCGCGGCAGGGCACCGCACGATCCGCACGGCATCAATCAGATGATGCTAATGATGCAGGCGCAGATCAATGAAGTGACCCGCACCCTGGACGCGCGGCTCGCCGAATCCGGCAAGATACTGCAGTCCCAGTTTGGCACCAGCACCCGCGTCATGCAGGAGATGGCGGACCGGAGCGCGGGCATCGTGCGGGATGTCACCGAAAAACTGGTCAAGCTGGACGAGACCAACCGCCAGGTCGTGCAGTTTGCGGATCAACTCCGCAATCTCCAGGACATTTTGAGAAATCCCAAACAGCGGGGGATTCTGGGCGAATACTCGCTGGAAGTCATTCTCCAAAACTTTTTCCCGCACAACTACGAGCGCCAGTACCGGTTTGCCAACAACGACACCGTGGATTTTATCATCAGGATACGGGACAAGATCATCCCCATTGATTCAAAGTTCAGTTTGGAAAACTACCAGCGCCTGCTGGAGACCCGCGACGAGCGGGAGCGCGCCCTGCTGGAGGAGGCGTTCAAGCGCGACTTGAAGACCCGGATTGACGAGACCGCAAAATACATCAAGCCCGCGGAGGGCACCATGGATTTTGCGTTTATGTTTATCCCTGCGGAGGCCGTCTATTACGACCTCTTGGTAAACAAAATCGGCGCCGTCAAAAGCAATACGCGCGACCTCGTGGAGTACGCGATGGGTGAGAAAAAAGTGGTCATCGTCTCGCCCACGTCCTTTCTCGCGTATTTGCAGACCGTGATGCAGGGACTCAAAGCCATGCAGATTGAGGAATCGGCAAAGGAGATCCGCAAGCGCGTGGAGGAGCTGGGGCGGCACCTCAAAACATACGAGGAGTTCATGCGGAAGTTAGGGATCCATTTGGGCACGAGCGTGAGCATGTACAACAGCGCATACAAAGAATTGGGGAAAATAGACAAGGACGTGCTCCGCATCACCGGCGAGCGCATCGGCGTGGAGGCAATGGCCGTTCCTGCTCCCGAACGCGAGGATGCGGCTGTATAATCGTTGGAGCGTTGGTGTTCTTTGACAATATAAAGGGGAGGATTGAGAGAATGAATATTCTGTCAATCGCTGGCATCGTTTTCTTAGTATGTATGTTCATCTCAAGTAGGCGGCTGGATCGGCAGCTTGAGGAAGAGGTGAAAAAAAATGCACGTTTGAATAGGATTACTCTTCTAGAGGCGCAGATCTTTTGGTTGATCATTGAGGAGGGCGGCACTATGGATCTTTACGACTCGGAGGTGCAAAATCTTCTATGTCACTTGATAGCTGCGCAAAAGCGATATATGAAGATGTACGGCGTTGACTGGACAGTGAGCATTGCAAAGAAAGAGGCGCTTCTTCGTGAGGTATAATTCGTAAGGTATGACCGGTAGGGAATCTATCGGTCTTTTTTCTTCCAGCCGGTTCTTGTATTTCTCCGCACCTATGCTATCATAGCATGAGTATGCAATACGCTGTCATCAGGACCGGAGGAAAGCAGTATCTCGTGCGCCCGGGACAAAAACTGAAAATAGAGAAATTGGACGCGCCGGAGGGCGGCGCGATTTTGTTTGATGAGGTGCTGCTTGTCATAGGAGACGGCGATACCGTGTCAGTCGGCGCGCCGACCGTGAAAGGCGCAAAAGTAGAAGCAAAAGTGATCCGCCAGGCACGGAGTAAAAAAGTGATCGTCTTCAAATATCGCCCCAAGGCGCGCCACCGCAAAAAGCAGGGCCACCGCCAGCGTTTTACCGAGGTGGAGATCACAAAAATCATCACCAAATAAAACTCCGCATGCGCGGAGTTTTATTGCACATAGTGAACATGGCAAAAAATATCCGATCGGATATTTTTTGCCATGTTCACTACTTCCTATTTGTCAAGGCGTTCTTGATGGTGATCTCGTCAATGTATTCCAATTCTGCGCCCAGCGAGAGGCCGCGGCCGAGCCGAGTGATTGTGAACGCCGGATGCGTGTCTTTGAGGGGTGCTAAGATGCGCTCAATGTAGAGTGCCGTCGTGTCGCCTTCAGTCGTGGAGTTGGTGGCGAGGATCACTTCGCACGGGCTTCCGCTCTCCAGCATCTTTGCCGCGCGCTCATACAGTTCCCGCAGCCGTATTTTTTTGGGCGAATCGCTGTCCAGCGGCGAGATGACGCCGTTCAACAGATGATACAGTCCGTGATACGCGCCGGTTTTTTCCATGTTCTGCATATCCGATTCTTTTTCCACGACCGCGATGAGTGAATGGTCGCGCCGTGAGTCGCGGCAAAATGAGCAGAGGCGCACGGCGTCCTCTTTTTGTTCCATGGTGCGGAAGCATTGCTCGCATACGGCCACGCGGTCCAGCACTTCTTTGAGTGCTACGCGCAACTCTTCAATAAACGCATGGTTTTCCCGAAAAAGGAAAAACGCGAAGCGGCCCGCCTGCCGCGGCCCGATGCCGGGAAACTTGGAGAAGAGCTCAATGAGTTTTTGGATGGATTCAGGATACATAAGGATAAATCACAAAACACAAACTCCACATTACAAAACAAACAAAACATTAGGCGTTTGGTGAATATTGCCCTCGGTGTGCGAACATACGACGGCGACCCAAACTAAGTTTTGACGCAAAAAAACTTAGTTTGGGTCGCCGATAAGCGGCATTATCCACCAAACTTCATTAGATTCCATTTTTGTAATGCTTCTCCAGCGAGCGGAACGTGGCAGACCCTTCGTGGAATGCGAGTTCCACCTTGCCTGTAGGCCCGTTGCGATGCTTCTCAATCAGGATTTCCGCCACACTCCTCTGCTCCGGATCCCGGCGATAGATAAACATCACCACGTCGCTGTCTTGCTCGATGCTTCCACTTTCACGAAGGTCTGAGAGTTGCGGCTTCTTGTCCCCGCCCCGTTGTTCAACGGCGCGCGAGAGCTGCGAGAGTGCCAAGACCGGGACGTTGAGTTCCTTGGCAAGGCCCTTGAGCGAGCGGGAAATCTCCGAGACCTCCTGCACGCGCGACTCGGTCCTCCCGTGCCCGCGGATGAGCTGGAGATAGTCCACCACGATGAGGCCCAAGTCGTGCTGGGCATGGAGGCGCCGGGCCTTGGCGCGCAGTTCAATTGGGGTGGGGGACGCGGAGTCGTCAATAAAAAGTGGGGCCTCGGCGAGCCGCGCCATGGCGTTGCGCAATTCCGTGAAGTCGCCCTGCTCTTCGTTGAGGTGCCCGGTGCGGAGGCGCCAGAGATCCACCCGCGCCTCCGACGCCAAGAGCCGGTCCACGACTTGCTCGCGCGACATCTCTAAACTAAACACGCCGACCGCTTTTTTTTCCTCCAATGCCACGTGCTTGGCAATGGTGAGCGCCAGGGATGTTTTGCCGAGCGACGGCCGGGCCGCCAGGATGATGAGGTCTGACTTTTGGAGGCCAGCCAGATAATTATCCAGTCCGGAGAAGCCGGTGGACACGCCGCGGAGCGCCCCGTCTCCCTTGTGCAGCCGGTCAATCCGCTCCCACGCCTCTTCCAGGGCGCTTTTGACCGGAAAAAACTCCTGGCGGAGCGAGTCCTTGGCAATGCCGAAAATTTTCTGCTCCGCGTCGTCAATGAGTTCCTCCACGTTGTCCGCCTCGCGGTATCCCAACTCCGCGATGTGGCTGGACGCGGCGATGAGGTCGCGGAGGAGCCGCTTTTTGCGGACAATGGATGCGTAGTGCTCCACGTGGCTCGCAGTAGGCACGCTGTTGACTAGGGACGCCAGATACGCGGACCCGCCCACGCCGTCCAGTTTGCTTTTTTCCCGGAGCCGCGACGCCACGCTCAAGACGTCCACCGGCTCGCGCCGTGCGTGTAGATCCATGACCGCCTCGTAGATATCGCGGTGCACCGGCTTGTAGAAATCATGCACGGACAGCGCGTCCACCACGCGGTAGATCGCGTCTTTGTCCAAGAGCAAGGAGCCCAACGCGGAAATCTCCGCCTCCACGTCCTGCGGCGGCATCCGCACGCCCTGATTTGCCTTTTGCGTCGCCATATGACACACATAAGGATACGCTCATTGTAAAAAAATTCCAGCCGCGCGGCTGGAAAACTTGGGGATAGCACCTTTCATCAAGAGGATGGAACGATGCCGACGTTCAAAAATAGTAAGAGAACAGCGCTGCAGCCGGAAAATATCTCCCGCTCTTTCCCGACCGGGTTTGAAGTTGTGGAATGGGCGATGCAGGACGGACTGTGTGTTGTTGCGCCTTTTGTGCAAGGAGGCAACAGCCAGGAAAGATATTGGCTCCAATGTCTAAATACGGAAGCGGCAAGAGAGTTATTGTATCAGCATCCATTGTGGATGCTGGACCGTGAATCTATGCTGAAGAGGAGTATACAAAGAGGGAAGTCAGTCGCGTATCAACGCCGCGCATCTCCACATGGTGGCAAACGAAAATAGACATCGCTATGTTTCTCGTCCTATCATCGCGCCCTCCGGCGTATCTTTCACCAGATACCCGAGGGCTTTTACTTTTTTACGCAGGTCGTCTGCTTTTTTCCAGTCCTTCTTCTTGCGCGCGGATTCGCGCTCTGCGACCAGGGCTTTCACTTTGGCGGGAATTGATTCTTTTTTTATGCTTTTCAACCCGAGGCCGAGCACCCGGTCAAAGTCGCAGAGCATGGCGAGCGCCGCGGCTGGGTCGTATGCCTCTGGTTTTTTATGATATGCAGCGACGAGATCCCACACCGCGGCAAGCGCCTTGGGCGTATTGAAGTCATCTGACACTGCCGCATCAAATTTCTTCACTATAGAGGTTAAACCTCTATAGTGGCTGCTGAGGCTTTTTTTTGCGCCCTGGAGGGTGCGGACAAAATCATACAGCCGTTGAAGTGCGCCGTGCGCCGCGGCGAGCGACTCCCACTTGAAGTTCATTTGCGAGCGGTAGTGGGCTGTCAGCACCAGATACCGGAACGCGAGGGGGTCGGCGCCGCGCGCTTCTATATCGCGGAGCGTGAAGACGTTGCCCAGCGACTTTGACATTTTCTCGTGGTTCACCAGCAGATGCTCTCCTTCGGCAAAAAATCGCGCAAACGGCTTGCCTGTGGCGCCCTCTGACTGCGCGATCTCGTTTTCGTGGTGCGGGAAAATGAGATCCACGCCTCCGGCATGAATATCCAGGGTACTCCCAAGATATTTCATCGCCATTGCCGAGCACTCAATGTGCCAGCCGGGCCTGCCTTCGCCAAAAGGAGCGTGCCACGACGGCTCTCCGGGACGCGCCGCCTTCCACAAGACAAAATCCTCCACGCGGTCCTTGGCATACTCGTCGCTGTCTACCCGGGCGCCCGGTTCGAGCGACTGCCGTTTGAGACGGGAGAGTTTGCCGTACGGCGCAAACTTGGCAATGGCAAAATATATTGAGCCGTCGGCCTGATACGCCAGGCCGCGCTTGAGCAGCCGCCCGATGAGGCGCGTCATCTCCGGGATGTGCGCCGTGGCTTTGGGATATTTCCACGCGCGCAGGATATTGAAGGTTGCCAGATCTTTGAGAAATGCGCGCTCGTAGGGAGCCGTGAAGGACGCGATGTCCATGCCCGATTTTTTGGCGTCGCGGATGATCTTGTCCTCCACGTCCGTGATGTTCATGACATGCCGCACCTGGTATCCCGCATATTCCAAAGTTCGGCGCAGGATGTCTTCAAAAATGTACGTGCGGAGATTCCCGATATGCGCGTAGCTATACACCGTAGGCCCGCAGGTGTAGAGGCCCGCGCGCCTGCCGTGGAGGGCTTTGAATGTCTCTTTGTGACGGGTGAGGGTGTTGTAGATCTTCAGCTGCATACGGGGAAAATGAAAAACTGAAAATGAAAAATGAAAAATTGCGGTGTTCGCCCGCAGGCGAACGCATTTTTAATTTTACATCGTCGTTTTTCATTTTTCATTTTGAATTTTTATTTTATGCCGATGGCGGGCGTCCAGTCGCGCAGCAGAAATTCCAGCGCCGCAAAGGCCGCGTAAAACGCGACGAGCATCGCCCCCTCGCCGCGCGTGAGCGCCCTGCCGGAGCGGAGCAGGGAAAGGGAAAAAATACCACCCAAGAGCATGAAAAATCCGGTGAGGATGATGAACCGCGGATTGAATGAAAACGGGCGGATGAGCGCCATGACGCCCAGGACCAGCGTCGCGTCCGCGATGACCGTTCCCAGGATGTCGCCGAGCGCGAGCGTCGTGTGGCGCTTGCGCGCGGCGCGCAGGGAAAATAAGAGTTCGGGCAGCGTCGTGCCGATGGCGATCACCAGAAGACCGATGAGTGCGGGCGCCATGCCCAGTCCCCTGGCCAGCATCACGGCATACTCTACGGTGTAAAAGGAGGAGGCGGCGAGGACCGCCAGCGCCGTCAGCAGCACCGCAATGCTTTTTGCAAATGTGAATCCGTTGAGATTGATCGGCATGCGCCCGCCGGCAGCCGCCCGCTCGCGCATAAGAAAGAGGAAGAAAACACTGCTCGCTATTAGCAGTACCCCGTCAAGCCGCGAGTATGCGCCGCCGAAGCCCAGTGCCAGCGGCAATGCCAAAAAAGCGAGATAGAGGTGGTCTTTTTTGATGAAGGCGCTCTGCACCGTGAGCGCGCGAGGAGAGAGGAGTGCCACGACGCCAAAGACCAGCGTGAGGTCCGCCACATTGGAGCCCAAGAGCGTGCCCAAGCCCAGCGCCGGCACCCCACCCGCGGCGGCCAGCGCCGATACGATGGCCTCGGGCAGAATGGAGACGCAGACGACCACGACGCTCACCGCAAACGCGGACCAGCCAACCGCGTGCGAAAGCGAAATCGCCGCGCGCAACGCCCAGGAGGCGCTTTTGCCCATGGTCAAGAGCAGCAGGAGGAGGACGATAAAGTTGCCGAGTAACGAATCCATGGAAAGCATTGTGACACGGACGCTCCCCCATGATATGCCAACGCTTTGTATTTTTCAACAGCGGGGAAGCGGCGCGGCTTACTGCAAACACTCTGTTCGATCGAACAGAGTGTTTGCAGTACGTATGCTGAGGGATCACTTTTCTGAGTGAGAATAGGAAATTGCATCCTTGCCCGATACGATGTC
>ERZ1292623.5165-Hain-H51-01um-R1-5165-length-10483-cov-45_pt1 | contig 10483 bp, 14 predicted proteins | sample MGYA00564398_ERZ1292623 | MGnify/ENA primary metagenome ERZ1292623 (study PRJEB36523, sample SAMEA6512633) | groundwater metagenome | collected 2019-01-07 | study: AquaDiva: Metagenomics assemblies of 32 groundwater samples
ACGAGTAAACGAAGTTTCATGATGTCCTCCTTGGACTGAATTTAGTGATGATTCGGGGATGCGCGCGGGGAAGCCGGGCGCACGAACAGCCGGCATACGGTAACGATTTGTTTCGCCGCCCACAGCCGGCAGATGACGAAAGGGCGAAAAACGGAGATAAAGCCGCCTGCCGTTCAAGGTCGTGGCCTGGCAGGACGCCCAGGGGCGCCGCTGGATTGGCTACACCGACCCGCGCAAGCTCGTCGCCCGCTATGGCGCCCGCGACCGCGCCGAGGTGGTCAACAAGATCGCCGGCGCGCTCGCACAGCTCACCAGCAAGGCTGCTGCGCCCTAGATACCCGCAGGTACAATGGCGGCGAATGTCCCGGCGCCGCCCATGACCCCAGCCCAGCAACTGCATCGCGGATTGGCCGCGCTCGGCCTGGCGCCGGGCGCGGCGGTCGAGCAGCGCCTGCTGGATTTTCTCGCCCTGCTCGGCAAGTGGAACCGCACCTATAACCTCACGGCCGTGCGCGATCCGGAGGAGATGGTCACGCGCCACCTGCTCGACAGCCTCGCCATCGAGCCGCATCTGCGCGGCCCGCGCGTGCTCGACGTCGGTACCGGCGCCGGACTGCCCGGAATTCCGCTCGCCCTGGTTCATCCCGAGCTGTCGTTCGTGATGCTCGACAGCCTGGCCAAGAAAATCCACTTTGTGCGCCAGGCCATCACCGAGTTGGGACTGACCAATGCCGAAGCGGTACAGGCGCGGGTCGAGGACTACCGGCCGGCCGCGCCGTTTGACACCGTGGTGGCTCGCGCCTTCGCTTCGATTCCTGATATGCTGGCGCTCGCCGGCCATTTGTGTGCGCGCGGCGGGCGATTTCTGGCCATGAAGGGCGGCCACCCGCGGGCGGAATTGGACGCCGTGCCGGCCGGTTTTACCGTCGAAGCGGTGCATCGCCTGTCCGTGCCCGGCCTCGACGCCGAGCGTCATCTGGTTGTCCTGACACCACAGTAGGGGAACGCGTCATCGACATGGGCAAGGTTGTGGCCATCGCCAACCAGAAGGGCGGGGTCGGCAAGACCACCACCGGTATCAATCTCGCCGCGTCGCTGGTCAAGACGCGCCGGCGCGTGCTGCTCATCGATCTCGACCCGCAGGGCAACGCCACCATGGGCTCGGGCGTGGACAAGGAGCGCGTCAACGGCGGCAGCTACGAGGTGATTCTCGGGCTCGACACCATCGCGCAGGTGCGCATTACCACCGACAGCGGCTACGATCTGATCCCGGCCAACAACCACCTGTCCGGCGCCGAGGTGGAGCTGGTCGAACTCGATCGCCGCGAGCGTCGCCTGCGCGCCGCCATCGAGGCAGTGCGCAGCCAGTATGATTTCATCCTGATCGACTGCCCGCCCTCGCTCAGCCTGCTGACCGTCAACGCCCTGACCGCCGCCGACTCGATCATGATCCCGATGCAGTGCGAGTATTACGCGCTCGAGGGCCTGACCGCGCTCATGAACACCGTGCGCAAGGTGCGCGAGGCGCTCAACCCGCGCCTGCAGATCGAAGGGCTGCTGCGCACCATGTTCGATCCGCGCAACAACCTCGACAATGAGGTATCGGCGCAGCTCAAGGAACATTTCGGCGACAAGCTCTACCGCACCATCATCCCGCGTAACGTGCGCCTGGCCGAGGCGCCGTCGCACGGCAAGCCGGTCATCGCCTACGACATGCAGTCCAAGGGCGCCCAGGCCTACCTGGCGCTGGCCGGCGAAATGCTGCGGCGTGAATCCGAGGCGGCCGCTTGACCATGGCGGCGAAGCGACCCCGACTCGGCCGCGGGCTGGACGCCCTGCTCGGCAGCTACGAGCCCGGCGCGGTGCGCGAGGAGTTCAAGCAGCTGCGCGTCGATCTCCTGCAGCGCGGCAAATACCAGCCGCGCACGCACATGGACAAGGGCGCCCTCGACGAACTGGCGGCGTCGATCAAGGCCCAGGGCGTGGTGCAACCAATCGTGGTGCGCCCGATCACCAACGGTAACTACGAGATCGTCGCCGGTGAGCGTCGCTGGCGCGCGGCGCAGCTGGCCGGGCTCGATACGATTCCGGCGGTGGTGCGCAAGATCCCGGACGAGGCGGCCATCGCTATCTCCCTGATCGAAAACATCCAGCGCGAAGACCTGAACCCGGTCGAGGAGGCCAACGCCCTGCAGCGCCTGATCGACGAGTTCCAGATGACCCACCAGAAGATCGCCGATGCGGTCGGCCGCTCGCGCGCCGCGGTCACCAACCTGCTGCGCCTGCTGACCCTGCAACCGGACGTGCGCGAGCTGCTCGAGAAGGGCAAGATGGACATGGGCCACGCGCGCGCGCTGCTGGCGCTCGACGGCCCGCAGCAGAGCCGCATCGGCCGGCAGGTGGTGGAGCGTGGCCTGTCGGTGCGCGAAACTGAAAACCTGGTGCGCCGGCTACAAGCCGCGCCCGGCTCGCGTTCGCGGGCGCGTACCGTGGATCCGGACACCAAGGCGCTGATCGAAAAGCTCTCGGGCAAACTCGGTACCCGTGTGCGCCTCTCTCACGGCCGGCGCGGCAAGGGCAAGCTCATTATCGAATACGGCAGCCTCGACGAACTGGACGGTATTCTCTCCCGCATCCGCTGACTGGCGGACGGGGGCGGAAACGGCTATAAAAGAAGGCAATCGGACCTGTATCGGACACGGAACATGAAACGCCACCTTCTCGCCGGTCTCCTGCTATGTCTCGCCAGCGCCTCGCTGCCGGCCGCCGAAGATCCGGAACAGCTCAAGTCCCTCAAACAGGCGGCCGAGTCCGGCAACATCAGTGCGCAGTACGAACTCGGTGTGCTCTACGAGTTCGGCTATCGCATGAAGACCCACATGATCCCGGCGCTGGCCTGGTACATGGTGGCGGCCGATAACGGTGACGCGCGTGCCACCAAGCGACGCGATTACCTGATGGCACAGCTCACGCCCGAGCAGGTGGAAGAGGCCAAGCGCCTGCGCGGCACGCTCGGTGCGAAGAAGCCCACCGCCACCGATAAACCGGCCGAGGACAAACCGGCCGCCGAACCCGCCAGGCCGGCGGCAGACAAACCGGCACCGGCCAAGCCCGCCGAAGACGCGCCGCAGCCCGAGGCAGCGCCTACGGCCGAACCACCACCGGCCAAACCGGCCGAAGAAAAACCGAAGCCCGCTGCCCCCGCGGCCAAACCGGTAGAGACAAAACCGGACCCGAAGCCGGAGAGCAAGCCGGCCGCTGACGCCCCCCCGGGTGATGCACCCACCGTCCAGCCGTTGTTGCCGCCGCCCAGCAACTAGGCAATAGCCCGGCAATACCGGCGCCACATCACAGTTTCGTGGCCCATTTCTCCGCAAGATCAGTAGCGTTTCCGCGCGAATAAGTGGAATTCATGCGCGCATAGTGCCTTTCTACTGGTGTGTGTCGTCGGATGCTGGCTACCATGCCCGGGCAGTTCAGCCAGGGGCGGCTTTTACAAAGACCCCGAACCCCACACGAACCACCGAGAGGAGAGAACATGCTTGTCAAAGACATCATGACCCAGTCGGTCAAGGTTGCGCGCCCGGACGATCTCGTCCGCGATGTGGTTTCCGTCATGTGCTTCAACAAGATCAGCGGCATGCCGGTGGTGGACGCCGAAGAGAAAATGGAAATAACGCCGCTTTATCTACCCATCATTGACCCTGTTCCGGGGCGTCTTTATACTGCGCGCCCCTGCCGCCGCCGACGACCTTCGTCCGCGCTGGCAACCCAGTTAGCCATGTCGCCGGGCGCCCTTTTTCGGGCCGGGTGACCGCCCAAGATTTCAGACTATTGTGATCCAGGCGAGGCCCATGCGCGTCCCGGCAGGCGGGTATGCGCCGCAGCCTCTGTGTTTAATGAACGGTAAATCAACGGCTTACAGGATTCTTCTGGCCCAGCTGACGGTCACGCTGGCGCTGGCGGCGTTGCTGCTCGGCATCCAGGGCAGCCGTTTTGCCTTGGCCGCCCTGACCGGTGGCTTCATCGGTGTCATCTCCAATGCAGTTTTTGCCTGGTTCGCCCTGTCCGGTGGCGTCCAGCCCGCGCAGCGGGTCATGCGCCAGTTCTATGTGGCCGAGGTCAGCAAGTTTGTCATCACCGTGGCGCTATTCCTGGCGGCCCTGAGCCTCTTCAAGACCCTGTTCCTGCCGGTCCTGCTCGGCTACGGCCTGACACTCGTGGTTTACTGGACCGTGCCGTTGTTGATACCGGCCGACAAAGCGGGTGCGGCATGAGCGCGGCGATCGTTCCGGGTGCCGGCAACCCGACCGAATATATTGTTCACCACCTCACCAACCTCACGGTTGGGCAGGGCTTCTGGACCTTCCATCTCGACACGTTGTTCTTCTCCATTATTCTTGGGCTGGCCTTTTTCTTTCTCTTTCGCCGCATCGCGGTGCGCGCCACTGCCGGCGTGCCTGGCGGATGGCAGAACTTCGTCGAGATCATGGTGGAGTTCGCCGACCGGCAGGTGAAGGATACCTTCCACGGCAAGAGCGAGTTGATCGCGCCGCTGGCGCTGACGATTTTCTGCTGGGTGTTCCTGTGGAACCTGATGGACCTCGTGCCGGTGGATCTGTTGCCGCTGGTGTCGAGCTGGTTCGGCGTTCCCTACCTGCGCGTGGTGCCGTCGACCGACCTGAACGCCACCTTCGGCCTGTCGCTGACCGTGCTGCTGCTGATCGTCTTCTACAGCCTCAAGGTCAAGGGCCCGGTCGGCTACGCGAAGGAATTCCTGACCCACCCCTTCGGGCCGTACCTGTTCCCGGCCAACCTGCTGCTCAACATCGTTGAGATGATCGCCAAGCCGCTGTCGCTGTCGCTGCGTTTGTTCGGCAACCTGTACGCCGGCGAGATGATATTTATTTTGATTGCACTCCTGCCGTGGTGGATCCAGCCGGCGCTGTCATTGCCGTGGGCGATCTTCCATATCCTGGTGATTACGCTGCAGGCGTTCATCTTCATGATGCTGACTATCGTGTACCTGTCCATGGCGCACGAGGAAAGCCACTGACCGGTTCTTCCTTAACTTCTCACTTATTCAACTTTCGGAGGCACAAAATGGAAACGCTGTATGGCATGACGGCAATCGCAGTGGGTCTGATCCTGGGCATGGGCGCACTCGGCACCGCCATCGGTTTCGGCCTGCTCGGCGGCCGCTTCCTGGAGGGCGCCGCCCGCCAGCCGGAGATGATCCCGACGCTGCAGGTGAAGATGTTCATCGTCGCCGGCCTGCTCGACGCCGTGACCATGATCGGTGTCGGTCTGGCGCTGTGGTTCACCACCGCCAACCCGTTCGCGGCCGCCCTCAAGACCGCGGCCAAGGCCACCGCCGGCCAGTAACCGGCCGGCGCTACTTCTAAAACAGCCCATCCCCCACGGGAGTCCGGAACGTGAACATCAATATCACCCTCATCGGGCAGATGATCACCTTTGCGCTGCTGGTGTGGTTCACGATGAAGTTCGTGTGGCCGCCGATCATGCGCGCCATGGCCGAGCGCCAGAAGGCGATCGCCGACGGATTGGCCCAGGCCGAACGCGGCAAGCACGCCCTCGATCTGGCCCAGAAGAAGGCCACCGACGTCATGCGTAGCGCGCGCGAAGATGCCACCGGCGTCATGGCCGATGCCGGCAAGCGCGCCAGCGCGCTGATCGAAGAGGCCAAGAATCAGGCGCGCCTCGAAGGCGAGCGCCTGGTCGCGGCCGCCGGCGCCGAGATCGAACTGGAAACCTCGCGTGCACGCGAACATCTGCGCCGCGCCGTGGCCGATCTGGCCGTCGCTGGCGCCGGCAAGGTGCTGGAGAAGGAAATCGACGCCAAGGCACACGCCAAGTTGCTCGACGACCTGATCAAAAAACTGTAAGCGAACTGCGCCCATGGCCGAAGCCAAAACTGTTGCCCGACCCTACGCCGAAGCGGCGTTCGCGCTGGCGCGCGAGCAGAAAACGCTCGCCGCCTGGTCGGGCATGCTGGCGCTGATCGCGGCCGTGGCCGGCGACCAGCAGCTGCGCCATCTGGCCGCCGATCCGCGCGTCAGCCACGAACAGTTGCTCGGTCTGTTGCTGGGCGTGTGTGGCGATGTACAGGGACGTACAAGTGCCGCGGGAGACAGGATGTCGGGAGCGGCCGACCGGCTGACCCGTGAGGGTCAGAACCTGGTGCGCGCACTGGTTGAGAACCGCCGCCTCGCCGTGCTGCCCGAGATCGTCGAGGTGTTCGAGGAACTCAAGAACGCCGCCGAGGCGCGCATTGAGGCCACCGTGCAATCGGCCTTCCCGATGAGTCCCGACCAGATCAAGGCGCTGGAGCAGGGCCTGACCCGCAAGCTCGCCCGCCAGGTGACCGTTACGGTAACGGTCGAACCCTCGCTCATCGGCGGTGCGCTGGTGCGCGCCGGCGATCTGGTCATTGATGCTTCCGTGCGCGGCCGCCTCGAACAGCTGGCCGCCACCCTGAATTCGTAACGAGGATCTTCACCATGCATCTCAACCCATCTGAAATCAGCGAGCTGATCAAAAGCCGCATCCAGGGCTTGTCGGTTGCGCCACAGGTGCGCACCGAAGGCACCGTGGTGTCGGTGACCGACGGCATCTGCCGCGTCCACGGCCTCTCCGACGTGATGCAGGGCGAGATGCTCGAGTTTCCCGGCAACACCTACGGTCTGGCGCTCAACCTCGAGCGCGATTCGGTCGGCGCCGTGGTGCTGGGTGAGTACGAACACATCAGCGAAGGCGATACGGTCAAGTGCACCAGCCGTATTCTCGAAGTACCGATCGGCCCCGAGTTGATCGGGCGCGTGGTCAATTCGCTGGGCGCGCCGATCGACGGCAAGGGCCCGATCCATACCCGGGAAACCGCACCGATCGAAAAGATCGCGCCGGGCGTGATCTGGCGCAAGTCGGTTTCGCAGCCGGTGCAGACCGGCATCAAGGCGATCGACGCCATGGTGCCGATCGGCCGCGGTCAGCGCGAGCTCATCATCGGCGACCGTCAGACCGGCAAGACCGCGGTGGCCATCGATGCCATCCTCAACCAGAAGGGCAAGGACCTGACCTGCATTTACGTGGCCATCGGTCAGAAGGCCTCCTCGATCGCCAACGTGGTGCGCAAGCTCGAAGAGTTCGGCGCGATGGCTTACACCATCGTGGTGGCGGCCTCGGCCTCCGACTCGGCGGCCATGCAGTTCATCGCCCCCTACGCGGGCTGCACCATGGGCGAGTATTTCCGCGATCGCGGCCAGGACGCGCTCATTGTGTACGACGACCTGACCAAGCAGGCCTGGGCCTACCGCCAGGTGTCGCTGCTGCTGCGCCGCCCGCCGGGCCGTGAGGCCTACCCGGGCGACGTCTTCTACCTGCACTCGCGTCTGCTCGAACGTGCCGCGCGTGTGAACGAGGAGTACGTGGAGCAATTCACCAAGGGCAAGGTCAAGGGCAAGACCGGCTCGCTCACCGCGTTGCCGATCATTGAAACCCAGGCCGGCGACGTGACTGCGTTCGTGCCGACCAACGTGATCTCGATCACCGACGGCCAGATCTTCCTGGAAACCGACCTGTTCAACGCCGGTATCCGCCCCGCCATCAACGCCGGTATCTCGGTGTCGCGCGTCGGCGGCGCCGCCCAGACCAAGGTCATCAAGAAGCTCGGCGGCGGCGTGCGCCTCGCGCTCGCCCAGTACCGCGAGCTGGCCGCCTTCGCCCAGTTTGCCTCCGACCTCGACGAAACCACGCGCAAGCAGCTCGATCGCGGCCGGCTGGTCACGGAACTCATGAAACAGCCGCAATACGCGCCGCAGTCGGTGGCCGACATGGCCTTGACCCTGTTCGCGGTCAACCGCGGCTATTTCGACGGTATCGACGTCCGCAAGCTCTTGCAGATCGAAGGCGAGCTGCGCAGCCACCTGCACAGCCAGCACGCCGATCTCATGCAGCGCATCGAAGACAAGAAGGATATCGGCGCCGAGGACGAGAAGCAGCTGGACGCCGTGGTCGCCGAATTCCGCAAGCACATCGGTTAACCCCGACAGGACCGAACATGCCCGGCAGTCGCGAAATCCGTAACAAGATCAAAAGCGTCAAGAATACGCAGAAGATCACCAAGGCCATGGAAATGGTCGCGGCCTCGAAGATGCGCAAGGCGCAGGACCGCACGCGCGCCTCGCGCCCCTACGCCTTCCGCATGCTCAACATTGTTTCGCACCTGGCGCGCGCCCATACCGAGTACAAGCACCCATTCCTGCACACCTATCCACAGGTCAAGCGTATCGGTGTGATCGTCATCAGCACCGACAAGGGCCTGTGCGGCGGCCTCAACACCAACCTGTTGCGCAAGATGCTGCCGCGGGTAAAGGCCTGGCAGAAGGCCGGCACCGAACTGGAATTCTGCGCCATCGGCAACAAGGCGCACGGGTTCCTGCAACGCATGGGCGCCACGATCGTGGCCGAGGTCACCCACCTGGGCGACGCCCCGCCGATCGAGCGCCTGGTCGGCGCGATCAAGATCATGCTTGACGCCTATTCGCGTGGCGAGATCCAGGAGCTGTACGTGTACGCCAACCGCTTCGTGAACACCATGAAGCAGGAACCGCAGCAGGCGCAGATTCTGCCCTTGCCGCAGGAATTCCGCGGCGAGCAGGGCGAGACCGTGGCCAGCACCGCCTCGACCGGCCTGTGGGACTACCTGTACGAGCCGGACGCCAAGTCCATGCTCGACGCGGTGCTGACGCGCTACGTCGAGTCGATGATTTACCAGCACATCGCCGAGAACATGGCCTGCGAGCAGAGCGCGCGCATGGTGGCGATGAAATCGGCGACCGACAACGCCGGCACGCTGATCGACGAACTGACGTTGATCTACAACAAGGCGCGCCAGGCGGCGATCACCAAGGAGCTGTCCGAGATCGTCGGCGGCGCCGCGGCTGTATAAGCATTATTTCCGCAGATGAACGCAGATAAAAACCACGATGCACGCAGATGAAGAGTATGGATGTATCTGCGTTCATCATTCATTCCATCCGCGTTCATCTGCGGATAACTGGTTATAGTTTTTGAGGATCAAACGATGGTTGAAGGAAAAATTGTGCAGTGCATCGGTGCGGTGATCGACGTGGAGTTCCCGCGCAACCAGCTGCCCAAGATCTATGACGCACTGACATTGCCGGGCACCGAGCTCACGCTCGAGGTGCAACAGCAGCTCGGCGACGGCGTCGTGCGCACTATTGCGCTCGGCTCTTCCGACGGCCTGCGCCGCGGCATGAAGGTGGTCGACACCGGCGCGCCGATATCGGTGCCGGTCGGCATCAAGACGCTCGGTCGCATCATGGACGTGCTCGGCCGCCCGATCGACGAGAAGGGTCCGGTCGGCGCCGACAAGTCCATGTCGATCCATCGCAAGGCTCCGAGGTTCGAGGATCTGGCCCCCTCGACCGAGCTGCTCGAGACCGGCATCAAGGTGATCGATCTGGTTTGTCCGTTCGCCAAGGGCGGCAAGGTCGGCCTGTTCGGCGGCGCCGGTGTCGGCAAGACCGTGAACATGATGGAGCTGATCCGCAACATCGCCGTCGAGCACAGCGGCTACTCGGTGTTCGCCGGCGTCGGCGAGCGCACCCGCGAGGGCAACGACTTCTATCACGAGATGAAGGAAGGCGGCGTGCTCGACAAGGTGGCGCTGGTCTACGGCCAGATGAACGAGCCGCCGGGCAACCGTCTGCGCGTGGCGCTCACCGGTCTGACCATCGCCGAAAATTTCCGCGATGAAGGTCGCGACGTGCTGCTGTTCATCGACAATATTTATCGTTTCACGCTCGCCGGCACCGAAGTCTCGGCGCTGCTCGGACGCATGCCGTCGGCGGTCGGTTACCAGCCGACCCTCGCCGAAGAGATGGGCCGCCTGCAGGAGCGCATCACCTCGACCAAGACCGGCTCGATCACCTCGATCCAGGCCGTGTACGTCCCGGCCGACGACCTGACCGATCCGTCACCGGCCACCACCTTCGGCCATTTGGATGCGACCGTGGTGCTGTCGCGCGATATCGCCTCGCTCGGTATTTATCCGGCGGTCGATCCGCTCGACTCCACCTCGCGCCAGCTCGACCCGAACGTGGTCGGTGAGGAACACTACAGCGTGGCGCGCACCGTGCAGCAGACGCTGCAGCGCTACAAGGAGTTGCGCGACATCATTGCCATTCTCGGCATGGACGAACTCTCGCCCGAGGACAAGCTGACGGTGTCGCGTGCCCGCAAGATCCAGCGCTTCCTGTCGCAGCCGTTCTTCGTCGCCGAGGTGTTCACCGGATCCGCCGGCAAGTATGTGTCGCTCAAGGACACCATCCGCGGCTTCAAGGGCATTGTCGAAGGCGAATACGACAGCCTGCCGGAGCAGGCGTTCTACATGGTCGGCTCGATCGAGGAAGTGATCGAGAAGGCCAAGGCGATGCAGTAA
>ERZ1292623.2035-Hain-H51-01um-R1-2035-length-18682-cov-5_pt1 | contig 10482 bp, 14 predicted proteins | sample MGYA00564398_ERZ1292623 | MGnify/ENA primary metagenome ERZ1292623 (study PRJEB36523, sample SAMEA6512633) | groundwater metagenome | collected 2019-01-07 | study: AquaDiva: Metagenomics assemblies of 32 groundwater samples
CGTCGGCTTCTTTGCCCTCTCCATGATCCAGCCCATCTATCAAGTCGGGAATAATCTGTAAGAAAGTGCAAAATTCAAAAGCTTGATTTCCATCTCAACTTGTGATATCTATTTAGTTAGATTTTGAGCGGTATGCGAGAGCATACCAAACTGAAAACGGCGAGCCCTAGTTGAGGGAGAGCCACAACTGAATAAACAGGAGAACCGAAATGTCGGAGAGCCTGAACGAAGCATCTGTGGTACGTACACCAAACTCGGAAGTCCACGCCACTCTTGAGGTCCTCGCGACCAAGGGAGTGAAGCAAGAGCATCTGGGCAGAGTTCGGTCGGATATCGGCTATGCAAATCGCGTGGCGGCGGCCCTCATCGAGACACCTGTCATCCCGCCTGTGAGCGACGACATGGCGCGACTCATCCCTCCGCCCGCACACATGCTCGCGGACTTGCGTGGCCAGCTCGCAGGCGAGCACGGCTTCAAGGCCGAGCAGTTCGACTCGCTCACCATCCCGCGGCCACCCTTGGGCAACTTCCCGGTCGTCGCGCCGGTGGCCTACCTCGAGACGCTCGAGGCCACGATGCGCTTCTACTGGCAGATCTGTCAGCGGCGCTACGCGGCCACTTGGGCTTGGCCGGATCTCAAGCTCGGCAAGAAGAGCCTGCGGGTCTGGTCCCAGGACGGCAATGAAGTCGAGCGGCCCTCGGGTACGGTGCGCATGGTCGGCCTCGACCTGTTCGCCTACTACGACGCCAAGGACGGCACCAGCGTCGCGGATAACCGGGCCAAGGAGAATGCTCCCATGCCCGGGGTCGAGATCCTCGCCCTCATGGCTCTCGCTCCCGTTCTGGGACAAGCGATGGACGGAGGCTCGGCCAACGGTGGACTCATGCCCTGGCTAGACCTCCCCGGCCTCGAGGCCAGCGTCTCCGGTTCTGTTCCGTGGTCGTTCGCCCCGTTCGTGCGCTACGCTCGCGACTACCGCAAGTTGCAGTTGAACGGCGGGCATGTCGACAATCGCTGCAGGAACTATGCCTCGCCGGCGTTCCGGGAGTGCACGGGCTAGGCACTCGGGTCTCGGTTCTTTTGGGTCTCAGCTTCGGCCCTTGGTTCTTGGTCTTCGGATCAGTGAGCCAAGGGCCCTTCGCTTTGATATGATAAGGCGACAATTTACGTCTGGGCACCACAGCAGTCTCTAATCTCTGATATCATTGAGTAATGAATAGGGGATTCACAATTGTTGAATTGAGTGTGGTGCTCTTGATTGCTTTTTTGCTTGCTTTTATGGCTATTACTTCTTTTTCGCGATTTAGCACTAACGCTTTGATTGATCAAACCAAGTCAGATATTCTCACTGCTCTAACAGACGCACGGGGCAAAACGCTTGCATCTAAAGGGAATGATATTTACGGTGTCCATTTTGAGACTAGTAAAATAGTGCGTTTTAAGGGTAGTTCTTATGCAACTTCAAGTTCAGATAATGTTATCTACCCCATAGACTCGCGCGTTACAATAGAGCATATTACGCTTTCGGGTGGTGGGAGTAACGTAACGTTCGCTAGATTAACAGGCGTGGCTAGCAAGACTGGCACAATTGTAATCTCAATAGTGGGCGATCGCACTCGCAGAGCTACCACAACCATTTCAAGTAGCGGTATAATAGAGTAAACTCAAAACGCAAAGTGCAAAACGCAAAACTTAGACAAAAAGGTTTTGGATTACTGGAAGTTCTGGTTGGGTTGACCATTCTCTCTGTTTCTTTTTTTGCTCTTCTCGTTGTCTCGCGAGGGATGCTCGCTGTTAGTCGAGAGACGGCCTACAATCTGCAGGCAGATTATTTGCTTGAAGAGGGAGTTGAAGCATTGCGGAGTATCAGAGATCAAAATTGGGCAACCTATATTACGCCGTTATCTGGCACAAATTATCTTGTTTTTGAAGCATCGCCTATTACCCGTTGGACAACAACTAGCACACCGGAGATAATAGATTCTTTTTTCAATCGCGGTTTCGTGATCTCTGATGTCTACAGGGATTCTTCAAGTGATGATATTGCTGATTCTGGCACTTTTGATCCAGACACCAAGAAGTTTGTCGTATCTGTAGACTGGCAAGGTCGCAATGGCACAACCACTCGCTCCGTTAGCACATATCTCACTAACTACTTCAATGATTAAGAATAAAGGATTTACTCTAATTGAGCTTGTAGTTTACACAGCAATCGTAGCGGTAATTTTCGCTCTGGTTCTAACGGGCATGATTGGCCTCTATCGCTCGTCTCGCGTAGCGCGGCTCTCGCGAACAGTAAACATTTCTGCGGTCACAGCCCTTGAGCGTATTTCTCGAGAGGTGAGGGACGCGGGAACTGTCATGACAGCCAGTTCAACTCTTAACACAAATCCGGGCGTGCTCACTATCGAGACAGATAACGCGAGCACAACTGGCGGAGCCTATACATTCAGTGTATCTTCCGGGCGGGTGCAGATTGCGGACAATACAAGCACACAATTTTTAACTAGTTCTGATGTTAATGTGAGTGAGCTAACTTTTTGGCTTGCAACGAGTACGAATGGCGAGGCTGTGCGGGTCAAGATAATTGCCGCGCCTGTTGCAAGTTCTACACTCCCGGCCCGCACTTTTTATTCAACTACAGTTTTACGTGAAAGTTATGAATAAAGAATCAGGACAAGCCCTTCGACTAAACTCAGGGCAGGCAGTTATTGTGAGTATTATGTTTTTATTGCTGATCTCGACAGTGCTGGTAGCCAGGGGCGCGAATCCCGCCAGTGCCGACGCGCGTCTTGCTCGTGAGCTTTTTGATTCCAAGCGGTCCATGATCACATCTGATGCTGGAATTGAGGATGTGTCATACAGAGTGCGTGCCGCTCTCTTTTATGGTGACGAAGAAGTGCTTGTACTTGACGGTTATAGTGCCACAACTACTGTGACAGATGACGCGGATACCGGCATAAAGTTAATCAGCACAGAGGCTTCTGTGCGCGAGTCTTATCGCAAGAGCGCCGTGGGACTGCGCAAGGGTGAGGAAGTCGATTTCAACTACGCTGTGCAAGTTGGTAACGGCGGATTCATTATGGAGAATAGTTCGAGTGTCTTGGGCAATGTTTATTCTGATGGCTCGGTCACCGGTGCCGGCAATCTTATCCAAGGTTCTGTCGTTTCTGCCGATTCAACTGGCCTCATCGACGACATTCATGCCACATCAAGTGTTTGGGCTCACACAATAACTGACTCTATGGTAGACGTTGACGCATATTATGTTACCAAAACTAATACCACTGTCCTAGGTACAAGTTATCCAAATAGCATAGACAAGCCCACCAGCACCTTCCCTCTGTCAGAGACAAAGCTTGATGAATGGGAGGATGTGGCAGAAGCGGGTGGCGTAATCACTTCGCCTTGTCCGTACAAAATTCAGAGTGACATGACCCTTGGTCCCAAAAAGATAAACTGCGATGTAGAGATTAGTAATAGTGCCAAAGTTACTCTAACAGGCATGGTCTGGATTAACGGTACGCTTACTTTCAAGAATAGTTCGGGGATATATCTAGATGAAAGTCTTTCTAACAAGAGCATCGCTGTCATCACTCACAATCCATCTAATGAGACTACTTCGAGCAAGATTAGCCTCGAGAACTCAACCACTTTTTATAACACGGGCACTCCCGAATCATTTTTATTCTTGATTTCACGCAACAAGAGTTCGGCTGACGGTGGCGGAGAAGTAGCCATTGATCTGCGCAACACTGCCCAAGGACCCGTCTTCCTCTACACCAATTATGGCCAAATTAGCATCCAAAACAACACTAGACTTAAGGCTGTGACAGGCTGGCTCATAAAAATGAAGAATTCCGCTCAATTAATCTACGACGATGGTCTAGAAAGCACCCTTTTCGATACCGGTCCCGGAGGCAGCTGGAACGTAGTCAGCTGGAAAGAATCCCAATAAAAAACTGGGGGAGTTTCCTCCCCCAGTCACGTGACCGAATCCGACCACTATCCCTTGGGGCCGACGATGACTTCGTCGACCACGCTCGAGCCCTCGGAGGTAAAGCACACGATCTTGTAGATCGAAGTGATGTTAGGGCAGACCTCCTCGCTACCGGAGAGTGACTTCTCGCCCGACCAGTTGCCGACGGCGTAGCAGTGTTCGACTCCCTGGCTCGCCCACTTGAGCGTGCTACAGGGAGTGCTGGCAGTCACCGTGGCGGGGTCGGCGACGATACCCACGCTTGCTTCGAGCACGAACCAGTGCTCGGTGTCGGACAGGCGCACGTTACGGCCCCTCATGTCCTTCACGACCCAGTCGAACCGAGGGTTTGACGTGAAGATCACGTTCTCCCGGCCAGCCGTGATGTGAAGGCGTAACTTCGTCTCCCCAGCTGGCAAGTTGATGGCGTCATGGAAGACGAATCCCTGTTCGGTCGTGACAGGCCCAGCGACAGTGTTTCCCGCTGTCGGGTCCTGTAGAGTGATGCTGTCGACGCTGCCGCTCACCTGGTGCAGGGCGAGTGAGCGGATCATCACTGGCGCGCTTGCATTGATCGTGAGTGTCATGCCTTCGACGCTCGTGCTCACGTTCGGCGGCCGATTGTTCTCGGAACGACTGGTGGCCTGGATGCCTGCCGGCGTGGACTCGGAGCCGATTGGTGAGCTGGTGGGCGAGTGATTGCTGCAGGCGACCAAACTGACCGCCAGGGAAAGAGTGAATGCTGTTCGCATGATTGGGACCCTCCACCCACAGATAAGCATATTTAAGAAATAAAGTCAATATCGTTTAATGAAAGTGGCCTTGTTACAATCAACGTATGGCGGGGGAAAATAAACGAAAACGATTGATTGTGGCTAATTGGAAGATGAATCCAGCTTCACGGGCGGATGCCATGCGTATGTTCGGTGAGGCTAAGAGGGCTGGTGCTCGAGCGACTCGCGTGCAAACCGTTGTGTGCGCGCCCTTCCCGTTTCTCTCGGCTCTCTCTGACGAGGCAAGCGGGCACAGAACAGCTTTGGGCGCGCAGAACTGCTTCTATGAACGCTCCGGTGCTTATACTGGAGAAGTTAGCCCAATTCAACTTAGTAGTTTGGGAGTACGTTATGTAATTTTGGGTCACTCGGAGAGACGCGAGATGGGTGAGTCAAGCGAACTTATTTGCCGCAAAGTTTTTGCCGCGCTCAAAGAAGGTTTGATAGTGATCCTGTGTATTGGCGAGCGGGCAAGGGACGAAGAAGGTAATTATTTCAATTTTATTAAACAGCAGATTGAAGAAAGTTTGAAAGATATTCCCAGAAGATATTTTTTAAATTTATGCGTTACATACGAGCCGATTTGGGCCATCAGCACGCATGCCTCTGGCATAGAGTCGCCGGAAGATATGTTGCAGATGGGAATTTTTATTCGCAAAACTTTGGGTTCTATTTGTGGCAAAGACTTGGCTGTTAAAGTGCCAATTTTGTATGGAGGCTCGGTAGATGAAAATGATGTGGCGGGTTACATAGAGCGAGGTGGGGTAGACGGCGCTTTGGTAGGCAAGGCCAGCTTAGTGCCAGAGACATTTGCCAAAATAATCAAGAATGCAAACGAAGCCAAAACAGATTAGCTCGCTATCCGATACAGACATTAGTTGGATGGGCAAAAAAGTGTTATTACGCCTGTCGCTTAACGTGCCGATAAAAAATGGAGAAGTAGCCGATGATTTTCGTCTCGTTAAATCACTACCTACCTTGCAAGCCCTCATAGACATGGGAGCGGAGGTAACTGTTATAAGTCATTTGGGCTCGAACGGTGACTCACTCAAGCCAGTAGAAGATTGGTTAAGGGAGAGAGTGAAAAGCGGATTTGAAATGCGTGAGAACTTGCGTCGCGATCCGCGCGAGAAGACGGGCGATGAGTCATTTGCACAAGAACTTGCAAATATTAATGGGGGTCAAGATTATTTCGTAAATGAAGATTTTGCCGTCTCACACAGAACGCATGCTTCTATTGTGGGGTTACCCAAGTTTTTGCCAAGTTTTGTCGGCTTGCAGTTCGCACAAGAGATAGAGCATTTATCTAGGTTCATTAATCCGCCCGAGCCTTGCGTTGTTATCTTGGGCGGAGCTAAGATCGAGACCAAGTTGCCTATGATCAATGCTTTCCTTCCGAAGGCACAGAAAATCTTTTTGGGGAGTTATTTCGCCAATGAAGTAGCCAACGTTCCGCAAGATTCTAAAGTAATTCTACCCGTTGATAGTGTGAGTAAAGATGGCAAAATTGTAGACATCGGCAAGCAAGCGCTTGAGAGTATTATATCGAGTGTTGATCAGGCTAGTTCGATTATCTGGAACGGCCCAATGGGCAAATTCGAAGACGGCTTCGATCAAACAACCTTAGAACTTGCCCAAGCCATAGCAAATTCCGGAGCAGAGTCCGTGGTGGGAGGCGGCGATAGCATCAGAGCCATCCGGCAGTTAGATCTCCTAGACAAATTCACATTCGTCTCAACGGGAGGCGGAGCCATGCTCGAGTATTTATCGAAAGGTACCCTTCCGGGAATCGAAGCAATTATCAAAAGTAATAAATCATATTTGTAATTTGACTTGACGGTGGTATCTTTTTGCGTATACAATATATGGGATCAATATAGTGTAAAATACAATAGTATGTCTACAACCATTGTAAATTTTTCGATTCCAGCACAATTAGATAAGAAAATAAAAAGGAAGATTAGCGAACAAGGCTTTTCCAGCAAAGCGGAGTTCTTTCGTATGGCCGCGGTAAATTATCTCGGGCAAGATAAAGAAATGAATACAGAAGATCGACTTGAGCTTCTAACCAGAGCTATTTCAGATGAAGTAAGACGAAAGTTCAAAGGAAAAAAAATGCCTTCTGTGAGAAAACAGCTAGCAGACTGAACTTAAGGTATTCCAACAATAATGTATAATTAAGCTAGAAATTAGATAGTAGATATTAGTAATTAGAAATTAAATTAATACTATGACTTTGCCATTACTTGGATTTGTGCCGGGATGGATTATTTTATTAATAGCTCTCGTTATTATCGGCTACTTTTTCGGCAAGAAAGGTTTGCACTTTATTGCTGTTATTTTTGTCATCTGGGTTGTGTGGTATCTGATTAAAGGATTCTTTTAATTTTTCGTGAATCGTTACACTCTATTTACTGATGGGGGAGCGAGGGGCAATCCTGGGCCGGCTGGGGCGGGGGCGGTTGTTTGTGGTGGGGAAGGCAAAGTTTTGCGAGAGGCTCACTTGTCACTTGGCCGGGCTACTAATAATTATGCTGAATACAGCGCTGTTATTTTGGCTCTGGAAACTTTGAAAAAGTTAGTACCGCTTGCTAAAAGAAAGGAGTGTGAAGTAGAAGTGCGCATGGATAGCGAATTGGTTGCTAGGCAACTCTCTAATAAATACGAGATACGTGAAGAGACGCTATTTCCGTTATTTATCAAAGTGCATAACTTGACCGTGAGTTCGTTTCCTAAGATAAAGTTCACGCACATTCCGAGAGAAAAAAATAAGAATGCTGATCGTCTCTCAAATTTGGCAATGGATGAAAGCGAACTAGGTAAATCTTGACTGGAGTTCAAAATACATTAAGATATAAAGCATGAATAGAGTTCAGGTTACAAATAAGACAATAGAGTCAATCCTTATAGAGCTCCACCTCTTGCGTAGAGAGCTTGAATTACTCGTTCCCAAGGAAGATCTCAAATCCTACTCGCATCCTAAACGCGTACTTAATTCATACGAGAAAGCATTGACGCAGTACCCTCCAGTTCTCTCATGGAGATAATAAAAACGGCAGATTTTCTAAAAGCTTTTGAAAAGCTACCTAAAGACGTAAAGCGTCTATGCACCAAACAAGAATTGCGTTTCGTCGCTAATTGGCGAGATTCGCGTTTACATGTTTTGACGTTGATCACCGCAAAGATGCTTATCGTGGAAAATGAACTATAGACTGCTCTGGGTCGTTAGTGGCTTTTTCATCGGGGTTGTTTTCAGATCGTTTTTTAATTTTGGTTGGGCGGGTATTGGGCTTATTACCGTACTTGCCCTTGCATTCGCTTCGCAAAAATATTTTATACTTGCGCTTATCTGCCTGGGTACGGTACTGGGTGTGGCGCGGTACGAAATTAAAGATCAGAGTCAGTTACCGGGGAACCACCGGTTACCCGGTAACCGGGAAATGTTCGAGGCGGTGATTATTGATGAACCAGACGAGCGCGAGAACTATGTGCGATACGTGGTGGAGTACGAAGGTGTCAAAATCTTGATCACCGCTCGCGCTTTACTCAAGTTCGAGTACGGTGATCTTATTAAGATAGATGGCAAGATAAAAAGAGTTGAGAATTTTACAAATCCAGATGGTGTGACTTTCGACTGGCAGAGTTATCTTGGTAAAGACGAGATTTATTACGAAGTCGCTTTTCCCACTATTTCTCTCATTGAACACGGGCATGGTAACTACCTGCGCGAGAAGCTCTTCGCTCTCAAGCGCGTATTCTTAAACAAACTTACGCGAACTATTACAGAACCGGAAGCAAGCTTGGCGGGCGGTCTGGTTGTGGGGGCTAAAGATTCTTTGGGCAAAGAATGGCTAGATAAATTCCGCCAGGCCGGTCTCATACACATGGTTGTCCTATCTGGCTACAATCTTTCAATCGTGGCCCTTGCTGTGATGTGGTTCTTCCGCAAATTTTTGTCACATAATAAAAGTTTGATTGCGGGTATTGTGGCAATTATTCTTTTCGCCATCATGACTGGTGGCTCATCTACTGTCTTGCGCGCTTCCGTCATGGCTATCCTTGGATACCTCGCTCAAGCCACTGGTCGCGTGAGTACAGTAAGTAGGGCACTCGTGATTGCTGCATTTCTCATGGTCCTTTTGAATCCCAAAGTACTAGTATTCGACACAGGTTTCCAATTATCGTTTCTGGCAACATTAGGTCTTATATATCTTGAGCCACTTATTGCCAAGTGGAACTGGATCAAACGTTTGCCCGAGACAATTCTTGGTTTGAAGTTCCGCGAGATAGCAAGTGCAACCCTCGGCGCGCAAATTGCTGTCTTGCCACTAATCCTCTACACATTTGGGAATTTCTCTATATACTCTTTTCCTGTCAATCTTCTTGTCCTGCCTATTGTGCCCACTACCATGCTCTTAGTTTTTCTAACCGGTCTTATTGGTTTGTTTTTCCTGCCCCTTGCAATCCCTTTTGCTTGGATCTCGTACATATTGCTCACCTACATGACCAGTCTTGTGAATCTTGTCTCGAAATTGCCTCTGGCCAATCTCGAAATCGCCCACTTTCCCATAGTTCTCACCATGTTATTATATGCCGGTTTGATCTACTTAGTTCTCAAGCTACACAAAAAAGAAGAGCACTTGGCGGTTTCACCGCCAAGTGCCTAAGCTCTCAACCATCATAACGAGTGCCACAGTAGATGTCTTCGATGGAAACCTTCGATAATTTCGTCTCCTTGCGTTTCCTTCTCTTGAGCTTGCTCGTGACCTTCTTGGGGGCATTCGGTTTATGTCGTTTGCCAATAGTATCGTAGGCGATGTCTTCGATAGCGTTAGCCAGAGCATCGTCGAGCGTGAGTTCAGGGCGTTGCCTTCCCATCATGGGCATGATCGAGTCCCCCCGATTGGATCCTAGCACAACTCGCCGGTATTTTGGTAGTAAGCAAAACCACTTGGCGGTTTCACCGCCAAGTGGTTGACTTCGTTACGATTAAGAGTAACTTTATGAGAGACGTACCTTAAACAGTTTCTCTTTTCCCCTTCGGTAGTTTCGCCGGAGTCATGTTGCGCATTTTGCTCGACTGGAAAAGAGAGACACCTGCCGCGTTCCGCCTTGCGGAACCTCGGAGGATTCAATGGCAAGATTCGCCAATTGCAGTGAATGCATAGCACCCGACAAGATCCCAATGCCGCAAGGCAAGGGAGAGAAGTATCGCGTGATTTTCGCTGTTCTTGTGTGGCTAGGATCTTTATGTCTTGGTTTGTATATCTTCCCGCCTGCTATTAGAGTGCATTTATTCGCGAAGGCATCACCAGGGGCGTTCTTTTCTGTGGTGATGATCACTTTCGCACTAGGTGCAACATGCTGGTTTCTCTACAACAGGGCAAACGTTGCCTCTGCCAAACTGAAAGCGTATTCCCAAAGTAACTGGATAATCCGGGAATATCGAATCGGCGAGGGCGATGATGGAGTGCATTGTCATGAAGTTCTCGGGGACAACAAGCGTGTGATCCCCAACCTTGATGGTGGTGTTATCAAGATCATGGTGAACAGTCCTCGTCCTAGTAGGGTCAGCTGCTATTGGATGCGAGTTCGCTTGTTTGCTCAATCGAGATCTTTGACCAGAGTAGACAGCATTGAGGGGTTCGAACTTGAGTGGCATGGGGCTCTGGGCTTCGGCTTCACTCCACCGCGTTCAACCACGTATGTGCGGGCAGGCCTCTATGCCA
>ERZ1292623.5166-Hain-H51-01um-R1-5166-length-10482-cov-6_pt1 | contig 10482 bp, 11 predicted proteins | sample MGYA00564398_ERZ1292623 | MGnify/ENA primary metagenome ERZ1292623 (study PRJEB36523, sample SAMEA6512633) | groundwater metagenome | collected 2019-01-07 | study: AquaDiva: Metagenomics assemblies of 32 groundwater samples
CCCGTCGTCTGCCCGAGGACGCTGGTGGGTCCCAGCACGAGTGCCAGGGCAAGGAAGAGGGCGATCTGGCGAATCCAGCGGCTCTTCATGGTCTGTTCCCTCCTTCCTTTCCTAGTTGTTCGACCGCGCCGTCTGGAGCGCGATCACGGCGTGGTCCGCAGCGTTGAAGACAGATTTACGCGCACCCCATATGGCGCCGATCGCCATCCCGATGGAGTTGCCGTAATCGAATTCCTTGACCCATGAGTTCGGCCGGGCCCCCCAGGCGAAGCACATCGCCTGACGGCCGAGGAAGAGGCTGACGGCGTACGCCGTGGTGCCCGCAGCACCGGCATCGGTTCCGGCCGGGACCTTCTCGTGGTGATGGACCACGGTCTGGTTGAAGACACCCGGCGAACCGTTGAAGATCGGGTTATCGAGGCCGCGCACCTGCGCCCCGTTCTGCTGGTAGCCCTGCCACACGCTGTTCTGGCGCAGGTCGTACCAGACGTCCGTGTGAAGCACGAGGACGAAGTAGTCGTCACCGTTGACGCGCACGGGCCAGATCTTCGGATCGGCCTTGTTCGCCTGTGCCACGCACGAGTCCATGCGCCCCGGGACGATGGTCATGGTCGAGTCAAGCGTCGCCCGCGAGGTCGCGGTGCCGCCGAACACGTTCCTCGTCGGCGAGTCCGCGAGCTTGGTGAAGATGTCGTCGTCGATCGTCTCCGCCATCCAGGTCTTGAGCTGGTTCTTGGCGGCGTCTTCCTGGTCGAACGCGGTCCGCTTCATCGAGAGCTTGCCCTTGAGCCGGACGGCGTTCCGCTTCTGATCCAGCGTCACGGAGTCGGTGTCGGGGTCGAGCTCTTCCTCGGAGCCTTCCAGCGTGTCGTCTCCTGACACACCAGCCCCGGTGAGCTTGTTCATCAGGGTGTAGTTCAGGCGGTCGCCCGGCTGGCCTTCGAGGTCTCGCTTGACCTCGATGATGGCGTTCGGGTCCTCGCGCATGAACTTGCCGAAGTAGATCTCCCTCGGCATTTCGTACCAGAGCCGCGCGGACCATCGCTGGACCCGCTCGGCCGCTGCGGTCGTGAATTCCGTCAGTGCCATGCTGAGAGCCTCCCGGCCCGGCGCCTCAGCGGGCGTCCCCCTCGTACCACTTGCGGATATCCGGCCGCGCGTCGAAGAGGCGGATCACTTCGTCGGGCCGGCTGTCCCAGGCCCGATCGATCTGCTTCCGGTAGTCCTCGTTGAGAATCGCGCGACGTGGTTCCGAAGCAACGGGAAGGGTGCGCACACTACGAGGTTTCGGGCCGCTGTCAGGCGCGGCATTCGGCACGGGCGCCCCGCGTGGGGCCGCCGTCGTGACATCGACGGCTGGAGGTGCGGGGATCGGAGCGGGAGCGATCGGAACAGGGGAAGTTTCGTCGGGTTCGGGGGCCGCCAGCCCCTCGGGGTGCTCACCGAGCATGTTCTTCGCGATGAAGTACGCCGCCTCGATCGGGTTGTCGGCTTCCACGATGGCCTTGGCGATGGTCGGCTTGTAGGTCGCCGCAGGCTGGCCCGTGGCCGGATCAAGAGCCACGAAATGCACGATGCCGGCTCTCCGGGTGACGTCGTAGTAGTCCGGATACATCGCGGCGAAATCCCGTTCCCGGATCTGGATCTCGCGCTCGCGGAAGGCTTGCTCGGTCTGGCTGACGACGCGCTGGACGTGCTGGTCCATGACCTTGAGCACCTTGTCGATCGGTGCTCCGAAACTCGCGGCGGCGTCAGCTTCGGCAACGAGTTGCTGGCGTACGGTGTCACTCAGTTGCGGCACGCGGTGCCGCAAGGCGAACCCGGGATCGCGCGGGCGAGATCCCTTCGCCTCTTCCGCAACGAGACGGTAGTGCTCGGCACGGGCGCGAAGGCGCTTGTTCTCGTCCCGGGTTTCTCGAAGGGCAACGCGGAGGTCGCCTCGTTTCCCCTGTGATCGCTCCGGCTCCGGTCGCGGCACCTCGGTCGTCGGCGCAGGCGGAGGAGCCACCTGTGCAGCGGGAGCGGGCGCTGTCGATCGCGGCTCGTCATCGAGCGCGAAATCCACATCGACCGTATCGCCGTCGGCCAGGGCGCGGGGCGCTTCGGGCTCGGATGCAACGTCGGTGATGGTCGGATTCGTGGTCGCCATGTCCTTTCTCGTTCCTCGCTGGTTCAGCGGGCCAGCGCCCGGAGCCTCTCGCGGGAACCACGCGCCCGCGGTACGCGATGCGCCCATCCCGGGAAAAGACAACGGCCCCGGAGAGAAGGAAGGGGGCTACCCTTCGTCCTCACCAGGGCCGTCGGTCGTTCCGTTGTGACCCGGTGGGCGGGTTCTTACTGGCTCACATCAGTACCCGTTTCACGGTGGATTGGTCAAGGTGGCACCTTCCGTGTGTGACACGGAACCCTTCTGGTAGTCGTCGATCGAGCCGGCAACGACGTGTCCCTGGTCGCGAGGGTCGTGCGTGTGGCCGAGCTCGAAGCGCGCGATGAGGTCGCCGGCGTCAAGGCGGCGCGCCTTCTCGATGCCAGGGAGCGCCCGGAAGGCATCGAGAGCTTCGGTGAGTCGGCGTAATTCATCTTGGCGCGAGGTGCCGCCGAGGCGCGGCCAGAGACCTTCGCGGGGCGACGTGCGACGCATCAGTCGTTCGCCGGCTGCGTCTGGACGTCTGGACGGAGTTCGCTGTCGCTGGCGCTCCAGAAGTAGTCGGCGCGCTCTGCTGCTGGCAGGCGTGGCGGTACCTGCTTTCGGTGGACGAGGCCGCACATTAGGCGATTCGCCGCGGCCCAATCGTCGCCGTAGACGGTATGGTGGTGAGGACATAAGCTCGCGTCCCCAGACAACTGAAGGCCGCAGCTAGCGCACAGCGACAAGGCTTGCCTCTCGCCGAGCGCGCATCCATTCGCGCGTGAGACTCATTCTGGGCCTCCTTGCCGACGCTGGAGATAGAGCGTATCCCGGCGATGGACATGCTTCGGAGTACCGTCGTTGAACACCGCCTCGATCGATCCGCTCCGGCGGGATCGCCACCACGCGACGTGTTCAATGAACACGGTCGAGAGCGCCCGCGCGATGTCATGCGGATGGCGCTCCCATTCGGTCGCCAAGGCCAGAAGATCCTTGATCGGATCGCTCACACCGTGGCTCCCATCCCTGGCAGAGCCCCGACCGGCACACCCGGCAGCGGAGCCGCAGCCGGAGGCGGCTGAGGCGCTACGGTGACGCCCATCTCAGCCGGTGCGGCACCTCGGGGCACGCCCGGAGGTGTCTGAGCCCCTCCCGGTGGAGCCCCTGGCGGTGGCGGCGTCGCTGGCGGTGCGGGAGCCGCAGCCTGATCCCCGATGCCCTGCCGGCCCTGCCACGCCTTGATCCGCTGGAGGATCTGCGCCCGGTTCGGGAGGTCAGGAAGCAACTCGAAGATGGTATCGGCGATGAACGGAAAGATCGTCTGGTACTTGTCGACCACGGTGACGAGCTGGTCCACGAGGGCCGCTCGGGCGGTAGGAGTCGCCGGCGCCTCGGAGATCACGATGTCGAACTTGAGTGCCTCCATCGACCGGAGAATCTCCGGTTTCGTTGGATCGAGCCGGGATGCTTCCCGGAGCTTCGTGAGATCGTCTTTGCGGGCGGCGTCCTGGTACTCCGCCGGGTTGATCCGGACCAGCCTAGGCTCCCCGTAGGGCCCCAGAATCCGGATCGTGCGGTCGGTGGTGAACACCTGTTGAATGCGGCGCGCGAGGCGCTCGCCGACCAGCTTGCGTGTCCGCCGATGCTGGTCGTAGTACGGGAACATCGTGGTCTGCGACTGGATCTGCCGTCGCGCAATCGCGATGCCAGATACCGCCTGACCCGATCCTCCGAGAAGGTCGACGTTGGGCCCCACCTCGCGCATGGCGTTCTTCATGTCGTTGGCGATCGACTCGTGGACGCGCACGGATTCGACGAGCCCCTGCGGCTGGAACCACCCCACGCCACCCATGCGGCCCGGTCGTACCTGGATCGGGCTCTGGTCGCCGGGATTATCTAGGGACTCCGGATTGAGAACGGCGCCTTCTTCGACGATCGGACGCATGGAGCCGTACTTCTGGGCGAGTTCGACCGCCTGACTGATCCGCTTGTTCTCGATCCGCGTTGGGTCCTTGAGGCCGCGGACCAGCCCCTCGATCACGTTGCCCGTCCGATCGGCGATGAAGGCCACGATCGGGTAATGCTCGGGGTCGTTGTCGTACGGGCTCTTCTTCGCGGGATCAAGCTCCTGAAGCGTGGCCGGAAGCACCGTGGCCGTCTTGATCCGCCGTCGCCGCTGGACCTTTGCCGTCAGATTCTGGGGATCGGTCGCCGCGAAGCGGTTGGCCTCGTCCTCCGAGGAGAACGTTCGCAGCTTGCTCGTGATCTTGTCGGTCACGACATGCACCGTCTCATAGGCTCGGTACCAGGCCGTCAGCACCAGCACGTTGCGCATGGCGGGGTCGTAGAACATCTCGCGTGCCGTCGCGGCCTCGATCGGATGATTCGACGTGCTGCCGTAGGCATCGACCCCGCCATCCGTGGTCGTCATCTCGGAGATGGACACGGGGACCAGCCGGCCGATGGCCGAACGAATCTCCTCCTCCATGTCCGGATATTGCGTGATGACATCTTCGACCCAGACCCAGCGGTACTCCAGCATGTACCGGCAATCGGACAGGTCGTATTTCTCGAACATCGGGTCCCAGATGAGGTTCTTGCCAGGACGAAGCCGGCGCACGTAGATTTCTCCCTGCGCGCTCTCGCTCCACGCCTCCCAATCGATCCCGACATCGAAGGCTGACATCCCGCGGATCAGGCCATCCTTGAACCCCTCGGAAATGATGTCGTTGACTTCAAGCTGGTCGGAAGTCCACTTGAGGAGGTGCGTCATGATCCGCGCATCGTCCTCGTCTTCGTCACCTTGCGGGAGTGCGCGAAGGTCCATCCGGTTCTGTCGCTCGGTCCCGACCAGAACGTCCACTTGCGGTTTGATGTGGCGGATCGAGACGACCGGGCGTCCGGTTTCCGACAGCGCACGGGCATCCTCGGTCGATCCATTGACTGACCACGCGCCGAAATCCTGCGCGTGGTAGTACCCCTCGTCCTCGTCCGATTCCCGGACGTAGTTGCGCCACAGCGGATGCGCGGCGGCCTCGATGTACCAGGACTTGATCCGGAGCGCGATCGAGTCCGCCGGGAACTCGCGATTCGCGAGGGGGGCGTTACTGAGAAGGTCTTCGCCGGGGGTCAGTTCGTCAGCCACTTCGAGGTCTCCTGCCACGTTGGCGACGCTGCCGGCGCGGACGGCCCGGGAAGCGCTCGTAGGCCATATACCAGTTCTTGCCAGTGATCAGAACGGGCCAGACCGATATCGCCTTCTGTGCCCGCGCCACGCACGAATCGACGCGCGACGGGACAAGCGCGTCCCGCTTCATCGAGAGCTTGCCCTTGAGCCGGACGGCGTTCCGCTTCTGATCCAGCGTCACGGAGTCGGTGTCGGGGCACATTGAAGAGAAGCTATCAACCATGTGGGGCTTCCCACCACGGCATCGATTCCGCTGCGGGTGGCGATGCGGTAGATGGCGGTGGCGGTGACGGCTTCGGTGGCTCCGAGACCGCTGGTGTCGTCAACGCAGGCGGTGGCGGGCCGCCCCCCGCTAGGTACACCGAGCTCTGCGTGTACGGCACCTGCGTCCTCTGCCCTTCACCGTTGTCGATGTATTCCGGCGTGATGCCCTTCGGGTAGGCGTCCATCAATGCTCTCTGCATCTCGGCGATGGCGGACGGAAGATCCTGTGTGGCCGTGACGTCTAGATGTGGCGTGCCCTCGGGATCGGTGATGGTCGACAGTCGCGCGGCCGAATAGGCGTTCACGATGTCCGGCAATTCGTACTGCTCATACCACGACGCCGGAAGCGCGGCGTACTCCGCACCGAGATTCGGGACGACGCCGGCCGCGATGGCTGGCGCCATCTCCTCTTTCGAGAGCGGCGGCCCCTCGGCGCCGTAGTAGCCCGTGAACCCGAGCGAGCCGGCAAACCCCTTCTGGACCGCCAGGGCAGCCCCACCGTCACGGAGAGTCGTGTCCATGACCGCCTCGAAGTCTTCGGGCGTCGGGGCCGGGGTCCACGGGGTCTCGGCATTCATGACCGGAGCCCCGGACGACATCTGAGGCGCCATGCCCGTCAAGATCGACTGCGCCCGCGTCGTGAACTCGGTTTTCTCCTGGGCCTTCTGCGTGAGGTGCTGTTGCGCGGGCGCGTAGCCTGCGGCCGACGCATTGAGGAGCGCCAGTTGCTGTTGCGCCGCGATCGTCACGAGCGTCGACATCGAGTCGCTGAATTCCGGCAGGATGCCGGCATGGAGCGTGGCGTGGTAGCTCCCAGGGTCAGCGATCAGGGCTTGGATATCGGCCGAGGACGACGCGAACGTGCTCTGGTAGCGATCGAGGACCCGTGCTAGTTCCTCGGGCGTCGAGGCGAACTGGATCTCCATCATCATGTTCGCCGCGAGGGCCTGATACCGTGCGATCTCCGCGCGTTCGCGTTCGCCGTGCGATGGCTCGTGAAGGGCCATGGCAATATCGCGCGAGATGGCGGCAATCATCGGCATGGCCATGATGCCGATACCGGCAGCCGTCGCACCGCCCACAGCGGAGGCCGCCGCCGCGCTACTACCGGCCGCTGCCGCAGCTCCCGCGGCGCTGCTGGCGATGGCGGCTCCGCCGAGACCCGTGGCGAGGCTCAGGCCGGCGAGCGCCGCTCCCATCTCGGGATTCTCGGCGTCCGCACCGGCCAGAGCGGCTCCGAGCAGGGCGGCGATGGCACCCGCGACCGGAATGTTGGTCCCCGGAACGGGCGTGGTCAATGCTCCCTGGATTCCGCCGGGGGCGAGCGGGGTCACATACATGGCCTGTTCGGGAGGAATGACGGGAGGGGCCGGTGGTGGGATCGACTTCGCGATATCGAGCCCTCCCGCGAGCCCCTGAATCACGCGGTTTGCCGTTGGTGAACTCTCGTCCGTGATCGCCTCGGCGACGTTCGCCAGCCCCTTGACCCCGCCTAGCGGCCCGATCATCGCGGGCGAGAGCACGTCGATCACGGTGCCGGCTGTTCCACCGAACGGATTTGATCCTGTTGAAGGAGCGGGTGTCACCGGATACGTCGGTCTGCGCGTGCCCGGCTGGAGGAGCGGCGTCAGTGTCGGACCGCCTTGTTGTCGTAGATACTCGCTCAGGGAGACGAGCCCCGTCGCCGGCACGGATGGAGCCGGTCGACGGGACGCCGCGTAGTCCGAGAGCGAGATCAGCGCCATCGGGGATCGCCGATCAGGCCGACCGTTCGGTGGTTGACAGGATCAGGGTGAGTTCGTCGTTCGTCATCCGTCGATAGGCGCGCTCGAATACGGCCTTGGGCGACCACGATCGGTACCCGTCCTCATATAGAACGGCGTAACCGGCCTCGGAATGGCCGTCGGAGCCGATGACGGCTTCGGCATCTCTCGTGAGACCCCCGAATACGGCCTGGGCCTTCTCCATGGGCTCAGCCAGAATGATCTTGGTTCCGATGTAGCGGTCCATCGTGATCCTCTCTTTACCGTCCCGTTCTCGAACTGGGCTTGATGAACTTCTGGCCGCTTGCCCGCGTGCCGAACCCGACGCCGGTCTTGATGTTCTTGTTGATCTTCGCTCCCGAGCTTGTGGTGGCGCTGACGACTTTGCCGCGAGAGGTCGGCGTGACGCCACGACCCGTGGCCCCCGCTGATTTCGCGGCACCCCAAGCTTCCTTCTTGGCCTGCATCTGATGCTGGTACCGTCCCATGTGAACCTCCTAGCTTGTCTGACGTGATGAACCATCCGTCTCGCACAGTCAGCGCGCGAGCGGCATGCCTCGACGTTACGTCGTCCGGCGTTTCGGCTGCGGGCCGGGATCGCGGCGATCACGACGCGGCGCGGGTTTCGACCGGCCGCCCACGACGCCAACGATCAGGACGTGGGCCATCCCGCCCTCCGGCGGCTTCATCGGGTGCTTCATGGCCTTCGGCATCTTCTGGATCATCGCACCCTCCACTTCTCCCATTGCTGGCGGGCCCAGCGCGCATCGGCCAGTGCATGATGGGCGGCGCTTGGATCTCGCGCGTCCGGTGCAACACCGCGCTCGTCGAACATCTGCTGAAGCTCGCGGCAGTACAGCGGCCACCCCGAAGGCACGTCGAGCATGCGCCCATAGAGTTGCGAGACCACGACCCAATCGTAGGCCCCGTAGTACGTCCAGAACTCCGGTTGAGGCTCCGCAAAGTAGCGGAGCCCCTCCGCGATCCCTGCCCGGCTCCACCATGGACACGCCTGGTGACACCGACGACTCCCGTGAGCCATTGCGACTCCGCCCAACGGCCACTCCATCGGTGTGCCCTGGCCGCATTGGTCGAAATGCACCAGCACGTTGTTACGGACCCACTCGTCGGCTCGCTCGAAATGCGCTTCGGCGTTCTGGGCGTAGAATTCCCGGCCATCTTCGGAGACCACGCCGATCGAGAGGAGATCGATGTCTCGGCCGGTGTCGATGAATTCGGTATCGAGGAAGAATCGCATCACGACGCCAGCCACGACCGGCGACGCACTTTCGGCACCGGTCGCAGAAGCGTTTGCCGGACCCACTCGGCCGCTGGATAGAGCATCGCTAGCTCATAGGCAAGCGCATCCGGGACCCCGGAAAATTTCGGCCCGCTCGCTCTTTTTGCCGCCTGCACGGTCATCGTGATACGCCCCGTCGCCAGATCCTTCGGATACCGGAATCGTCCGGCAACCGCTTGGATCAAGAGCGCGTTGTCGCGCTTGTCGATCGCGATGAAGCGGGCCCGCTCGTGTCCGGGTCGACCGAATGCGGAAAGTAGCGCCTCACGTCGCGAGTCCCAATCGATGGGACCGGGTTCGAGGGCCGCGTTGAGCATCTCCTGGATCACGCGGCCCGACGTGTTCTCGGCCTTGACCGTGCCGCCCTCCCACACCATCGAAGGGTCGCCGATGTCGCGATACGTCCAGGCACGACGCCGTGGAGCTCCGCCGGAACTGTAGGCACCTCGTGGCCCCTGCACCGGCATGATGCCGCGCTCACTCATCGTGGGGAGGACCCATTCTCGGATGAACTGATCGAGCGGCGTGTTGAGCATCGTGTGGCTCGCGAGGATGTTGAATCCGGCGCGGCCGTTTTCGCCCACGGCTTGACCGATCACGCAGCTCGGGGAATTGCCGTTCCAGTGCGCGATGCCGTGCCGCCGGACGTACAACGTGCCGTTGGGCACGGTCGCGCAATGCACCATGCCGGAATAGGCGACGACCGAGAGCCGCTTGCCGTTGAGGCATCCGGCGCTCGCGCGCGTCTTGATACTCACGCGCCATGTGGGACCGCCATTGACGAAGTGCTCACGACCGCCACGGTCGCGGAGAATCTTCCGTTCCGGAGGGCGAGCGAACACGCGGGCGTACCACCCGGCCTTCATCGCGAGCGCCTGATACTCTCCGGCCAGTTGCGCGGAGGCCGTGTTGATCCACCGGTCGCCACCGCGCCATCCGTGTCGGGGCTTGCGTGTGGTTCCGTCCCCCGCGACGACCGCATCGAAGAACACGCCAAGATCAGCCCGGGACAGCAACCAGACTTCCTCGGGCACGCGACGCATGCGCTGGAGGCCGAGGGGACGTAGATGATCCGCGAGCGCGCGAGAGGCGGTGAGCCATCCGACGCGCTTTCCGTATGCCGTCATCGGCGTCCAGGACAGTCCGGTGTCGTCGAGCACGCGCTCGATCTCGGTGTCGTGATCGCGACGTGTCTGGTAGATCGTGATCGCGTTCGTCGTGCGGCTGACCGATCCCTCGCTGAGCCACCAGCCCATGAAGGCGGCGTAAGTCGCCGAGGACCATCCGAGCGGGCCGTACTGATCGCGGCTCTCGCCATCCCACTGGGCCCGTAGCGCAACCGCGGAGTGCGTACTGGAGAGATCCGCAAGCTCTTCCGGCGTCTGGCGAGCACTGGTTTCGGACCAACCCGTCTGTTCTCTCAGGACGGGGATGCGATGTTCGGGGGTCAGTAGGAAATCGACATTGTGCGTGTGATACTCGTTCATAGGCCCTTCGTGGGGTCGATGGATGAGCCGCGAGGGGCGATGGTATTCGAGGCGTCCGTCGACCGTGCGCGTGGCGAGACGTTCGTCGCCGGTCAGGCCAGCGAACGCGCGCCATCCGGTCTCGGTCAGTACCTCAGTCTCGGAGTCGTAGCATCCTCCGCCGTCCCACCCTCGTACAATCGGCTGGCTACCCATCGGTTCCAACTCGTCCACGACATGCAACGCCCGCACGAACGTCGAGACCACCGGCTCTCCCACGCGGATCTCGCCCACTTCGCCGCCCACAAGGCGCCCAGCAAGATCACGCCGGCCGATCGCCGTGAGCGCGGCGTCGCACCAATCGCGATACGCCT
>ERZ1292623.5167-Hain-H51-01um-R1-5167-length-10482-cov-5_pt1 | contig 10482 bp, 7 predicted proteins | sample MGYA00564398_ERZ1292623 | MGnify/ENA primary metagenome ERZ1292623 (study PRJEB36523, sample SAMEA6512633) | groundwater metagenome | collected 2019-01-07 | study: AquaDiva: Metagenomics assemblies of 32 groundwater samples
TTATTTAACCCGGCGTAATTTCTTAGGAAATCCGGAACTAAAATTCTGCCTAACTGATCAATTTCTACTTCCGCTGCGCCCGCCAAAATTAGTCGTACGAAGGCTCTGGTATCCTGTTGACCAATGGGCAATTTGCTTAGCTTATCAGCTAGTTGTTCCCATTCCTCGATGGGGAAAAGAAATAAACAATTATCCAGGCCCCGGGTCAACACCACCCGCTCACCAATTTCCTTCCGAAATTTGGCTGGTATGGATAGCCTTTTTTAGGATCTAAACTATGTTTATGTTCACCAACCAGCACTGTTTTACTTAGGCCTCCAGCAGCTAACAGTAAACGGTCATTGGAAAGAACTATTATAAAATTCCGCTTACCGTTAACTGCCGGAGACCCAAATTGTTAAGAAAGACTTTTTAGTTATCCACAATTTGGCCGAGTTATTAACACTTTATCCCACTTTGTACCACTTTAAGATCATTATATACCACTCCGAAAAAATTATACAAGTGGATAACCCTATAAAATAAAAAAACCACCTTTTATTGATGTGCGGGTGGAGGGTTACGCGCGGAGATAAGAAAAACTCCTCCTGATTGATTAAATCCAAGGTGTTTTGCCCGACGGCGCAGTGGCAAAAAAACCAGATTCTGGTGTGTTTTTAGAGTACCGCTTGGCTAGCCATAAAATCAATGGGCGGCTCGCAGAGCCGCCCACGAAATGGTCGGGAAATTTTCCGAAAGTCAGATTTTGGTGGGCGCTGTAGGAATCGGACCTACTACCTCTGCAGTGTGAATGCAGCGTTCTGCCAGTGAACTAAGCGCCCTTTAGAGACAGTTATCATAAGAGGGGGCTAGGTCTTCTTTGTTATTTCCTTGATAGGACAACAGAATCACAGCCCTAACTTATTTATAAGCTTTTCGTGGGGGCTTTCCAAGAGGACACGGATAAATCGGTCAAACATTGAGATGCGGTATTGAAATTCATCTTTTTCAAGCACGGCAAATTTTATTTCCTTGCCAACTTCAGCTTCTAGTGATTTCAAAAAGTTGCGCAATTTTCGGTTATCAATATCATCCCCTACTATCAGTAAGTCGGCCACCGTGGGATCTAGGCTTTCTTTGTTCACAAAAACCCCGGCAATAATCGCCAGTTTAATTCGGCCAAGTTTATTGATTTTCTCAATAAGTCTATCCTTTTCCGCAGGAGATGATTTTAAAACCAGGTCGCGGAGTTCATAAAGAAACTCAAAGCTACTGTTCAGCATATAGCGTGGCTGGCGGGAAGGGATTGATCTCGGTTTTTTCTTTCTCAAATGTCTGATTCTTTTCTTTATGCTTTTCTTTTTTGATTTTGAACGTTTCTTATTTACCATCACTTTTTAGTTTTAATCAAACCAATTTCTTTAAGTTTGAAAATCTCTCGCTTTACTACTCGCGGTTTATCCTGGACATGGTTGGCCAATTCCTTTATGTTAAAACTTGAGCTTAAGTTACGAAATAAAAACTTCAGGATTTTCACCCTCAAGCTGGAAGTAAAGAGAGTTTCAAGCACATTTTTTGACATATTGGCAAGTTATTGATTACAATAAGTTATAAGCCCTGGTGAATTTGAAGTCAACTAGCCAACATACTAGTCGTATTATACCACATATTTTCTGCTTACAGGGTGACCCTGTGAGCGCCGCGGAAGCGCTTATAATTCATTTTTTGGAGAAAATAATCTTAAAACCTAAAGTCAAGGAATACCTGATTAAGGGCCATGAGCCTGATACTTTTTTTGATGTCCTGGTTCATCATGGCACGAATGTTCAGGAAAAAAGTCTGGGCTCGCTTTTTGTCTTAAGTCATCTGAAGCAAAAAGAAGACGAGCTTGTTTACGTTATAAGCTTAGTCTCGTCTCTGGCTAAAAGAGAGTTTTTCTCTCAGCAATCTGCGGTTGAACAAAACCCCAAGGTGGCCTTTGAGCGAACACTAAAAAAACTCAACGAGGTGCTTGATGATTTCTTTAAAAATAAAAGCTTTATCCTGAATTTAGGTCTAGCGGCGATTTCCGCAGATAATATTTATATATCTCGTTTAGGAAAATTTAAAGTAGCACTGGCCAGAAACAATGAGTATATTGATATTCTTAATAACATTGGATTGTTCAACAAGGATGATAAAGATGAACGACAGTTCTCAAATATTGTTTCCGGCAAACTGCGGCCAAATGACAAAATCTTTGCATATTTTCCCGTTCGGGCCGTAACCAGCCGCGAAAAGGTCTTGAATCCCCTCTTTGTAAGCAAGAATCAGCAGGAATTTTCCGGCAAAATTGCCCAGCTTGCTTCCACCGTTGGGAATTTTTCATGCTGTGGAGTGCATATCAACATGCAGGAGATCAAGGAAATTCCAGTGACTTTTACCTCCGCCTCATCCACAGTCTCCTCTGCCGCTGTGAAGGAAACAAAATCCAGGATAAATTTTCAGCCCAAAACTTTACTATCCGAAAGTAAAAATCGAGGCAGACTACTAGATATGTCTAACGATCCAGAAATGCAAGATAACAATAATTTAAAAAAATCGTTGCCCAGTGAAGGTGGGGATGAAACTGTGCTACCCGGCTTCTCCGATCCGGTTTCATCGGCACAGGACCTGAATGTGATAAGAGCTGAATTGTCGGTTACAAAAAGGGATAATTTGGTAACACTGACGTCAAAAGGTCTGGGTAAGCTCATGCGGGGTCTTGGTGGTAATAGTTTTGGTGGTAGTCACAGGCCGAAGTTAGTTAAGCTTGTAGTTATCGCCATAGTAGTGATGACGCCGGTTATTTTTTTCGCGTCATACGGCACGGGTTCAGATGTTACCAAAGAAGCATACGGCAGGGCTAGCGCCGGTTTAGAGCAAGCGCAAAATCTTTTAAGCCAAAATGATTCCAAGGCGGCGCGGGCCCAGCTGCAGGCGGCCCTAGCCGAGGTTAGTGGGGTAGAAAACAAGAAAATAGATATTTTGAGAAGCGATATCAATAAAACTTTGGATACCCTTGATAAAACTAGCGATAAACAACCGGAACTGCTATTTAACAACGCTGAAAAAGGCTATGAATTTGTGGCCGTAAGTGGCGGATTCCAGGGCCCGATGGCATTAAATAGCGACGGCAGATTAGTTGCCTTTTCTGCTGGTGAAACAAGTGATGTGACTATTTTTGGCAATTCATCTGTCTTCCTTCTGACTTTCTCTGATTTTACTATTTCTCTAAATGTTAATGGAAAGTTAAGTGTTTTTAATCCCAAAGTTAGTGGTGTTAAAAATTACTCACTGACATTTCCCAAAGGTTTCGATATTAATAATTTAATTGGCGCCACTATTTATGAAAATAATCTTTATCTGTTCAGCGGTAATACGATCTATAAATTTACCGACGCGGTGCTCGGTTCGGCCAAGGGTACGATCTGGGGAACTATCGAGGAAACGGCTTCTCTTTATTCTTTAACGGCCGATGGGAATCTTTATACGCTCACCGGCGATGGGCGTCTAATTTCATTATTTAGAGGCAAAAAAGAAAGTGAATTAAATATTCAGATAGGCGGCAGTGATACTATTGAAATCATCACGGATAAGAATTCGGCGTTTGTCTATGTTTCGGATACTTCCGCTAAGCGAGTTTACGTCATTGATAAATCCGGTGGCACATTAATTACAAGTTATAAATTGGATGTGGTCGGAGACATTAAAGATATCTTTGTTACCGCCACTGGCACTATTGTCGTTTTATCGGCTGGAGGCAATGTTTGGCAAATTATGCCGTGATATTGAATGTTTCAGAGTTTAATTATTTGAGTTCTACGCTACCTCCAGCTTCCTCCAGTTTCTTCTTTAGCTCCTCGGCCTCTTCTTTCTTAATGCCCTCTTTAACTACTGCAGGAGTCTTGTCGGTCATATCTTTTGCCTCTTTTAACCCCCTGCCAGTCGCATCTCTGATTACCTTAATGACTTGAATTTTTTGCTGACCGGCATTAGTCAAGATAACATTAAAGCTATCCTTTTCCTCGACGGCTCCTGTTTCTTCGGCTGCGGCAATCTGCCCTGTATCTGCTGAAAGGGTCATGGCGGCCGATACACCAAATTTTTCTTCAATCACCTTTACTAATTCATTTAACTCTAACACCGTCATTTTTTCTATTTGTTCGATTATTTCTTGATTCGTCATATTATTTACTAAAGCTGTTAGTCGCAAAATTAGTAATCACTATCATTTTACCACGATCGCGGCAAAATGATAGTGATTACTAATACTATTGACTGGCAGTTTTCTTTTTTAAAAGTTGACTTAAAACGCTTAATAACATCACCAGATGGTACTTCATCAAACCCGCGATTCTACTGATTAATATTTCCCGACCTGGCAATTTGGCAAGATCAGCGAAGGCTGAAGCATCCAAAAACCTGTCACCGAAAACGGCGCCAAAATATTTTAAAGCCGGGTTCTTTTTCGAAAAACCATAAATGGATTTAGCGGCGGTGAGTTCATCTCCATATCCGAAAACCATTCCCAAGGACCCGGCCATATTATAAATATTTATATTCAAATCTTTAAATTTTCCCATTTGTTTCAGAGATTTGTCAACCAGGGTTTTTTTCTCAACCACATACTCGGAATTTGCTTCGCGCAATTCCTTTTTAAGCGACCCCAGGTCGGCAACATTCAAACCCTTCTCTCCGGCCCGAGAAAAAGTCGTGAAAATGGTTAGTCTTGATTTTGACAATTTATCACTAATATTTACTAATCCCTGTTTTTTTTGCTCTCGAGTTTTCAACGGTAAGTACTATCATTTTGCCACGATCGTGGCAAAATGATAGTGATTATTCTAGTGATTTTTTTATAATTCTCTAAAATAAACAAAAACTGCGTCTTTACCGCAGCCCATTTAGACTATTAAACTTTGAAGTTTTTTCTCTGTTTAATATCTAAAGCCTCGACGGGACTTATGGCCGATATATTTAAATATTAATATATGGATGCCCGTTGTCTGCGGTAAATATACCCTATCAGAAACAACATCAGCCGTCAAACGCCGCGTGGACTTACATAGACTTACATAGGTACTATGCTGGGGCTCTAATTTAATAGTGCCACTGTCTAGTGCGCTATGGACTAGGATTGAAATTAAATTTAAATCTAACCAGATCCGGATTGATCACATACAGAATCAGATAGGCCGAAAAAAGGATAATCGCTCCCACAATGGCATTTATCATCAAGGATTTGGCTTTGGCCACATTGCCAACATTGCCCGCCGCCATGAGATACAACCAGCCACCTCGGAGGAACTGGACAAAAACCAGTATACCTACAATGGAAATCGAAAAAGTATAAATCTGTTTGATAAATTCACCCGGATCTTCAGTAGTGCTAAAATCAGGTAACGATACTGCGGCTTGAGTTAAATGCGTAAAAAAATCCATTTATGAATATTTATGAGGGGAAAGGTCACTATCATTTTACCACGACAGCGATTCCAATCCTTTGGCGCCCCATTCCTGCGGAATGGGTCCCCCGCCAAGGATTGAAACCTTCGACGGGAATCGTGGTAAAATGATAGTAATGACTAATTAATGTATAAATATTTTTTTCGGTTACGAGCGTGTTCGGTTGCTGTTTTGGAGAAAATAGTCGTTCCGTCCTCGGCCGACAGATAATAAAGATAATCACTCTCTTGATCCTGGACGGCCGCTTGTAAGGCTTTCAATCCAGGATTCGAAATGGCCGTCTCCGGCAACCCCTTATTCTTATAAGTATTATACACTGAATCGAGGCTAAGATTATCAACAATATTAGCTTTCGAAACATCACAATAAACACCCTCTAAAAACTTGAGATAGCAAACGCCATAGGTAATTGTGGCATCAATCTCCAAAGGCATACCAAGTTTAAGTCGTTTTTTAATAATACCGGAAACTAATTTCATGTCAGCTTCCGTTTGGACTTCTTTTTCCAAAATTGAAGCTAAGATGATATGATAACGATCCCCCACTGGATTCATTGGGTTTAAAACCTCACCCGCCTTGGAGACAAAATTATCAATCATCACCTGTAATATTTCGTTTACACTGGCATCTCTGGCAAACCGATAGGTATCAGGGAATAAAATCCCTTCATAAGCAAGATTATTTTTGTGCAGAATTTCTGTGGCCTGCGGTAGTCCGGCCTTCAACATGATTTGGACCATATCACTTATATTTGTCCCTTCGGGGATAGTAACCCCAATATCATCGGGAATGGCTAATCCCTGACTGAACAGCTCGACTATTTTGGGGATATGCATCGCCGGCGAGACCGGGTAGCGTCCAGCCAGAAAACTTTTTTCTTTCCCCACAAAGATCGCATAGACAATAAAAAGGCGTCGGCTACGAATTAAGCCAGCCTCTTCCAGCGCTTGGGCGATTTGATAAGAACCATGGCCCGGCGGGATTAAAAATTCCCTTGTTTCGGAATCCTCCGAATTCAACGGCTGGTAAATTAAAACGATGGATACTACCAAAACCGCGATCACTACGGCCAAGCCGGATAAAATAATTTTGTTCGACATGAGTTAAGACGGCCCGTTCAGCTGGCGGCAGGGATCACTATCATTTTACCACGATCGTGGTAAAATGATAGTAACTATTAATTTTGCTACTGGTCAATAACATAACGAGGCTCGGCTAAGACAGCTAATCATTGGATGGTCTTGGGGACAGAATCAAGTGGCTTTTTGCTGGTAACTTTTGCCGGCGGAATTTCCCGCTTGCCGGCTTCCAGTGACGCAATTTTTTCCAAGACCACGGGATTATCTTTATTAACATCAAGCTTGACTATTTCTTTAAGCTGCCCGATGGCCTGATCAATCAGTCCCCTTTCTTCCAGCATCAAAGCCAAGTACCAACGGGCATTAGAATAATCGCTAAACAAACTAGTTGCCCGCATCATTTCAGTTAACGCTTTATCTTTTTGCGAGTCACGATAATATAACAACCCAAGTTCAAACGCCAGGCTTGGGTTTCGGATGTCACTGGCCGCAGTCAGCTCAAGTTGTCTGATTGCGTCTTTGATTTTATTCTGTCTTTCATAGACAATCCCCAGATTATACAACGCCGAGGCGTAGTCCTTCTTCAGTTCAACTGATTTTTTAAAATTGTCTTCCGCGGCCAGATAGCCTCTGACAATAAGATCAACTACTTCTTTTTCATTCCTGATCACCTGTTTTCGACTTTTAGCCGTTGCTAAAGCCACGTTGTTTCTTTCCGAGCGCGCTAAATTTATAAAACCAACTTTAAAGTTGCCGCTTGGATCGTTAGGTACTCTTTTAATATATTCATTGTAAGCCACCAACGCGGCATCGGGAGCGCCCGTAACTAGATCAGAAATATTTTCATATACCAAACCGGAATTAAACCAGCTGGTGGCATCATGTTTGAAACGCTCCGTCATTCCTGATGCTACTTCCGCTACGGATCTGACCAGTCCTTCCAATCGGGCACGCACGTCTTCCGGTTTATCAGTGGTATTTCTTTTTTCTAGTTCAATTCTCGCCAATAATACCTGGCTCAAACTAATCATGTATTTAATTTCACCCCGCCCAGAATTGACTGACTTAACTAGGGCCGCGGTGGCTTTTTCCAAGTTTTCTTTGGAACCTAAATCGAGTCTGGCCGCCTGGGCAAAATAATATTCCGCGCGGTATTTCTCAAACACAAAATATCCACCTACTAGTGTCAACACCAAAATAATGACAAACCCAAATGACGATATGACCGATGGTAATGAGGTATTGTTAGTACTAATTTTCAGATTCTTCTCTGGATTATTTACCGCAATAGCTACTAGCGAAACTAAGAGCCAGAAAGTAAATAAGTGAACAATGTTAAACGGATACAGCGCCAGTAAAACTGCGCCCGCCAAGAAGCCTGGCACTATAATCCAAAGCCCAAACATTCCTTGGACAGTATCGGTCGACGGTTTGTGCCAAAAACTGGTTTTAAAGACATAGAACAGCAGCACCAAGATTGCCACCATTCCCAGAACGCCCGACTCTACTAAGATATCGTTTAATTCCGAGGCCGAGCTATTAAAACGCGCATTCCAGAAAATAGAATTATTAATTACGACTGGCCGGTACATATCATAGGCCACATAGAAATTATCGGGACCATAACCATTGACGGTTTTTTTCTTGAGTACGCCCTCAATAATATCATTGCTGACCGACTGAGACAGCGTTACTTCTGGAGTTAGATTTTGCCTCCCGGGGAAACTAAACGGGAAATATTTCGTGCTCACAATGCAGGCAATCGCCAGAACAACGATCATTGCCGGACCGACTAATTGAAATGCTGTCAGCTTGCTTTTAATACCGTACTTCTTATCTATAATCGTCGGCACCAAGACCACTAAAGTCGTAGCCATAGCCACCGCCAAGTAGAAAATCCACCAATTGATAATCAACAATAGTAATACGGCAACAACAACCGTTAACAATCTGATACCGGACCAGAACCAGTTGGTTCTAGCAAAGTCTGTATCATTTGTAGTCAGCGACGATCGCCGGAATGACATAAAGCCAAATATTCGGCTGATGGCTAATACTAATATCATAACGGCCAAGACACCGGCACTATTGACCGAACCAATCGTATTAAATTGTGGGCTAACCACTGTCCCTTCATACAATAACCACTGCAACCACTTAAACGCTGACACGGAAAAAAGATTTAGAACCACAATCAAGAGAGCAAGCATGGAGCCAAGCAGAAAATAATTGATGATTCGGCCAATATCTCTTTTCTCGAAAAGATTGGCGAATAGCATGGCCATTAATGTTAGTGAAGCGACCACGAGAAATCCGTTAGCAGACAAAAAACTTCTGCCAAGGTTGATGGAAAAAATCGAAGCGACTAACATAGCCACTACCACTCCTAGTATTCCCCACTCTAGCCCACTACGTTTAAATGATAGACCGCCTTGTTGAACGATCATCGCCACCCACAGGATAAACGTCACCATGATTAAAGCGTAGATTAGCGACTGTTTGGGCAAAGACAAAACATCTCCGGGAGCGGTAAATGGCAAAACAAAGATTGGCACCAGCACCACCAGCGTCAGCAACACTCCACGAGCAAATTTTCGCAGGCGCGCAGTCCATTTGTTTTCAACTAAATAAAATAGTTCCGTTTCCGTCGCGACGTCAAGATTGTCCGTTCTCTCGAGGTCATTGACTGGCACCGTTTCTACTGGCTGGCTGGCTAAATCCGCTTTCACCCCCGGCTCTGCCGGTGAAGGTTCAATTTGATCCTCAGAATACTCGTATTTTCCAAACACCAATCCGTCAGCCTTTTTCTTTCTAAAGGGATTCCACATAAAAAATAAGTATTGGTTGCTCGTTTAGCCAGCGTTCCAGTTGCTAAACCAACAACAAATCCTCACATTATTAATTTTCACTTACTCCATTTTAGCTCCTAAAAAAACTAGATCAATATTGACCTGGTTTCGATAAAACATTTAAATATTCGCTATTGTCTCGAGTAAATTGGGACTTGACCTAAAGAAGTGTAGGAGAAGCCAAAAACTTTATTATCCTGTGTATACCAGTTGAATTCGCGATTATTTATACAGAAAACTTTCTGGAAAAATTCCGGGTCTTGCTGAAGAACAGTTTCTCCGGAAAGATTCAGATGGTGTAGGATCCCCGTATCTTCTCCATTCACTTCAATAACATAGACTTTTGGATCGTTAGTCTCGCAATTACGAAAGAACCCCGAGGTTTCAAAAACATCTCTGGTAGCATTAACGATCGCTTTTACCTTAGAAAATCCCCCAAAATGACCGTAAAAACCAAATATCGCCGGATTAAGGAAAAGCCTCTTAAAGCCATGTTCGTTAACAATATAAATATCGGGATCGCTGGAACCATAAGCCGCTACCGTATTGCCTTCCTTAAGACTAAAGGAGGTAGGCTTTGGTCTCTTTACGATCGGTGCCCCCTGTAAAGTAAGGGTTATATTATTAACACTGGTTAAGATATCACTGCCGCTCTTCGCCACATTAGAATCCACTGTACTGCCCAAATTGAAATCTATAGATAGATTGGCCGTACCGGGACGCAAAGCCCTAAAAGTAGCCGAAGCCAAAACTCCCTGTCCGCTATAAGCTTGCCCCCCTCCGGCCATAACTTGCGAAAAAAGAATTTTGCCTCTGGCCACATTGGCCAAGTTATAAGTGGTGACTGGCATTAGAGAACCAGGAGAAATTTGGATACCACTGGCTTCGCTGTTGGCATCCTGGAGTTCAAGCAGGCTGGGATTGTAATTCAGGGCGTTAAGGTCTACTCCGTCTGCCCCTTGCGTCTCGGTATCGAGTATGATTTGTACAACAACCGCATCGCCAGTCTTCACCACAGAAGAAGACGATAACGATAATGTAGCTGCTTGAGCATTGGCACCAACCACAAAAATAGCCATCAAAGAAAA
>ERZ1292623.5168-Hain-H51-01um-R1-5168-length-10482-cov-4_pt1 | contig 10482 bp, 11 predicted proteins | sample MGYA00564398_ERZ1292623 | MGnify/ENA primary metagenome ERZ1292623 (study PRJEB36523, sample SAMEA6512633) | groundwater metagenome | collected 2019-01-07 | study: AquaDiva: Metagenomics assemblies of 32 groundwater samples
TCACTAGCTACTGACTCTAGTAGCGCCTGCCATAGCTGTGCTTCGATCAGACGTGCGGCTGTGCTTTCAATAATAGCTTCTACTGATGGCTCAAAAAACGCCACCTCCAGGGGGGATAGCTCCTTGATTTCAGTTGTCTTGTCGTCGGGGTCTATAGCATAGGGTATTAGTATACTAGTAACGACGTCTTGGCGAATGTTCGATATAAACTGCGTGTAGACTACTTTGACGCTATCAATTTCTTTGTCTAAATATTGCTTTATCATGTCTTCCAAAATATTAAACACAGTATCGGTATTTGGATGATCACCTAAAATCAAATGCGCGCTAGCATGATCTACACCACTCAGTTTTGCAACAAAGTTACCAGCTTGACGGCCGATAGTCACGATCTTTGTATTAATATTTTTTGTTTTATTCTCATTAATTGTTCCGATAAGAGCCTTGAAGACATTTGCATTATAAGCACCGGCTAGACCTCGGTCACTACTAATGACTATCAATAGTTCGGCTTTGATCGGCCTCGTGTTAAACAAGCTGTCTAACTTTACGTCTGAAACACTGGATAGTTGGCCAATCAACAGCCTAGCTTCATCCTTAAATGCCCGAGAATTTATGGCGAATTCTTGTGCACGACGCATTTTACTAGCAGCAACTAGCTCCATAGCCTTGGTAATCTGGCGAGTGTTCTTGACACTGCCGATGCGTCTTTTTAATGATGTAACACCTGCAGACATCTGCTATTTATACCCCTCGGCAATTGTCTTGGCTGTGTCCACAATAATCTTTTTCATTAAATCAGTTGGCTTTTCACCCTTGTTAAGCTCGCTCATAACTTTTTTGTGCTTGGAATCTAAGCTCGCTAGCAAAGCCTCTTTGGCAGGTTTAATTTTTTCTACAGATACTGTGTCAAAATGACCCTCGGTAGCAGCTAGCAGCATGGCTGTTTGCTCCCATACAGAATATGGCGAGTATTGCGGTTGTTTTAAAAGCTCTGTTAAACGCTGGCCACGCTCGATGCGATGTTTTGTCTCGGCATCTAGGTCAGTAGAGAACTGAGCAAAGGCTGCAAGCTCCCTAAACTGCGCTAGGTTCAGACGCAAACTACCGGCAACACTTTTCACAGCTTTCGTCTGGGCTGCACCGCCAACACGCGAGACTGACAGACCGACAGAAATAGCCGGGCGAATACCTTGGTAAAATAGGTTGGTTTCTAGATATATTTGACCATCAGTAATCGAGATAACATTAGTCGGAATATAAGCAGACACATCACCAGCCTGGGTTTCGATGATCGGTAGGGCAGTCAAGCTACCACCACCCAGCTCATCGGATAATTTCGCAGATCGCTCTAATAAACGAGAGTGTAGATAAAAGACGTCACCCGGAAAAGCTTCGCGTCCTGGCGGGCGACGAAGCAGCAAGCTCATCTGACGATAAGCAGCTGCATGCTTTGACAGGTCATCATGGATAATCAACGCATGTTGCTTGTTATCACGAAAGTATTCCCCCATAGCTGTTCCGGTATATGGCGCCAGATACTGCAAGCTGGCAGAGTCGGCGGCAGAGGTGGTGACAATAATCGTTTGCTCCATCACGCCCTCAGACTCTAGTCGCTCAACTAGCTTGGCGACTTTGCTGGCTTTTTGTCCGACCGCAACATAAATATTAATCACACCAGTTTTTTGACGATGCTGGTTCACCATAGTATCAATCGCTACTGCGGTCTTACCGGTCTGACGGTCGCCAATAATTAACTCCCGTTGACCACGCCCGATAGGCACCATTGCATCGATCGCGACAATACCCGTCATCAATGGTTCGAAAACACTTTTTCTAGCTAAAACTCCAGGCGCGGGGTTTTCTATCAGGCCACGTTTTTTAGCCTTGATCGGACCCTTGCCGTCTAAGGGATTGCCTAACGGATCAACTACACGACCGACTAGCTCGGGGCCGACCGGAACGCTCAACAGCTCGCCAGTCAAGCGCACACGAGCACCAGCCGAAACTGCCTGTTCATCGCCCAATAGCACCGCACCAATCTCGTTCTCGGATAGGTTAAGAGCAAAAGCAGTGACTTTTTTGCCTTTGTCACCCTCGATCTCTAGCAACTCGTTGGAACCACAAGACCTCAAGCCATATATCCAAGCAATACCGTCGCCAACTCTAGTAACAACCCCCGTTTCTTGTATCTCGGGCAAATCTTTGACTTCCTCCAGGGCTTTTTTGATGTCGGCTGAAAGCTCTTTTACTGATACTTGGCTCATGCTGTCCTTTCTTATTTCTCAATACTGGTTTTAATATAATTCAATTCGCTCTTTACGCTACGGTCAATCAGATAATGAGCAGATTCGATTCTAACTCCACCAAGCAGGGTAGAGTCTATCTTTTGGTGAATAATAACGTTTTCGCAATTGTCAAAATGGTTTTTAATATATGTCTCAATATTGTCCGTCTGAGATGTAGACAGCGGGTGAGCGGTTGCAACATTTATTTCGTATATTCCCTTGGCTTCGCGAACACTCATAACGTCACGCATTATTGAATCCATTTGCAACGTTTGCTTTGTGTCTATTAGATAGCTGGCAATTTTTTTGGCAATACCGCGGCTAGACGATTCTTGTTCTATTAGACTGGCAATATTTAAAGCGCTCATACTATTTGCCACTTCCTGACTTTAGCGCTTGATCGATTAAAGCCTTGTCTTTGTTGGCGTCAACCTTCGAACCAATCAATTTCTCTGTAGTATCTACGACTAATGTCACTATTTCATTTTTCAAACTTCGACGAGAACGATCGGCTTCTTCATCAATTTTCTTTTTAGCATCTTCAATCATTTTGTCGGTTTTTGCAGTAGCTGCCTCGGCAGACTTGGCAACAATTTCCTCTGACTGCTTCCGTGACTCGGCCAGAATATCGTCAGCCTGAATCCTGGCTTCGGACCGAAGTTTAGCAACCTCTTTTTCTAGCTTTTCTTTTTGCTCGGTCATATCCTGAGCCGACTTAACCCCTTGTTCGATTGTTTTTTGACGCTTGTCTAGCACATCGATAATGCGTCCGAAAACATATTTTTTCAAAATATAAAAAACAATCAAAAAAGTAATCAGCTGCACAATAAAGGAGCTAAGATCCAGACCAAGCGCAGCAAAACCCCCGGCTTTTTCACCGGTCTCACTGGCAGCAAATTGAGTTACGTTATTCATTGTTCTTATATTTCCTTGTATGTAATGTAGATATTTTTCAGTAGCGCGCTTTAGCTAATGATAAATATTGACGCAAAGGCGATTAGACCAAAAAGCTCGGCCATACCAACGAACACGAATAGCTGACCTAAAAACTTTGCTGATTCTGGGTTACGGCTAACTGCGTTCATGTAACTACTGCCCAACAGGCCTATAGCAATAGCCGGGCCCATTCCGCCGAATCCTACCAAGATACCCTTGGCGATTACACCTGTATTAATTGTTTCGCTTGCAAATAATTCCACTTATTTCTCCTTTGAAATTTCCTATTTTATTAACCAATTACTCTTTATTATAACAAATATTATCTTTGTTTACACCTTAACTTTTGCGGCTACCTCCTCGTGCTCATGACTATTAGCAATTGCCATGGACAAATACGAAACTGTCAGCAGTACAAAGATGTACGCCTGCAACAAACCGACAAAAACTTCTACCAATGTAAACGGCACTGCGGTAGCAAACCCGAAAGTCCCGCCCAAATAGGCGAATATTGCAATCAGTATCTCGCCAATAACAACATTCAGAAATAGACGTAGGCCAAGGCTGAATAGCCTAGTAAACTCTGTAAACACCTCGCTTAGACCAATCACGTATGTCAACGGATTCAACAAGTTACCGGCGAAAAAGTGCCTAAGGTGTCCAACTGCGCCAGACTCTTTGATGGCAAATACCTGAACTAGGATCATCGCAACCAAGGCCATCGATAATGTGCCATTAAAGTCGGCTGTAAAGGGCCTAAACAACGGAGATTCTCCGTACGTGATACCTTGTCCTACAATTGGCAAAAGCCCTAGCCAGTTATTCAGCAGTGCAAAAAAGAATAGGGCGGCAAAAAACGGCGCATATTTACGAGCTCTTTCTTGTGTGCCCAGGCTATTGGAGGTAAACGTATAAATAAAATCGGTTAATGCTTCGACCGGCTGCGCAAGGCCCCGGCTACCCATGATTGTTATCCTGCGAGACAGGATCCACAAAACTGTAATTATAAAAGCCGCAACAACCCAGCCATAGACCATTGAATTGGTAATGGCAACGCCACCTATCTCGAACAAGACTTCCGGCGCGATTGCTATATGTGGACCTTCTGACGCAAAATAACTAAACATTATCTATCTCTTTATTAATTCGTTTAACTTGGTAAAAAATGACTACAGTAGACAACGCCAAGCCTATAGCCATGCCAGATAGTATAATCGCCGTATCTCCATCGGCCAACAACAGCGCAACAAAAAAAGGCGACAAAAAGCTAATGGCTAGTTTCCACGACATATCAAAGAGGTAAGTCATAAACATACCTCTTAACTTTTCGGCCTTTTTCTCTTTTCCACTCATATATTACTGGGTTGATTATAGCTGATTAATTAATCTTGAACAAATATATTTATCATAGCTGACCTAAAAGCCAATTATTTTAGGTGCCATGTTTGTTACAATAGGTATATGAATCAGGCAAAACCACAAGTCACAATATACAGCACCAGCTGGTGTGGTTTTTGTCATAGCCTAGAACAGTACTTGGACCAAAAAAAGGTATCATACGTCACAAAAGACATCGAAAAAGACCAGTCAGCCTATAATGAACTGATGGAAAAAATCGGCGGCCGTGATAATTTTCGTGGCGTACCCACTAGTGACGTAAAGAGTCAGATTGTACTTGGTTTTGACCGTCCTAAAATTGACGCCGCACTAGAAAAAAGTAACTAATTAGAACCGCTAACAATAGGCATATGGTATTGCGCCCACTGGTCCACCTGTGATATCATTATGATCGCCCAAAGAGAAAGATGCGCACCGGACAAAAAGCCCGTCGCAATCCACGGTTCTTTCTCTCAACCACGGCAAAACGCCCGCTCCGCGACTTCTCGTTGAGGTCATCGTCGCGGGGCGGGCTGCACCTTCAATAATCCCCAGCTAGGTACGCCGTCTATGCCACAAGGGAGGTTAATCGACACAGTAGGTACACATGGTTCAGCGATTCACTCCACGGAGTCAACGAACCGTCAACCGATCTGAATGTCACCGAGGGCGCCCCTCAGCGCACCCGGGAACCGAGTTAATCCGCGTCATTGCCAAAAGCTATGGCAGCGTTGATAGCGCGACTCTACCGAGTCTGCGCAAACTCGGTTCCCGGGGATTTTTTATTTATAGCAATTATTCGTCTGCGCCTATTTTATCGGCAAGCTTGCGTCTTATGCCAAGCAGCTGTTTATACAAACGTTGCATAGCTGTGCGACGTTTTTCGGTATGCTCGCTAACGGCTTTCTTGTACAGCTGGTCTAGCTTTCGTGTTTGTTCTTTTTCTGTAAATTTAGATGCAATCTGAATACTTGCTTTAGAGAATTCCTGTCTTAATGCATCGTCTGACAAAATCGTAACAACTTTTTCAGCTATAGATTGCGGGTCAGAGTTTGCAAAGTATCCATTTTCACCATCATGCACAACTTCGCTGACACCACTGTCAGTTAGAACAATAGGAAGTCCAGCCAAAGCTGCCTCGTGTAAAACCAAGCCCTGTGTGTCTGTCATTGATGGGAATACAAACACCGAACTGGCGCCATAGATTGTTCCCAGCGTTTCTCGTGGCAAGGCACCAGTAAATACAATTCTATCGCTGGCAGGTGACTGGCTAGCTAGCTTTTCTAGCGTCGCCCGGTATTCAAAATCACCAACATACAGCAACTTGGCCTTCGGTCGCGATTGTAATACTTTTTCTATCATCGGTATCAAGCTGTCTAAATTTTTCTCGGCGCCTAGGCGACCTACATAGGTGACTATCTGATCATCAACATCAAACCCATATTTGTCGCGAAACGCCCCAGTAGAATTTTCGGTAGCAGCAGGAAGGGCATCAACGCCCGTTGGCAGCAGCTCAATAGGATAGTTATATTCTTCTCCCTCCGCCCATCCTTCCAGCTGTTTTTTGCTTTTTTGGCTAAGTGCAATTACAACATCACAGCGGCTATACATTATTGTTATCATAGCCTCGATGATATCTTGATTCCACTGCGTTACACCGCGGCGCGGTATGTACAGTTTAATCAGCTCTTTTAAATCTCGTCCATGAAATTTAGTTGCGAATGGCGTTAGGGGCAGCAACATTAACAGTCCTGGCAAAACGCCCGGATAATGACGCACGTACTCGTAAATATCTGTACTGTGTTGCGTCACCAACGTCGCACCAGTTTTATATGCGGCGTTTATCCCCAGAATGCCTACCTGGCCTGGCGTAAAAATATGTACAATATCCAGATCAAGCTCGCGGATTTTACGCATAGTCCATGGCGGAAAGAACAAAGAGAAATTATAATCATCATAAAATGCACCCTTAACACTAGGAAAACGCAGGATACCGCGATCTTCGTCTTCGCTAACCTTTGCTGGTGACACACCATCTGCCGGACAAAAGACATACACCTCGTGGCCTAGATCCTCTAGGTGTTTTTTTGTAATATCTATAACATAAACAATACCGTTAATTGACGGGCTGTACGTGTCGGTGAACAAGCCTATTCTCATACCAACAGCTCCTTGTAAATTTTCACCAATTGGCTGGCGCCAGTTTTACTGTCAAAACGCCGAGCTATAGATTGGGATGCCTTTTGATAGTTTTCATATAATTTTTTGTCTTGTCGCAACATTTTAATCGCATCAATAAATGCCTTATCGTTATTACATCGTAAAGTGTCCTGCATAAAGGTGTCGTCATATTCCGGTATATCCCGCAGAACAATTGGCAAACCGACAGCAGCAGCCTCTATGACCGCCATGGGATGGTTTTCTTGCTCGGCTGGCAATACAAAAACATCTGCGGACTGCAAATACGCCTTAACTTGGTCTAGTTCGATAACCCCTGTAACCTTGAGGTTTGTCGGCACATTGTCGATTAAACTTTGCATTCTTTTATAGTCGGCGCCTACATTTTTGAATGGAATGCCGCCGAGCCAGATGAACTGGATATCGGGCAGCGGTTTGGTTATATTCACAAAGCTATCAAAACGTTTACGCGGCTGTATTTGACCATTACCCACAACAACAAATTCTTTAGTCTTGATGCCCAACTTTTCACGAGCAGCTTTTTTATCCGATGGGGTAGTGTGATAATTACTGGTATCAATCGTGTTATATAAAACAGTTATTTTGTCCCGATTAATTCCCAAGTCATGTTCCAAGATTTTTGCTACCATCTTTGAAACAGCTAAAACTTTGTCTCCCCGGCGGTAAAAAAACTTCATATAAGCTTTTGCTACAGGTAGCCATATATGTGCACCAGCAATAGATCCAACAAGAGAGGCTGGCACAACATGTGCAGAAATAACTTTTTTACTAGACCCAAAAACCAACTTTAATAAAGACGGCAGCCCAATAGTGTGAATGTGGGTAATATCGGTTTTTACGGGTTTTAGGAACTGGTTAACAACTACATCGCAGTCATTTCTATCTTGCAGAGCATTTGTTAATTCCAAATAAGCCGTGTGCACGCCGTGGCCACGTACCGAAATTTCACTTTCCGAAACCATATTTATTCTCATAATAGTTAAGTTCCATTATACTTTAGTTAATGAATAACACGAAGAATACGGCCGCCGGCGCACGCTATTGGATATACAACCCCAAAGCCAAAAAAAATATTGTCGCCGTCCATGGACTGCGTGGTACGCATCACGGTTTGCAGTTTATCGCCGCATCGCTGCCACAATATCGATTGATTATTCCGGACCTTCCAGGGTTCGGCCAGTCAAAACCGCTAGCTAGTGTGCATAATGAAAAAAACTATACCGCGTGGTTGGGTAAATTCATTAACGATCTCAAACTCCAGCAACCTCCAGTGCTACTTGGCCATTCGTTTGGCTCGATAGTTGCTAGCAGTTTTGCGGCTAAAAACCCCAAAAAAATCTCGCAATTAATACTCATTAATCCTATATCCGAGCACGGTAACGCCCTGGGTGGGTTAGCGGCAAAAGGCTACTACCAACTGGGTAATCTACTGCCAGAATCCGTCGGCACAAAATTGTTAAAAAGTCGTCTAGTCACAAGAATGATGAGCGAAACCATGCTGACAAGCAAACAGAAAAACCTGCGCAACCGTGTTCACGAACAGCATTTTGCTTATTTTGCAACTTTTGCAAACCGTCGCTCTGTCCATGAGGCTTTTCAAGCAACAATAAATGGGTCTGTAATGCACGTTGCCAACAAGCTAACTATGCCAGTACTTTTAATAGTTGGCGCAAAAGACCGCTTTGTTCCACTTCGCGGTCAAATGCAGTTGTACAAAAATCTACCAAACGCCAAAATGCAAATTCTGCCCAAAGTAGGGCATTTAATTCACTATGAAACACCAGAAAAGGCAGCAGAAAAAATTGCCGAATTTATCAGTTAGCTTTTTTGTCTTTTATTAGCTTTTTGTATATTGCTTCGAATCGATCCAACGTGTAATTAATATCGTGCGTTTTGGCAATCGCCAAACTTTCCTTTAACATTTTTGCCCGAAGCTTTGGGTTAGTTAGTATTTTAACAATTGCCGCTGCCATCATGCTGTCATCATCATACTTGAACAAATAGCCGTTTTTACCATCATGACAAAGTTCAGCCAAAGCCCCTGCATTAACTGCTACAACTGGCGAACCAGTTGCCATAGCCTCGAGCATCACGATACTTTGTAACTCGGCCGGAGACGGCATACAAAAAACTGTACCTATACGATAGATTTGTGGCAGATCTTCATTCGAGACCTTGCCAGTAAAGGTGATCTTATGCTCGATACCCAAACCACGAGCCAATTCACCCAAACGACTGCGTTCGTTCCCCTGACCCACAATCAACAAATGCGCATCAATCTTTTGTATGACTTTTGCGGCAGCTTGTATCAGAACAGACAAATGTTTTTCGGCGTCCAGCCTACCAACATAAAGCAAAACCGGCCTATCCGTTGGCAAACGATATTTTGTGTACAGTTTTTGCGACGGAGTATCAGGCGAAAATACGCTCAAGTCGATACCGTTCGACACAGCCTCGACCGGCACTTCCATATCTTTCATCTTGTGTGCAAACATATCTATCGCCGACTGAGTTGGTGTGGTTACATAATCGGCACTACTGTGAAATCGCGCCCCATAACTTTCTAGCATAGTATTAATCGGTTTTGCAAACGGCGCTAGCATGCGAATATTATCAAGTAAATTCTCGGGCATAGCGTGATTTGTCGAAACAATTGGCACATCTAGCTTACTGCCCGTTTGCAATGTCGCGCGACCAATGCCCATAACCATTTGAATATGAATAACGTCGGGCTGAAATTTACTGATTATCTTCTTGATCTCACGCTGCGGGGTTAGTGATATGCGAAAGTTTTGATAAAAAGGAAAGGGCAGAGAAGTCGTTCGTTCGATCAAGTAATCACCATCTCGCTCGCGATGTTTTTTGCCCACCTGACTAGGAGCAATCACAACCACCTCGTGCCCGCGTGCCGCCAACCCCTTTGCTAGGCTACGACTAGCCGTTGCAACCCCATTTAGCGTAGGCCAATACAGATCCGCCGCGATCAAAATTTTCATATGATACATTATACTACTAGTATGAAGGTTTTTGTTGATGCCCGCTGGACTCGCACCGATTATCATGATGGCATTAGCCGTTATGGGGCTAATCTGCTAGCAGAACTGCACAAAATACAACCAATAACATTGCTGATTCACGACAAAGCCCAGCTTAATTTGCTACCAAAAAATATCCCATTTAAGATCGTCAACCATCCTATCTCGATTCGTGAACTTGGACTGCCGCGCAAACTAAACGATCTGGGCGCCGATGTAGTATTCAGCCCACTGCAATACATTGGAATTTGGGGCAGAAAATACAAGCTAGTGCTGACTGTGCATGACCTTATATACTATCGTCACCCAAAACCACCAACACACCTCACGCCGCACGTGCGACTAATATGGCGACTGTTCCACCTAGCATTTTGGCCGCAGCGCTTGCTGCTTAACCAAGCTAATGCCGTAGTGACCGTCAGCGAAACTTCAAAAAAATATATTGTTGATAACAAAATAACCAAGCGCCCCGTACGCGTAGTTTATAACGCGCCAAGCAAGCTAAATATAAAACTTCAAAAACCTAAAAAGAAAATTGTATATATGGGTTCATTCATGCCGTATAAAAATGTCGAGGTCCTAATTGCCGCGATGGAGTTTTTGCCAGAATATGAACTGTGCCTGCTGTCTAGAATCACACCCGCAAG
>ERZ1292623.5169-Hain-H51-01um-R1-5169-length-10481-cov-6_pt1 | contig 10481 bp, 16 predicted proteins | sample MGYA00564398_ERZ1292623 | MGnify/ENA primary metagenome ERZ1292623 (study PRJEB36523, sample SAMEA6512633) | groundwater metagenome | collected 2019-01-07 | study: AquaDiva: Metagenomics assemblies of 32 groundwater samples
ATAAAAAAGAATTTCCAATATTTAAAAAAAATAAAAATTTAATTTATTTAGACAGCGCTTCAACTTCTCAAAAACCAAAACAAGTTATTAATTCAATAACTAATTTTTATGAAAATTATAATTCAAATGCAACCAGGGGAATTTATGATTTAAGTGTAAAGGCAACAGAAAAATATAATCAAGCCAGAGACACTATTGCAAGATTTATTAATGCTGATTTTAATGAAATTATTTTTACAAAAAATACGACTGAATCAATCAATTTTTTGGCTTACACCATTAAAGATTTAATTCCGATAGAAAAAAATGAAATAGTTTTAACAGAAATGGAACATCATTCTAATTTGATTCCCTGGCAGGAATTTGCGAAAAAATATAATTTTAAATTAAGATTTATTCCAATAAATGAAAACTACGGATTAAATTATGAAAAAGCAAAAGAGATCATTAACGATAAAACAGCTATTCTTGCAGTTACCCATGTCTCAAATGTTTTTGGAACGATAAATAATCTTGAATTTTTAATCTCTCTTGCAAAAGAAAAAAAAGCAATAACTATAATTGATGCTGCTCAAAGTATTCAGCACCTTAAAATAAATGTTAAAAAAATCAAATGTGATTTTTTGGTTTTTTCTAGCCACAAGATGTTTGGTCCAATGGGGATTGGGATTCTTTATGGAAAAAAAGAATTTTTAGAAAAGATACCTCCTTTTCAATTTGGGGGAGGAATGATAAATTCAGTTAGTTATGATAATGCGTCCTGGACAGAAATTCCAGAAAAATTTGAGGCTGGAACACAAAATATTGCGGGGGCTATTGGATTAGCAGAAGCAATAAAATACATTGAAAAAATAGACATCAAGAATATTGAAGAATATGAAAAAAAATTAACAAAATATGCTTTGGAAAAATTAAAAGAAATTAAGGAAATTAAACTTTATTTCCCTAAAAATCAAAGCTCAATTATTTCATTTAATATTAATGGAGTTCATCCACACGATGTTGCGGAGATTTTAAATCGTGAAAATATTGCAATTCGTGCCGGACATCATTGTTGTATGCCGATTATGAAAAAACTGAAAATTCCAGGAACTTGCAGAATAAGTTTTTCTATTTATAATACAAAGGAAGATATAAATAAACTTATTTTAGGATTAAAAAAAGTTCGGGGAATTTTTAAAAAATAAAATGGAATCGCTAAATATCTACAAAGAGCATATTTTAGACTTATGCAGAAATCCCCATAATAAAGGAAATTTAGAAAATTTAACCCATGAATTTTCAAAAAATAATCCTCTTTGCGGAGATGAGATTAAAATCCAACTCATCATAAAGAACAAGAGAATAATAAATGTTAAATTTTTGGGAACTGGATGTGCTATTTCGCAAGCATCGGCTTCTTTACTGACGGATAAAATAAAAAGTCTTTCAATTAATCAAATTAAAAAAATTTCAGAAAAAGATGCCTTAAAAATTCTTAAAATCCCAATTTCCAATGCAAGAATCAAATGCGCTTTGCTTCCATTAGATGCAATAAAAGGAGCTTTAGAAAATGTTAGAAATTAAAAATTTACATGTTAAAGTTGAAGGAAAAGAAATTCTTAGAGGAATTAATTTAAAATTTGAAAAAGGAAAAATTCATGCTCTAATGGGTCCAAATGGGAGCGGAAAATCAACATTAGCAAATGTTATAATGGGAAATCCGAAATATAAAATAATAAAAGGAAAAATTCTTTTTAATAACGAGGACATTACAAATCTAAGCCCAGATCAAAGAGCAAAAAAAGGGATTTTTTTGAGTTTTCAAAATCCAAGCGAGGTTGAAGGAATTGCAATTTCTAATTTTTTAAGGATGGCTTTAAATAATTCCAAAAATAAATACCCTAAAGGGCATACCCTTACAGGGCACGAGAACCTGCAAGCAGGCAAGAAAATTTCTGTTTTGGATTTTCATAAATTGCTAAAAGAAAAATTAAAACTTTTAAAAATGCCTGAAAATTTTTCTGAAAGATATTTAAATCAGGGATTTTCGGGAGGAGAAAAAAAGAAATCTGAAATTTTACAATTAGCTATTTTAAATCCAAAAATTGCCATTTTAGATGAAACAGATTCCGGACTTGATATTGACGCGCTAAAAACAATTGCATCTGAAATAAATATGATGATGAATAAAGATAAAACAATTATCGTCATAACCCACTACAAAAGAATTTTAGAATATCTAAAACCGGATAAATTATTTGTAATGTTAAATGGAAAAATTGCTCTTAAAGGTGGAAAAGAATTAGTTAATCAATTGGAAAAAAAAGGGTATAGCTGGATTGAAAAAAAGTAAATCCGATAATTTATATAATGTTTTTTACTTGTGACCTTTAGGTTATTTTATATTTTATGCGGAATTGCCAGAGCGGTCAAATGGGCGAGATTAAGGCTCTCGTGGCTTAGTGCCTGCAAAGGTTCAAATCCTTTATTCCGCATTAAGATTCAATCAAGCCTAAGAAATCTTATCCAAATTTTATACAACAAAATAAAGAATGAATCCTAAATTTATTAAAAGAATAATTCCATTAGCTACAAAATATTTTTCGGAGATTTCATAATTGTTCTTGATAATAAAAACTAAATAAAGAAGAATCATCAATAACATAAAAACAATATGGAAATATCCAAAAAATTCTGTAAAGAAAAAAGCAGAAATCCATTTAATAAAGAAAACTATTAGGGCAATAATTAGGAAACTAATCAAAAATGCGGAAAATAATTTTCTTTCCGGTTCTGAAGTTTCAATTTCCTTTTTTTCTCTCCTTTTTAATAATTCTCTTGAGAATAATTTAGTAAAGTAGTCCCTAAAAGTTGTAGAAAAAATATAACCAAAACCAATTCCAATAAACCACGAAGTGGGTTCTTTTAAATAACTAAAAAATTCTTTAAATAATTCAAAATTAAATATTTCCCAAAAGGTTATTCCACCAACTATAATAAATATAATCAATTCCGTAATTAGAAAATTGCGCCATTTCCCCATTTAAATCAATATCTTCCTTTTTTAATAAGTTTATCTGATATTAACAATCTTTTTAAAGATTTATAAATTATTTATTTTAAGCGTGGGTAGTTCAGCGGCAGAATCTCTGGCTTCCAACCAGATGACCCGGGTTCGAATCCCGGCCCGCGCATATAAAATATGTTCGTTAATTCAACAATAAAACAAGAACATATTTTGGGACGGGGTTCCTTTCTCTTTTCGAATCCGAGCGACTTCGCGGAGGAGAAACTTTAATTACAAATAATCGAGCGGGGTCGGGAGTAGAGCGACTTCGTGGTAGGGTGAAAATAAAATTTAATAAATAACCCGTGCGAGGTCGCGAGCAGGCCCGCGCATTAAATTCTCACCCTCCGGGTTTCCCAAGGGATGACTCAAATTCCTTGAGCCTCGAATCCTGTCGCGCATACAACGAATTTTGTAGGGAATCAAAGCAGACTTCCTGTTCGCGCATTTCAGAAATCTTTATAAATGATTAATTGTTAAAAATTTTACCTGCGAGTTAATCGCGTTAGCAGGAAGATTAATTTCTTCTTGTAAATTAAAAATTCAAATGAAATCAAAGACACAAATTGAAAAACAAATGCAGAAAAAAAATAATCCTGAATTAGTTGAAACTTTAATGAATGCGAAGAAAAAAGACAAATGGCTTGAAGTTGCAGGAATTCTTTCTGGTTCTAGAAGAAAAAGAATTAATTTAAATCTAAATGAAATAAACAACCAGACAAAAGAAAAAGAAAAGGTTCTTATTCCAGGGAAAGTTTTATCTCAAGGGGAAATTAATAAAAAAATAAAAGTTATTGCATTAAGTTTTTCTGAAAAAGCAAAAGAAAAATTAAAAAAATCCGGATGCGAGTTTTCAAATATTTTAACAGAAATTAAATCAAATCCTTCTGCAGAAGGTTTTAAAATTTTACGAAAATGAAAATAATCGACGGCACAGGCAGTGTTTTGGGAAGATTAGCAAGTTATGTTGCAAAAGAATCTCTAAAAGGTGAAGAAGTTGCCATCGTAAATTGTTCTGAAGTAATTATCACGGGAAACAGAGAAACAATTGGAGAAGAATTTCACGAAAAAAGATCAAGAGTTGGAAGCAGCCAAAAAGGTCCAAAATATCCAAATAAAAGTGAAAGAATTGTAAAAAGGACGATAAGAGGAATGTTACCAAATCATCGTGAGGGTAGAGGTCGCGAAGCTTGGAAAAGAATTAAGTGTTATGATAAAATTCCAAGAGAATTAGAAGGAAAGGAATTCATTAAATTAAAAAAAGAAAATAAAATAAAAGCGAATAAAGTAAGTGAATTTACAAAATGATACAAAAACAAAAAATTGAAGACAAGGTTTTGCATTCAAGCGCAAAAAATAAAATAGTAACGTCTGGAAAAAGAAAAACTGCAATTGCGAGGGCAATATTAACCGAAGGTTCTGGAAAAGTCAGCTTAAACAATAAAAATTATAAAAATTTGCAAATATTTGACAGATTAAAAATTGAAGAACCATTAAGAATTGCAAAAGAACTTTTGGGCGAATCAAAATTCGATGTAAATATAAAAATTAAAGGCGGAGGAGAGAAATCTCAAGTTGAGTCTGCAAGACTTGCTTTAGCGAGAGCAATTATCCAATTTACAAAATCTAAGGAATTAAAAGAAGCTTATTTAAAATACGATAGAAATCTGCTTGTTGCAGATGTCAGACAAAAAGAACCGCGTAAACCTGGAGATTCTAAAGCAAGAGCTAAAAGGCAGACATCATATAGATGATTGCAAGTAAAATAAAATTGTCTAAATCAAGAACAAAAAGTTAGATGAATTATAGATAAAATTTAAGTAAAAACTTTTCTTTAGAATTATTTCCTTTTAATGTCTTCTTTTGGAATCAAATCATTGCACTCTTTAAGCTCTGTTTGAAGTTTTGCTTTGTCTGAATTTAATGTTTTAACTTGGCTTTCGAGATTAATAACTTTAATTTTATTTGCTTCACAATCTTTTTGAAGATTTCCATATTTTTCAAGAGTTTTTTTGTATTCGGTAGCAACATCTAAATAAAAAAGTTCTAATTCCTCACGGGTTAATTTTTCAGCATGAATTTTGTGTGGATAGTTCATTAAAAAATCACTTGTTATTGTTTTACCATATTCACTTTGAGTATTGACATCTACAGAAACTTTTTCTATATTAAGATTGCCTCTCTTAAGAGTGTCTTGCGAATAAACATTTCCAGTGATTAATGCTAAACTTGTAATTCCTAAAATGTATGGTAAATTTTTCATAATTAATTCATAAAAATAAACTATTTAAATCTTTCGTTTGTGTTACTTTTTTAAAATTACTACAATTTCATTTATGTATTTTTTCCAACTTGTCCTGAACTTTGTTGAATAATGTTGATGAAATAATTGATTTGTGTTTGCCCTCGTGAATCTGCCCGTCAAATTTAACTTTACCGACATATGCAAAATTTTTTAGAATTTTTTTCAAGCCATTTACAGAAAAATTACGCTTTTTTGCAAGAGTAGTTAATCTCATATCTGGCCGTAAAAATTCTTCATAAATTTCTTCAACTTCCAGATAGTTTTGCGCAGGAACTAAAATTTTTTGCTTTAAATCCCAATTATATCCAAAAGGAGTTCGTGACATATGTTTTCCCTGAGAAGCTTTTTTAATCATCCCTAATTTTTGGTTTTCTCCCCTGAAATTAGTTAAATTTTTAATTTTTTTTTCTAATTCTGTTATTTTTTGTTTTAATTCAAAATTTTCGTTTTTTAGTTGGTCTATCATTTTTTAAAATCCTAAACTATCAATTGGGCTCTTAATATCTTTTAATTGCTCTGTGGAAACATGAGTGTATAATTCTGTTGTGGAAATTGAACTATGGCCTAATAAAATTTGGATTTTTCTTATATCGACCCCATTTTCCAACAAATGAGTTGCAAAGCTGTGCCTTAAAGTATGACAATGAACATCTTTTTGAATTCCTGCACGTTTAGCGGCAGATGAAACCATTTTTTGAATGTTTCTCGAGGTGAGATTTCCATTTGGGCCCGTAAATAAATATTCTTGATTGTTCTTTTTTTGATTATCTACCTGAAATTTCAAATCTTCTAATATAAACAAAGGAATATTAAACATTCTGTCTTTTTTTCCTTTAGCTTGCCTTATTTGACCTATTTTTTCATTAAAATTGAGATTATTAATTTTTAAATTAATTAATTCTGAAACACGCATTCCGCAAGAATACATTACTGAAATCATAAGTCTTGATTTTTGATTGTCAAAGATCCCAATAAGTTTCTTAACCTCCTCTTTTGTCAAAACAACTGGAATCCTCTTTTCTTTCTTAGGTCTTTTTATTCCCAGAGTAAGGTCATTCTTTAAAATATTTAAATAAGCATATTTTATTGCAGATAAAAATACTATTGCCGAAGACGAAGAATTTTCGTTTAATCTCTTTATAAGGTATAATTTTATATCCTCTTCGTTTATTTGTTCTGGATGTTTTTTTGTAAATTCAAACAGATCTTTGTTTGCTTTTAAATAACTGTTTAAAGTATGCTCCGAATTTTTCGAAATTTTTAATTCAATTTCAAGTTTTTTTAAGAATTCTTCAGGAATCATTTAAATAAGTTTCTCCTTCCGACTTCGCTCGACAATGAATAATTTAAATTTACCCTCCGCGAAATCGCTCGCCATTTATCATCGCTAAAAAGCTGATGATTGTTCTTGAATAAAATCGTATCCATTCCTAATTTTTTTGCTGGCTCAATGTTCCATTTTTGATTATCAATAAATAAAATTTCATTAGGGGAAAAATTTAATTTTTTAATAGCTAACTGATAAATTTTTGGATTTGGTTTTCTGATTCCCACATCGCATGAAATTAAAACAACCCCAAATTTTTTGTAAATTTTTTTTGGCATTAATGCTTCTTTTGACAAACACCATTGATCAGACAAAATCGCAATTTCATATCCTTGTTTTTTTAAAATAAATAACTGTTTGAAAAGTTCTTGATTTTGTTTAAAAAATTTTTTATATGAATCCAAATAAAATTTTTTTAATTTTTTTGGAGTTATCCCAAAATTTGCCGAAAGTATTTTAACAACCTTTTCTTTAGAAATTTTTCCAGTAATTGCAAAAGCGTAAGTTGTGTCAATTGAATCAAGATACTGATCAATAGAAATGCCTAATTTTTTAGAGATGTCTAAATGAACTCCTGAGGGGATAAATTTTCCTTTTTTAAATTTAGAAGTTTCTCCTAAAGCCAGAACTCCCCCGACATCAATAAGAATTGCTTTAATCTCTTTTTTTTTCATAGATTAAATTATACGAACTCGTTTAAATATTTATTTACTAGAATTCTTTAATTTATTTTTAATTAATTCCCTTTGATTTAAGATCATTAAAACTACTGCGCCGATTATAAAAAACCAATGAACTATAAAAGTCAGAGCTAAGAATCCCAATGCCAGAATTGAACGCATTACAATTTTTGGATTTTTCATTTTAGTTTAAAGTCCAGTTTGTTATCTATAGGTAAATTAATTCCTTTTTCTGTTAATAATTCTCGCATCTCTTCCCTGTATCTAAAATCGTGAATCATTTTATGATGATTAGGACAGAGTCCAATTAAATTTTCTTCTGAATTATTATTTTTGTTTTCATCTAAATGATGCAAATCCACAGTCTTCCAAAATCCACAAACTAAACAGTTTTCTGTAACCTTTTTGTAAAGTTCTAAAGAAATGTTGTGATATTTTTTATAATTTTGAGATTTAATATTCTCCAAACAAAACACGAAATTATAACAACCTCCGCAAAGACCTTTTGCTTTCATAGGCAATTCTCTTTTACATCTTTTACAAATTATTTTTTTGGGCTTCCACATTAATTTCTTGTAACAAGTAATGCATAATTTTTTAGAATGTCTCTCTGTTTCTTTTTTACAATTTTCACAAGGAGCCCAAACCATATAATGGTTTATTATTTAATCTTTTTAAAAAGACGTGTAAACACTCTAAAAGAACGTTCTTATATTATAAAAAGAGAACTACATGTAAGGTATATTATGCGAAGTTTTATGGGATTTTCAAAGAAAATTATAAATATTATGCACTTAGGTTAACTTAGTTCTTTTAAAATTCTAGAACTTATTAAAATTATTAAAACCCCAATAAATGTAAGAAAAATTGAAATTGCAAGAGCTGAAGTTATTTGACTTAATTTTAGAAATTTTGATAAAAAATCCCCAGTTATTCTAAAAATAAAATCTTTCCAAGCCAACGCAATAAGAAACCCAACTGCAGCAGCTAAAGCTAGTCTAAGCTGTTTTCTGAATTCTTTTTTGAAATTTTCCTTCATTTTATGTTAATCTTCTTTTTTTAAATAATGAGAAGCTAAAAAGATTAATAAAACGGAAATAAGGGTAATAAAAAGAGAAGTCAATGCATTTAACGAGTTTCCGTCTTCTGTTCTTGTAACCCATTGCATAAACGTTTTTGAAAGTTCAAAAATTGTCTCTCGCCAAGAAAACGCTATTGTGAATGCTAGGGTAATCATTATCCACATTCGAATTTGGGTTCTAACCTCTTCCCGATAATTATGTCCAACATAAAAAAAATTAGAAAGTTTTTGTCCCATTTAGTGATTAAAGAATAACTCATTTATATTCTTTTCCGGTAAATTTTTTGAAATAATTTTTTTATTTTTGGAAAGATTATGCACTTAGGTTAACTAAGTTATTTGTAAGAACCATCTATTTTATGCTGTTGAAAGAACAAACAGCCGTTTATCATCGATAAAATAAAAAAAGAGCACCATAATTAAATGAGTGTTTGGGTTGTTTGTTGGTGTTTTAAACAGCTGTTTGTAGGTGTTTTTTTGAAAAAAATTGGTTTTTATTGATTCTTAAATGGAAAAATCTTAGAAAAATTCTATGGATCATCCTTAGATATTCTTAGATTCAGCAACGAAAAACAAAACATTTTTAAAGAGAATTAATTAATAAAGAATATGTTTAGCTGGTTTTTTAGAAAAAAAGAAATTATACAACTTAAAGACGAAACAAAAAAAGGTTTTGAGACTGTTAAAAAAGATATTTCTGCTGTTGGTGAATGGATTAAACACCTTAACACTCAAGATAAAAAACATAATGAAGAAATTAATGAAATAAAAGAGCTTTTATCGTCGGTTAATAATGAAATTGAAAATTTAAAAAATGTGTTTTCTATAATGAATGAATTAAAACATAAACCAGATTATAAAATCTCTAAACAACTATTGAACAAACAAACAGGTGTTTATGCTGTTCAAACAGCTGTTCAAACAGCTGTTCAAACACCGAATTTAGACCAATTTTCAATAACTGAAAGAGCAATAATTTGGATTTTATTAAATACAGATATGAAATTAAGCTATGATGATATTTCAGCCATCCTAGGAAAAGAAAGATCAACAATAAGGGGACAAATAAACATTATTAAATCCAAAAGCGAGGGACTGATAGAAGAAACAATTGAAAAAAATGGTAAAAAAAGGGTATTTATTCCTGAAATAATACGGGAAAAACTCTTAAAAAAGACAAAAGTGAGGATTAAATCAAAAGAAAAAGATAAAAAATAGGGAATTTAGGTTAAAATTCGGTATGAAAAATCGAAAAGTGAGAGTTAGGAATATGAAAAAAATAAGGGAAAGTAGAGAAAAGGCCTAAACCTTTCTTTGTTGCATTAATAAGTGCTGAACATTCAAAAAATTAATTTTTTTATCATAAATAATTCCCCCTAACGCAACAAAGCCCCCAAACCTATGATCTTTATACTTACCAATATTTACTAAAAAAGAAAGTCCTTAGAAGCTAAAAAGGCTGAAAAGAAGAAAGAGAGAGTTAAAACAAAGTTATTCGGTTGAACGTGTAATTTTTTTATTTATTATAAATTTAGTAACCTTTTTTCAGGTAGTGAAAGATCTAAATGTATTAATATCAAAATTTTTATTCGTTTTTCTTTCAAAATTATAATCTTTAAGAAGATAATCTACTTGATTCTTCTTTATAGTTAAAAAACCCAAACATATTCTTTCAGCTGATAGTTATGGAAGAAAAGATCTTCTACTTTTTTAAAGGTCCCTTAAAGTAATGATTGTGGATAGGGAGGCTATTTTTTTAAGGTTTTGAGAAATATTTAATCTTATATTTTTATTATTTAATTTTATTTTATCAATAGATATTCCTTTTTTTATAAGTCTTGAAACATAATCCCTAATAGAACTCTCCGTAAGTTTTAACTTTTCCGCAAGAAGTTTGTAATCAGAATAACCCCTTTCCTCGTCGAATTGATAGATTGTAGAAAAAACTAACCATTCTTGCTCTGTAAGTTTTTTAAATTTTTTATGTATCTCTTTTTTTATATTATCATGAGATTTGAGCATTTCAGCCGCATTTTCTA
>ERZ1292623.5170-Hain-H51-01um-R1-5170-length-10479-cov-7_pt1 | contig 10479 bp, 9 predicted proteins | sample MGYA00564398_ERZ1292623 | MGnify/ENA primary metagenome ERZ1292623 (study PRJEB36523, sample SAMEA6512633) | groundwater metagenome | collected 2019-01-07 | study: AquaDiva: Metagenomics assemblies of 32 groundwater samples
CCCTTGGGTGGTTGGAGGAGCACTTGTCTTAATTGTTGTCGTGGGTGGAATCTTTCTTCTTACTGGGCCAACATTTACAAGACAGGCGGCGTTTGTTGGAACCGGAGGTGCTGGAGATTTATTGGCTCAAGGAAACCAATATATTGCAATTGAGATTATTCCCTCAAAAACTTCTGTAAGAAACGAGGAGCTACCTCAAGAAGTTTCTTTTAAGGTTAACATAAAAGAAAGGAGGCAAACCTTCACATCCGGACCAAGTGTGACCGCAGTCGTAACTGCTTCGGGGGCAAATGGCAGCAAAACGTTAGCTCAAAAATCTTGGTCAGGTAAGACGGACGAGATTAAGGTAACTATTGAGGAAGACCTTAAGGATTCGAATGTTATAGTTACAGTTAATGTTAAGGCTGGTGTTTCTGAGCAGCCAAATGAACAAATATCTGCAAACAACACGACCGTTCGTGTGGGCAGTCCACCAGATGATTGTCCTTCAGGGTGGCCGGCTCCATATGGGAAAATAACATTAGGCGCAAACGACCCTTCATATTATACACACGCCACTGCAGAAGCAATTGATATAGGTAATGGCGGATCTCAAGGTAGAATTGCCGCCGCACCAATATTTTCTACAAGTAAGGGCATCGCATCTTTTGACTGCTTTGATGGTCATAAAGATAGCAAGGGGCCGTATGGTACGTGTGTTAGAGTTACCACAACCTGTGATAGCAAAACTGTACATATTATATATGCCCACATGTTGTCGGGCTCAAGAAAGGTCCAAGATGGCCAGCAAGTCTCAGCGGGGGTTCAACTTGGGAATGTTGGAGCAACTGGAAAGGTTGCAGGACAAGATCCAAATCATTTACATTACGAGTTCTTAAAAGTGAGCGGACAAGTTACAATACCAATGAAACATCCATATATCCCTGGAGCGCCAGTACAAGGAATCACTTGGTAATGGAACCAAACACACAACCACAAGACAATCTTTCTCCTAAGACACAGCCACAGGCAGGATTTTTGGGTTTTATCAAAAAACATTGGTTCCTACTTTTCTTGGCAACATTTGCAACCTTGCTTTTAATTTTGTGGTTTGACAGTAGAAGAAAAGAGGGGGAAGCAAAAACTCTGCCCAACCTTCCTCAGATTGCATATCTGCAAGTTCCAGGATTAAATATTTCTACTAATGTCTCTGTAACCCTCCCAGCTTCTGTTTCGCTTCCCACTAATGTGGTTCTTTACCAGACAAAACCCAGGTCATTAACTCGAGACCAAGAAAAGTTGTTAGCTTCTAATTTTGCGTTTCCCAAAGAGCCTTCAAATATCTCAACAGATCCTATATTTGGCGATAATTATTTATGGTTGTCAGGAGCCCAAGCGTTATCTATACGCCTCTCGCCTTTTGAGCTAAATATGTCTCCTGACTTTTCCGAGACATCTCCACCTAGTGAGGGGGTTTTGCCCACAGAACAAGCGGGTTTGGCTTTTATTAAGAATATTTTGTCGTTAAATGGTCTTTTAGACCAAAATATCGATTATTCAAAGACACTTTCCCGCCCAGTTATGGGTGGTAATGTTCTTGAGGTAGGAATGGCTCCACAAATCGAAGGAGTGCCTGTTGTTGACACAGAACCAACCACACCACTCGTAATAGGATATCTACAAAAAGATGGCAAGCTTTATGGACTTATATATAAGGCTGGATTTGAAAACCCTACTAGTCCTGCCCTTTATCCTGCAAAGACATTAAAAGAAATCCATGGGGCTCTTGTATCGGAGGGTAAAATCGTGTCTCTTGGAAAGCCAGAAGGTGAAGGATCGGTTCTGGTGCCGACAACTGTTAGTATCTCGACAATAATACCAAGTCTTCTTTTTATGCCAGAGCAGCCTATGTCGCTTTTGCCTATTTATGCCATGATGGGAGTTGCGCGAACTGATCAAGGTGAGGTGCCAATCCACATTTATATTCCGTCTGTTAATTCGAAATACGTACGGGCATTATGATGTGTTTGTAGGTTGGGTCTTTGGGGTCTTGAAAAACCGCAGGAGAAGCTGGGCCTTGGGTTTTTATTTCAACAGACTCCCCTACCACTGATCCTAAAAAGTCTGATAGATATTTATAATTGAACGCTGATTGGGTTTCATCGCCTTTAATACTTGCTTCAATTGTTATTTTTTCTTTTCCAAATTGCGCGCTTTCGCTTGTTAAAATAATTCCATTTTTTGTTAGGGCAACTTTTACTATTCCTGCTGACTCTCGGGCAAAAACGCCTGCTGATTTGACCGCACGAGCAAGTTCATCTTTACTTGCATTGACTACAGTTCCATCGGATAATGGGATTACTTTTTTGTAATCCGGGAAGTTTCCTTCGATAACTCGGGCGGTAAGAACCAGAGAATCAGCATCGAAAATCAACTGTCCTTCACTCTCTTTAACTTCAACTTTGACTTCTTTTGAATCTTTTGGAAGGGAGCGGCCCAATTCTTCTATTGTCCTTGCTGGAAGAAGAAAGTTTTTCTTGTCTAAGGTTCTTTGTATCAGCTCACTTTTTGTTAGATCTTTAACTGACATTCTGAAGCCGTCTGTTGCGACTGCAATAACACCTTTCTCCATATCAACAAATATTCCTGTTAGGATGGGTCTTGACTCATCTACTCCTGAGGCAAAGGTTAGCTGTTTTGAGAGAATGTTGAAGATTTCTTTTTTAAGAGTAAACGAAGGTGAGTCAATTTTATTGGGAATTTTTGGAAAGCCATTTGCCGGAATTCCTGATATTGAAGCTGATAGATTGTTGGTTGAAACTTGAAGAACATCTTTATCTTGAGAAATCTCTACCCTGCCTGCGGGCAGGTTTTGTACTAATTCTACGAGGATTTTTGCAGGAACTGTAAGTTCTCCTTCTTCTTCAACTTTTGCTCCTATGGGAATATGTATTCCGCTTTCGAGGTTTGTTGCTTCTAATATAAGCTTGCCGTTTGCGGCTTTTAGTAAAATATTTCCTAAAATTGGAAGCTGGGCGCGAGCAGAGACAAAACGCAGTGCAAGAGAAGATGCGTGACTTAAGTCTTCCTGGAGAACGGAAAGTTTCATTTTGGTAAAAGTATCACGAGTACCACGGGTAGCACAAGTACCACGGGTAAAAACTCTTCGTGTTTTTTGGGGGTTGACGAATTGTGGATAACTTTTTAAATTGACAAACCATGTATGATCCCGAGAGGCTTTGGAAAGAGACATTGTCATCCTTAAAGGTGTCTTTGTCTACCCCAACTTTGCAGACTTATTTTTCGCCTTCTTTCATAACTTCTATTAAAGAGCTTGTTGAAAATAGAATAGCTGTCGAAGTTGGCTGCCCGTCCTCGTTTATTGCAAGGGGTATGGAAGATCGTCATTTTGATATTTTGAGGGATACTTTAAACAATATAACTGGTAAAACTTGTGACGTTTTGTTTGTTGTTCGACAAAAACCAAGGCTGCAGAAGGAATTGGATGAGCCATTGTTTGCCTCAAGTTCTGAAACGGTTGAAAAAAGTACTATTGATGCTTTAAGAGGTGCCGGAGTTCGCCCGGGATTTACTTTTGATAATTTTGCAGTTTCTGGGACAAATCAAATGGCCCATGCTGCAGCAGAGGCTGTCTCTCGTAATCCTGGAACTGCTTATAATCCCCTATTTTTTTACGGCGGCGTTGGGGTTGGAAAAACGCACTTAATGCTGGCTATTGCGGACTCTTTGGTTAAGCGTGACTTGGAAACTAGTGTTCTTTACTGCACAGGAGAGGCTTTTACAAACGAGATTGTTGAAGCCATTCGAAATAAAACAACTCAAGCTTTTAAGAATAGGTATCGAAAACTTAGACTTTTGATGGTTGATGATATTCAATTTATTGCCGGCAAAGACAGGGTCCAAGAAGAGTTTTTCCACACGTTTAACACACTCCAGGCGTCTGGATCGCAAGTTGTTTTAACCTCAGACAGACCACCTCATGAGATTGATAAACTTGAAGCAAGACTAAGAAGCAGGTTTGAGGCAGGATTAATAGTTGATATCTCTCCGCCTGACTTTGAGTTAAGGGCTGCAATTGCTTTGATTAAGTCTAAAGAGCGTGGAGTTGAGCTTCTACCCGAGCTGGCACAATTGATTGCAGAAAAAATTGATAGCCCAAGGCGTATTGAAGGCTTTATTACGAAGCTAATGACCCAGGCAACTATATCTGGCGAACAAATTACACAAGAGCTTGTTTTAAAGACTTTGGGGGAAAACAGAGTAAATTTAGAATCACCCAAAAAAGCCATCACGCCGCAGGAGGTTATTGATGCCGTTTTACAATATTATTCTTTGAGTAAAAGAAGCATGTTGGGAGACAGCCGCGCGAGGGTTGTTGCAAGACCAAGACAGGTTTTAATGTATCTATTGCGAATTGATCTTCGGCTTCCTTTACAGGAAGTTGGCAGGCTTGTTGGAGGGCGAGACCATACAACGGTTATGCATGCTGTTGGTAAGATATCTGAAAACTTGGAAAAAAACGGTGGATTAAATGAGGATATCTTGGGGATAAAGCGGTCTTTTTCTGTATAGTTTGTGTATTGTTTTTGTTTAGTCCACATTCTTTAGGTTTTGTCGGGATAAGTTATTAATAATTAATCTTGCTTCTTTGTCCACAGTTTTTTGAGGCTTTTACCCACTTATCCTCAATACCTACTACAACAACTATTTTTATTAGTATACAATACACATGTGTCGACCAAGAGAACTTATCAACCAAGTAAAAGACGTAGAGTCCGAAAGGTCGGTTTTAGAGCGAGAAACAAAACCGCAGGCGGAAAGAAGGTCTTGGCACGAAGAAGAGTAAAAGGACGGAGACGTTTGGCAAAGTGAGTTTAAATGCTTCCTCGATATAAAAGATTAGTATCCAAGTCAGATTTCAAAAAGGTGCAAGTTTTGGGAAGATCGTTTAAAGGCAGTTTTCTAAAAATCGCAGCACTGCCCACATCTCACACATCTCAGGTGGGAGTGATAGTATCAAATAAGGTTTCAAAAAAAGCCACAGCAAGAAACAGAATTAAACGAACTATTCGCTCGTTTATTGAAGATAATATTGATACACTCGATGGAATGTATAAAATAGTTGTAATAGCACACCCTGCTTCCTTGGGTGCAAACAAGGAAGAACTAGTTGGTGATCTAGAAACTTTGTTTTCAAAAATCAAATGAAGAAACTTGTGGTTGCCTTAATTCATACATACCAACTTATACTTGGTGGAAGACAAGGACTCCTTACTTTGACGGTTGGAGGAGGTTGTAAGCACTCCCCTACTTGTTCAGAATACACAGTAAGGCAAGTTAGAGAAGTTGGGGTAGTAAGGGGAATTTATAAAGGTTTGCGAAGATTTTTGAGTTGTTTTTAACCGTAACAGATTGCGAAATCTGATATGTTTTTTAAGAAAAAATCATGGACGTAATTTCTCAACCATTACTTAATTTAATTGCAGTTTTTTACCATGTGTTTGGAAACTTGGGCATTGCAATTATTGCATTTACTTTGTTTGTTCGGCTTATTTTAACCCCGCTTGTTCTTCCTTCAATGAAAATGATGCAAAAGATGAAAGAGCTTGGGCCGGAACTTGAGAAGATTAAAAAAAGGCACGAAGGAGACAAACAAAAACTAATGCAGGCACAAGCAGATTTTTATAAAGAGAAAGGAGTTAATCCTGTTTCTGGTTGTTTGCCCCAGATTATAAACATAGTAATTTTGATTGCTCTTTTTTCAGGATTTAACAAGGTTTTTCAAGAGGGCAATATCACTGCAAATCTTAATAGTGTATTACATCCGGCACTAAAAATATCTGAAGAGGTGGACCCGTACTTTTTGGGACGTGACTTGACAAAACCTGATACATTTGCGGTGCAAGGATTGCACTTGCCTTTTGAGCTTCCTGGATTGTTTTTAATTACTGTAGCGGCCTTGCAATTTTTATCGTCTAAAATGATGATGCCAAATGTTGCCGCAGCAGAAAAGGTTGCAAAGAAAACTGAAGGTGAAACAGATGATATGGCAGCCTCAATGCAAAAACAGATGATTTATATGTTTCCTTTGATGACAATTATCTTTGGTTTAAAGTTCCCTCTGGGAGTGGTTGTTTTTTGGGGCGCACAGTCTCTTTTTCAAGCAATTCAGCAGTATTTTATCTCCGGATGGGGAGGTTTGGCTCCACTGGTAAATAAACTTCGCAGGTAGAAATCCAGCTTCAGGTTTGGTAGAATATACTTGATGAGTGCAAAGAAAAGAGTATCTAACGACGAGTTGATAAAAAACGAAGCACAGGAATTGCTTGAACTTCTGGGTGTGGAAGGGTCAGTAGAGGTGGCGTGTGAGGGTGAAATCTACACAGTTCAGATTGAGACTGAACAGGCAGCAATATTGATTGGACACAGAGGCGAGACTTTAGGGGCACTTCAGTTGATGCTCCGGCAAATTATTTTTGCAAAAATTCAAGAAGGTTTGCAGATTGTTGTTAATGTTGGGGACTGGAGGTCAAAAAGAGAAGATACTTTGACTGCTCTTGCAAACAGTGCGGCCAACCGCGCTAAATCTTTTGGGCAAGAACAACATCTTTATGACCTCTCCCCAACCGATCGCAGGTTTGTACATATGCTTCTTGGGGAAGACCATGACGTTTCAACTGAATCAGAAGGCGAAGGACGCGATCGCCACCTTGTTGTTAAACCACGATAATCTGGGAAGCGGAGTTTTCCGAATACCCTGATATACTGATTTGAAATGCTCCATTCTTTGGTTAGAAACACATTCTTCCAGGTTTTTGCAAAGACTGTTAGTGTTGTTGGCGGTATTGTTTTAGCTTATGTATTAGGCCGGAGGTTTGGCGAGTCGGGTTTTGGAGTTTATACGTTTGTAATGAGTTTTGTTTTGTTTTTTGGAAATCTTTCGGATTGGGGCACTTCTCTTATTGCGGTTCGTGAGGCTTCAAAGGCAGACGAAGAGAAGAGAAAAAAGATTTTTACTACCTCACTTATAACACGCTTTTCTTTAAGTATATTAAGTTTTTTATTACTAAACATCTTGGTACGCTTAAACCCTTCGTGGAGAGATTTTACGCTAACCACAACTATTGCTTCGTTTGTTTTATTTTTTCTTTCTCTTAAGACTTCCCTATCTATTGTTTTTCAAACAAAGTTAAGATTTGATGCGATATCTTTTATAGAAATTGTTTCGACTTTGGGGTTTGTTGGAGTATCAGTTCTTTTACTACTCTCTGGAGGCGGTATTGACCAAGTTATGGCAGCTTGGGTTTTAAGCACGACTTTGGCTTTTGTTCTTGGAGCTTTCTTGGTTAAAACAAAACTTACTCCCCTTTTCTTTGATAAAGGTGTATCTTTAAAAATTGTAAAAGAATCTTTTCCCACAGGGGCGCTGCTTATTGTTTCCACGATTTACAACAGGGCTGATGTTGTAATTTTGCAGCACTTTCATTCCACGTCTGATGTTGGTGTGTATGGTATGGCGTATAAGGTTTATGAAACGGTAGTTTTTGGAGCTTCATACATAATGAATGCTATGTTTCCACTACTTTCGAAAATGTATTCGTCAGGTGAAGTCACACAAAAACTAAAAGAATACATGGGTCGTGCTTTTGGAAGCTTATTGTTTGTGGGTATTTTAGTTGCAGTACTAACCTATTTTGCTGCCCCTTATCTTCCGTTGGTTTTTCAAGGAAAGTTTGACTTTTCTGTTCTCCCTTTGAGAATTCTTTCTTTTGCTTTAGTGTTTTCATACCTTAACCATTTTGTAGGGTATACACTTATTGCGATAGGAAAACAAAGAGCAGCACTTGTTGTTGCAGGAGGAGCACTCGTTTTTAATCTGGCACTTAACATTTTATTTGTTCCACAGTTTTCATTTATTGCATCTTCTTACCTTACCATTACTACAGAAGCACTTGTGTTGTTGCTGTCTGGCTTTGTGTTAGCAAGGAATCTTTATGCGAAGCGAGATTATGCAAAGTAAGGGCTTGAAAATTTATTGTGATGGTGGGGCAAGAGGTAATCCTGGTCCTGGTGCTTCTGCGTTTGTTGTTTTTGATGATGAGGAGAGAGTTTTACACGAGGAAGCAAAAACTCTTGGAACCACAACCAACAATATTGCAGAATATACTGCTGTTCTTATGGCCGTTGAGTGGTTGTCTAAAAATAAAATACAACAATCTGTTGAATTTTACCTTGACTCTCTGCTTGTTGTTAATCAACTAAATGGTTTGTTTAAGATAAAAAATGAAAAACTTTATGAAATTGCACAAAAAATTACAGAGAACGTTTTGGCATTTCCGAGTACAATAACTTTTCAACACATAGGGCGTAATAAAAACACGCACGCTGACGCACTAGTTAACCGAGTTCTTGACAACCTACTCTGATTCAGAAAATTTTTATAAATTCTGCATACTATATTCCACACGTCAAATTTGTCTAATTTCACATCAGAGGGATTAGGATAACGGTAATTACACTTTGGAACTTTCCTTGAAATTGCGCGGTGATTTGAATATGATTTGTGTATGTCCCGCCCGCAGCTCCCGACGGTTTTAATAGTAGACGGTGAAGATTTTGTTTCTAAAAAACTTTCTCGAGTTTTGCATGAGAAGGGACTTAAAGTTTTGGAAACTTTAACGTGGGAAGGTTTAAAGAACGTAGGGTATGTTGTTTGTTTTGCGGAAGCAAACGTTAATCTTCAAAGACTTTTGGACTTTACAAATTCAGAAAAAGCAAGATTTTTGTTTGTCTCATCTATCGACAAAGGACAAAACAAAGAAGAAATTGTTTCGACATATGGAAGCAGATTGGGTCTTAATTGGAGGATTGTTCGAGTTGGTGATGTGTATGGTCCGGATATGCTCATAGATAGTAATGCTGTTTTTAAACTTCTTTCAGATACAGTAAACCACCGAAGACTTAAGGTTTCAAAAAAGGAAATAACATACCCTGTTTTTATAAGCGATGTTGTTTGGGGAATAGAGAAGAGTCTATTTTCGGCAGGAACTTCGGGGGCGACAATATCAATTGCAGGGGAGCCAACGACTACCTATGATATTGCACAGACTATTGCCAACTTTGCACATGGTGTAATTATTGAAGAAACAAATGAGGACAGTGCTCATAGAGTTGGCTTGGTGACTGCAAGAGAAGGAAGACACCTTATTTCTTGGGAGCCACATACAAGTTTGTATGAGGGATTGCATGAGACTTTAGGGTGGTTGGAACAAAAACGCGAAACTACGCTGAAGGTGGAAGTTCCACAAATTGTGCACAAGCCTGAGATAGAACCAGAGTCGTTTTGGGAGAAAAAGGAACAGAAACACAAGCGACCTGCTTCAAAGAGGAGGGTGTTTTTGATTCTTGGCGGTTTTCTTGTTTTTTACTTCTTTATTTTTCCGTTTATTCAATATGGTTTGGGGCTTTTGAATTTCAAACTGGCCTCGAATAAGTTTTCGAATAAAGAATATAGAGATGTTCAACTTTGGGGCAAGGCTTCGGGGTTTTGGTTTGAAAATTCACAGCCGGGGCTTGAGCTGTTGGGAAAAATTCCCTTAATTGGGAATTTATTTGAGCCTTATATTGAAAAAAATCGAGTTTTAACTCGCGCATCCCGAGTGCTTGAGCTGGGAGGAGGAGCGGCTTTTGGTTTTATGGAACTTTTGACAAAAATACTTGGAACATCAACTTATGAAGTTGCGCCTGTTACAAACGATCTTTCTTCGAAAATATCGACGCTTGAGCAAGAACTTGCATTTTTAGAGGCAGAGACGCAAGACTTAAAAAACAAAAGTGATGTTGCTTCTTATTTTTCTCAGAACGAACTTTCAGTCTTAAGGTCAAAGCTTAGATCAGTTTCTGGAGTAATGGGCAATCTGCCTTTGTTTTTAGGAGAAGGGAGGCGGAGGGTTTACTTAGTTTTGGTGTTCGATGAGACCGAGCTTAGGCCAGGTGGTGGATTTGCTCCTGTCTATGGCCTTTTGACTTTTGATCGCGGAAGGCTTGTTTCTTGGGAGTTTCAATCGACAGAGCTTGCTGACGCACAACTTACTGGGCAGGTTGAGCCGCCCGAGCAAATAAAAAAACACCTTAAAGAAAAATCATGGTATTTAAGCGACGTTGCTTGGAGCGGTGATTTTCCAACAGTTGCGAGTAAGGCAGCTTGGTTTATTGATAAACAGTTGCAGGTTAAAGTAAGCGGCGTTATAAGCATAGATACTTCGTATCTACAAAAACTTCTTGAAGCAACAGGGCCTTTGGAAGTTCAGTCGGTGGGAGAGGTAGGTCATAAAAATATATATTCGATAATTCAATCGACTGGTGATGGAGGTAGAGCGACATCACTAGTTTACATAGTCAGGGCGATTTTTGACAAAATCTTGAAAAACCCAAATGACCGTCAGTTTGAGTTACTGGGGAAAAGCATACTAGGTTTGG
>ERZ1292623.5171-Hain-H51-01um-R1-5171-length-10478-cov-7_pt1 | contig 10478 bp, 10 predicted proteins | sample MGYA00564398_ERZ1292623 | MGnify/ENA primary metagenome ERZ1292623 (study PRJEB36523, sample SAMEA6512633) | groundwater metagenome | collected 2019-01-07 | study: AquaDiva: Metagenomics assemblies of 32 groundwater samples
TATGTAGATCCAAACAGTGTTGATGATATAAAGAAGAAATTGGATCAGGTTATGGAAGATAAAGATATAAGAGAAGAGTTAGTAAAAAAAGGTTTTCTCCAGGCTGGAAAGTTCTCCTGGGAAAAATGCGCAGAAGAAACTGCTTCAGTCTACAAAAGCCTGTATTAAAAGGAAGTAGGTTTATGGTATTATAGCTGCGGAAAATATTTCAGGTAGAATTATGGAAAAAGGTAAGCTAGTAGAACTCATTACTATCCCCAAAATCATTGATGATTGTTTGTTATTTTTTGCTCAGCACGGCAATCACATACCGTTTCATATAAGGAGAGTATATTACATTCTAAATGCAAGTATAGGATTTTCCAGGGGTTCTCATGCCCATTTTAAAACTAAACAGGCGCTTTTTTGTCTCAGCGGAAGTATTAGAATAGTCTTAAGTGATGGTAGAAGAAAGAAAACGATTATTTTAGATAGTCCGGATACCGGAATTTTTCTTGATCAAATGATTTGGCATGAAATGCATGATTTCAAGAAAAATACTATTATTTTAGTTTTGGCTTCCAGAAAATTTAACGAAAAAGATTATATTAGAGACTATAAAAAATTCAAAGAAATTGTAAATAATGAAAAATCAATTAATCAGGTTAAATAACTTTAATAAGGAAATAAAAGTTTATCATAATGAGTATATTAAGCAGATAAATAAAGTGCTTAATTCAGGCTGGTTTATTTTGGGTAGTCAAGTTGAAAAATTTGAAAAAGAATTTGCAAAATACTTGGGTGCAAAATACTGCATTGGTGTGGGGAACGGGCTAGAAGCGATACAGGTTTCATTCATGGCTTTGGGAGTTGGAAAAGATGATGAGGTTATAACAACTCCAGTTTCTGCAGTTGCAACAGTATTGGCAATTATAGCAGTTGGTGCAAAACCTGTTTTTGTTGATACAGACGAAAATGGGTTGATTAATATAGATTTGATTGAGGATTCCATAACAAAAAAAACAAAAGCAATACTCCCTGTTCATTTGTATGGTCAAGCTGTTAATTTAGATAAACTTATTAGTATTTGTAAAAAATATAAACTATTCCTGGTTGAAGATGCAGCGCAGGCGCATGGTTCTACTTTTAAGGGCAAAAAACTGGGAACATTCGGAAAAGTAAATGCGTTTAGCTTCTATCCAACAAAAAATCTGGGTTGTTTTGGGGATGGAGGCGCAATTGTTACAAATAGTGGAAAATTAGCAAAAATTTGCCGTCAAATTAGAGATTATGGGCAGGAAGAAAAATATATTCATAAAAAATATGGCTTAAATTCCAGGCTGGATGAGCTTCAGGCTGCAATTCTGCAAGTTAAACTCAAATACTTAGATAAAAATAACAAAAAAAGAAGGGTTTTAGCAAAAAGATACCTAAACAATCTTTCAAAACTTAATATTAGAGTAATTGGTGGTGATAATATTTCAGATAATAACTTTCATCTTCTGGTAATAAGAGTGAAGGATAGAGATAAACTGGGTAGTTGCTTAAAGTTAGATGGTATTGAAAGTGGGGTACATTATCCACTCATAATACCAGACCAGCCATTTCTTAAGGATACATATAAAGATATACCATTTCCTGTATCAAGAAAATTTGTAAAAGACATCTTATCTCTGCCAATAAATTCATATCTTAAGCTTGCGGAGGTAGATTATATTTGTGAGGTAATTTCAGAATTTGAGCAAAAGATTGATTAGCAAATTTTTTTAGTTTACACTTTAGGGGTATGAAAATATGGATTGACGGGAAAGAGGCAAATCAGAGGGATAGGGTTGGATCAGGACAGTTTGCATTTGAGGTAATCAGGAATCTGGAAAAAATAGACTCCGATAAAATCGGAGTAGACAAAAAAAATGAGTATACGATTTTACTGCCTGATCCACCGCTTGATGATTTTCCGAAAGAGCGTCCCGGGTGGAAATATAAAATCCTGAGGCCCGGAAGGCTCTGGACAAGAATTGCACTTCCTTTGGCGCTATACAGCGCAAAAGAAAAACCGGATTTAATCTTTTCTCCAACTCACTATATTCCCAGATTCTCCCCTGTGAAAAGAGTGGTTTCTATTTTTGACCTGGCATATCTTCACTTCCCGGAAATGTTTAAAAAACAAGATTTGTGGCAGCTTAAAAACTGGAGCAAATTTTCTATAAAGAATGCAGATCATATAATTACAATTTCGCAGTATTCAAAAGAAGATATTATTAAAAACTATGGAATTAAAAAAAACAACATTACTGTTGCGTATCCAGGATATGATAGAGAAAATTTCCAATTTCCTCGCCAAGGGCGAAGCTCGCCAAGGGCGGCAATTTCCAATTTCCAATTAGAGAATGTAAAAAGAAAATACGGAATTTCCGGTAATTACATTATATATATAGGAACAATCCAGCCCAGAAAAAACCTCATCAGGTTGATGGAGGCTTTTGCCCGTATAGAAGGTGATTTGCAACTGGTAATAGTCGGGAAAACAACTGGTCCAGGTAGAGAAGGATGGAAATATGAAGATATTTTAGAAACTCCTGAAAAACTGGGAATCGAAGATAAGGTAAGGTTTGTGGGATTTGTATCAACAGATGAATTGCCTTACCTCTTATCTGGAGCAAGTGTATTTATTCTGCCATCTCTTTGGGAAGGGTTTGGGATTCCGGTTTTGGAGGCAATGGCATGTGGTACCCCTGTGATTGTATCCAATGTTTCATCACTTCCGGAGGTAGTTGGTAAGGCAGGACTTTTAGTTGATCCATATTCTGTTGATCAAATTGAGATGGCAATCAGAACTGTAATTACTGATAAGAAATTGAGAGAGAAACTTAAAACTCCAGGTTTGGAACAGGCAAAAAAATTCTCCTGGGAAGTTTGTGCAAGAGAAGTCCTCAAGGTGTTTGAAGGAAAAGTTTGATATACTGTATGAATGAGTGTATTTCACGACAGAATGGGTAAGGAACTTTCCATTAAGGAAGTAGCACAAAAAAGTACGAACCGAATCTTAAATATTTTCCTTGATTTTTGGTTACTTATTCTGACTCTTGTGGGTTGTACCCCTTTTCATACTATCAGATATTTTTTTTACTATATTTCAGGGATGAAAATTTCTCCAAAGGCGCATATTCATATGTGGGCCCGTTTTTATAGTCCCTCAGGGATAACCATTGGCGAGGATACTATAGTTGGGGATCATGCCTTTTTGGATGGGAGGGCAGAACTCAAGATAGGGAATCATGTAGATATTGCATCAGAAGTTATGATCTATAATAGTGAACATGACATAAACTCAGAAGACTTTCATGCAACACTTGCACCTGTAACTATCGAAGATTATGCTTTTATTGGCCCAAGAGTAATAATTCTTCCTGGAGTAAAAATTGGTAAAGGTGCGGTAGTTGCAGCTGGAGCTGTTGTTACAAAAGACGTTACCCCCTTCGCAATTGTTGGGGGAATTCCTGCTCAAGTGATAGGTGAGAGAAAATTAAAAGATCCAAAGTACCGTTTGGGTAGAGCCAGACTTTTTCAATGATTCTTAAAATTATAACGGTTAGCATATTTATAATGGGATTTGTCTATATCCTTTCTCCGGGACCGTCATCAGTTGATGATTTTCCCCCAATGCCGGATTCCTTAAAGTCTAATGAACCGGGTGACACTTATCAGCTGCCAAATATTGCAGCATATTTTTCAGATTTTGATAGAGAAGGTATAACATCTTTTTATAAAAACGCCTATCAAAAATTTCATTTTTTTGGATTTTTCCCGCCAATTACTTTAAACCATCCGCCAGAATATGCACGACAAAAAATTCGTAACGAACAAGTTAGTACATTTTTAGAAGAATATGTATATCCTTTAAGAGGATCAATTTTTGTTAATGGTTATGAACCTTTTGTTGAAAATGAAATGAAAAAAAAGAACCATAATTTTGTGGGTGATCATATTCATATTAACGGGAGATACTTTATTTCTAAAACTACTCTAAGATTTTATCCTGCAGATTTTTTCGGAAGGGTAGTTGTATATTTGGGAATTTGGCTTATCTTTTTAGCTATTTTAGAAGTTGGAAAAAGAACTTTTAGAGAAACATAATATGAACGTTTGTGTAAGTATTGTAAGTTTTAATACGGAAAAACTTCTCAAAGACTGTTTGCGAAGTATACTAAGGCGAGATTGGAGAAATAACGTAAAAATATTTGTCCTGGATAATGCCTCCTCTGATGAATCTACTAAGATGATAAAAGAGGAATTTCCCGGAGTGAATTTAATAGAGAATAAAATTAATACAGGGTTTGGAGCTGGCCATAATAAAGTATTTAAAAAAACAAAAGCTGACTATTTTTTGGTTCTTAACTCCGACACAATTATTGATGGATCTGTAATAGATGATATGGTTGATTTCATGGAGGAAACAAATTGTGGTATTGCTAGTTGTAAAATTTTGGGCTTCGATGGAAAACTGCAGCCAAATGCCGGGGATTTACCATTTGGGCTTTCTCTAATCAGTTGGCTCTTCAATCTAGAGGATATTGGTATAAAAAGTTCTTTCCATAGAAATGAATCCTCATATTATGAAAGCGTTCATGAAGTGGGCTGGGTTTCAGGAAACTTTATGATGATAAGAGATACGGTTTTTAAAAAAATAGGATATTTTGATGAAGTTTTTTTTATGTATTTTGAAGATACTGATTTTTGTTTCAGGGCAAAACAGTCGGAATTTAAAATAATGATAAATCCCAAAACCTATATCAAGCATTTATCAGGCGGAAGTTTAGATGATCCAAAATTAAGACAGTGGAGCGGAGAATATATAGGTTTAGTACATTTTTATTTTAAAAACTATGGAATTTTCGCAGGGGTCAGTGTGAAACTTTTAAGTTATCTCTCAATTCTTTTGAGAATAATATTTTTTGGATTTTTAGGGAAACCAAAAATTTCCCTTACATATGGAAAAGTTATCGCGAGTATTTGAAAAAAATCTTTTTTGGGGAGTGCTTGGACTTTCGGTTTTTATACCGCTTTATCCCAAATTCCCTTTGTTTAACGTTCCCGGTACATATGTTGCCATAAGGCTGGAAGATTTCTTAATTGCAGTAGTTGTAGTTTGGTGGTTTATTGGAAAATTGGGTAAGATGAAAGGATTTTTAAATGAAAATATTACGCAAGCAATACTGCTTTTTTGGGGAATAGGGGCACTTTCTTTATTTTCTGCTCTCGTTGTAACCAATACTGTAGTGCCACACCTAGGTTTTCTCCATTACCTAAGGAGAATAGAGTTTATGGCTTTGTTTTTTGTAGCTTCTTCTGCATTCACATCTTTTAGGCAAATTAAACTCTGGCTTCTTACCATGTTTGCAGTCACAATTATTGTAGTTCTTTACGGATTCGGACAACAATGGCTTAATTTCCCTGTTATTTCAACAACCAATAAAGAATTCTCAAAAGGTTTAATTCTTTTTTTAACTCCTGATGCCAGAGTAAATTCAACTTTTGCAGGGCACTATGATTTGGCTATTTACCTTTCATTTTTTATTATTCTTGCGTCTTCTTTTTTCTTATATTTTAAAAAAATGCTCAGAAAAATTATGCTGATGTGTATTTGCGGAATGGCATTCATTCTTTTGACAATGACTGCTGCAAGAATTTCTTTTTTTGCAATGATGGGGGGGGTCACTGCACTTTTTTGGTTAACTAACCATAAAAAATTAATACTGGTTCTTGCATTACTGGGGTTATTTGCTTTTGCCGTATCTCCCGAACTTCGTCACAGAACTGTTGCGACAATAACTGTTAACTTACTTGGTGGGGGAGGAGCAAAATATACGCCTCCTCCTCAAAAAGAAAACCCAACTAAGCATTTTTCAATTGAAAATGCCGTGTCTCCTTCTGCAAGTTTCTCAGCAGCTCCTATTGACGTGGCTCCGGGAGAGCCCTTAAACTCAACAGAGCTTGGTGTATATAGATCATTCGGAATAAGGTTAGACGTTGAGTGGCCAAGAGCAGTAAGAGCATTTGAAAAAAATCCATTCTTGGGAACAGGGTATTCATCTTTAACTCTCGCAACTGATAATGATTATCTTAGAATTTTAGGTGAAACAGGACTCCTTGGATTTACAGCTCTTGGCCTTGTATTTATTATTATAATAAAGAGGGTTTGGAGTTATATCCGGACTTCTCCCCATAATGAAAGCTACTATTTTATGTGTGGGGTATTTTGTTCTCTACTTGCGCTTTTTCTAAACGGCATATTCATAGATGTTTTGGAATCGTCCAAAATTGCAGAACTTTTATGGTTAACACTCGGCGCAGCTTATGCTTCTACAAAATTTAAATCTTATGAAACTTAAAGACTTTTTTTCTAAAGAGATTTTAGTAATTCTAATAATTCTTCTTATCGGATTTTACTTGAGGCTATATAAAATATCCTCACCGATTGCAGACTGGCATTCCTGGAGACAAGCGGATACTGCCGCAGTAACTAGAAATTTTATCAAAGAGGGATTTAATCCATTTTATCCCAGAGGTGATGATATGACAGGAATTGCGGAGAAACCAATAGTTAACGCAGGTCATATCCGTTTTGTAGAATTTCCTGTTTATAACATCTTTGTCTATCCGTTTTATTTAATTTTCGGTGTAAATGAAATTTACCACCGGTTAGTATCTGTACTTTTTTCTTTAGGAAGTATTGTATTTTTGTATTTATTTACCAAGAAATATTCAGGCAAGGGAGTGGGACTTATGTCAGCATTTGTATTTGCTGTCTTACCATTCAATGTATTTTTTTCAAGAACTACACTTCCAGAACCAACCTTAGTCTTTTTTTCCCTGGGGATGATGTATTTTGTAGATAGGTGGATTTGGGACGGTACAAAAAATCTATTTTGGTTGGGACTCATTTTTAGTATGCTTGCATTTTTAATTAAACCCTGGGCCGTTTTTTTTACCATCCCTCTGGTATACTCAGTCTTTAAAAAATACCGGAGAGTGCCACTAAAATACATAGGTTTTGCAATCGTTGTATTGATCCCCTTTATTTTATGGAGGCTCTGGATATTGCAGACTCCGGAGGGAATTCCGGCATCAAACTGGCTCTTTAACGGGGACGGGATAAGATTTCGTCCGGCATTTTGGTGGTGGATTGTTTCTGAGCGAATCGGGAGAGAAATTTTAGGTGTCACTGGAACATTTTTATTTTTTCTAGGGCTTTTTATAAGACCTAAAAACGGAAATTATATTCTGCATGTTTGGGCGCTTTCCTTATTTTTATATTTTGTAGCTTTTGCTACAGGGAATGTCCGGCATGATTACTACCAGATTATTTTTGTTCCGGTTGCATCCGTATTTGTTGCTTTGGGCTTTACCGGTCTTATAAAAGGAATTTCAGAATTTATTCCCAGGCTTTGGACAATACCTGTTGCCTTTCTATTTTTACTTTTAACTTTTTACTTTACATGGACTCAGGTTAAAGAGCTTTATAAAATTAACAACCCGCCAATTATTGAAGCTGGAAAAAAAGCTAATCAGATTTTACCGAAGGACGCAATTGTTGTTGCTCCTTATAATGGAGACAGCGCGTTTTTATATCAAATAAATAGACCGGGATTTCCTGTAACAGCACTTCCGATTGTTGAGCTGGTGTCTGATTATGGAGTTACCCACTACGTTTCTGTAAACCGGGATGATAAGACAAACTGGGTTTTAAGGCACTTTAAAGTTTTGGAAGATAATTCCAATTTTGTAATTGCTGATTTGACTAAAATAGAAAAATCGCTGGATTCTGAGGACAGGGAGCCCTAAGACAGTATAATTTTAACATGAAAGTTCTTATGCTAACACCATATTTGCCCTATCCGCTTATAACAGGCGGTCAAACCAGGTCATATAATTTAATTAAAAGGCTCTCCGCCTTAAACCATAGAATTACACTGTTTTGCCTTGTAAAATCAGATAAAGAAAAATCATTTGTCTCCGAGCTTGAAAAATATTGTCAAGAAGTAAGGATTTTTAAAAGGCCTGGAAAACCATGGACCTTGAAAAATATTTTTAAAACAGGGTTAAGTTTGTTTCCATTCCTGGTTATCAGAAACCAGGCGCAAGGAGAGAAAAAAGCGATTGAAGAAATTTTAAGTAAAGAAAAATTTGACCTGATTCATGCTGAAACATTTTATGTAATGCCGCACATCCCGAAAACAAAAGTACCGATTCTTTTAGTTGAGCAAACAATTGAGTATTTAGTTTATAAGCACTTCGTTGATGAATTTAATATTTTTCCATTAAAGCCCCTTTTATACTTGGACGTTGCAAAGCTTAAATTTTGGGAGAAAAAGTTTTGGCAGAGAGCCGAACGCGTTGCTGCAATGTCTTTGGACGATATGGCTTCGATGAAGTTTTTAGTACCCGATTTAAAAGTAGATATTGTCCCAAATGGTGTTGACGTTAAATACTTTGAACAAAAAGTAGCGGAAAAAAGCGCAGATCCGATAATCCTGTACCTTGGGAATTTTACGTGGCTTCAAAACAGGGAAGCGGTTTTTATTTTAATTAAAAAAATATGGCCGGATATTAAAAAAAAGCTGCCCAAGGCAAAACTTTGGGTTATAGGGAAAGATGCGAAAAGCTTTTTCCCAAATTTATCCCGGGATATAATAGTTGAGGAGGCGAAAGATATTAGGAAAATTTATCAGAAAGCAACAATACTTGTTGCACCAATTTATGGAGGAGGGGGAACAAGGTACAAAAATCTGGAAAGTTTTGCATCCGGCCTGCCTGTTGTTACAACATCTATCGGGATTAGAGGGATTGATGCAAGAGATGGAATAGAAGTAATTGTGAGAGATGATCCAAAAGAAATTGTGGAGGCGGTTGTTAAGTTAATTAAAGATATTACAATGTATAAAAAAATTGCAGAAAATGCGAAAAAATTAGTCAGAGAAAAATATGACTGGGATCCTATTGCAAAGGATCTTAGCAATATTTATGAACAACTTGGGACATATTCTTAGCATATCGATAGTAAATTTCAATACAGGGGAGTATCTGCTTCGCTGTCTTAGGTCTTTGGAAAACTTAAAAAATGAGGTCGAGTTTGATATTTGGGTTATAGATAATGCTTCAACAGATGGTAGTTTGCAAAAAGCAAAGCAGGAGTACCCGTCATTTAAATACATAGAAAATAAAGAAAATTTTGGTTTTGGTAAAGCCCAAAATATTGCACTTTATCAAATAAAAACAGAATATATCCTTCTATTAAATCCTGATACAGAATTGTCTGCAGGCGTACTACCGACTATGTTGAAGTTTATGTCAGTACAAAAAACCGTTGGAGCAGCAAGCTGTAAGCTTATTTTAGGGAACGGCGAATTAGACTGGGCTGCCCACAGGGGTTTTCCTACGCCCGTGGCGGCTTTTAGATATTATTTTTTAGGAGATGATAGTAAATACCACATGTCGGGAAAATCAATGGAAAAAGCTCATGAAGTTGACGCAATTTCCGGCTCATTTTTCATGACGAGAAAATTTGTTTTGGAAAAAACAGGATACTTTGATGAAGAATTTTTCATGTACGGCGAGGATTTAGATTTATGTTACAGGATAAAAGAAGCCGGGTTTAAGATTATGTATATTCCGCAGGTTTCAGCTGTACATCACAAAGGTATATCATCCGGACTTAAAAAAATGACGGAGAATTTAAGTACTGCTGATTTAGAAACCAGGGTAAGATCTTTAAATGCTTTTTACTTTGCAATGAAAATATTTTACAAAAAACACCTTGAAAAAAAATATCCAGATTATATAAATAAACTAGTTTATTTAGGAATTGATTTGAAATGGAAAATGGCAAAAAGAAAAATGAATGTATGAGCAATATTGTAATTGACGGGAGGATGATAAATGAGTCAGGGATAGGAAGGTATTTAAGGAATCTAATTTTTGAGCTTCAAATATTAGATAAACAAAATAATTATTTTATTCTCCATCTAAGGTCTGAGTATGATAGTCTAGTCTATCGTAACAAAAACTTCCATAAAATATTGGCTGATTTTAAGTGGTATACAGTTTCTGAGCAAATCAAACTTCCCGTTCTGTTGAATAAACTGAACCCGGATTTAGTTCATTTTCCACATTTTAACGTTCCAATTTTTTACCGCGGGAAATTCGTTGTAACTATTCATGATTTAATTCACCAGCATTTTCAGATGAGAAGGGTTACGACCCATGACCCGTTAACACATAATCTAAAACAATTTGGGTATAATATGGTTTTTAAAAATGCCCTAAATATGACGGAGAAAATAATAGTTCCATCAAATTATGTGAAAGAACTACTGGTTCGAAAGTGGAATGTGGGCGAAACAAAGATTGCAGTTATCTATGAAGGGGTAGACAAAAACTTTTCGATCGGAGGAAAAATGTCTAGAGGAAAATCTGATGAGTTTCTGAAAAAATTCCAT
>ERZ1292623.5172-Hain-H51-01um-R1-5172-length-10477-cov-8_pt1 | contig 10477 bp, 8 predicted proteins | sample MGYA00564398_ERZ1292623 | MGnify/ENA primary metagenome ERZ1292623 (study PRJEB36523, sample SAMEA6512633) | groundwater metagenome | collected 2019-01-07 | study: AquaDiva: Metagenomics assemblies of 32 groundwater samples
CCGCCTATGATTGCTGTTTTTAACATGGTGTGATATTATCATTGCATATAGATAGATGTCAAACCCAAAAATAGCAAAGGCAGGAATATGACAGACTTTTTATTTAATCTTCATCCTGTTGTTCAGGCGCTCCTTGCGACCCTTTTTACATGGGCATTAACTGCCATTGGCGCATCAGTTGTATTTTTTATCAAAGGCATGAGCAGAAAGCTCCTTGATACAATGCTCGGGTTTGCAGCAGGCGTTATGATTGCAGCAAGCTACTGGTCGCTTCTTGCGCCTGCAATTGAGATGTCAAAAGGAAAAGAGCTGCCAGCATGGTTTCCTTCTGTAACAGGATTTCTGCTCGGCACAATATTTCTAAGAGGCATTGACAAGATACTTCCCCATCTCCATTTAGGCTCGCCCATAGCAGAGGTTGAGGGCATAAAAACATCGTGGCAAAGGAGCACGCTTCTTGTCCTTGCAATTACACTGCACAATATACCAGAAGGCCTTGCAGTTGGCGTTGCATTCGGCGGAACTGCGGCAGGGCTTCCGTCAGCTACCTTGGCAGGCGCGATTGTGTTGGCAGTAGGCATTGGCCTTCAAAACCTTCCGGAGGGAATAGCAGTATCAATGCCATTGCGCAGCGACGGGATGTCACGGTTGAAATCCTTCTGGTACGGCCAGCTTTCAGGGATGGTTGAGCCTGTTGCAGGCATAATCGGCGCAGCAGCAGTTACTGTTTCACTGGGTATGCTGCCATATGCAATGGGCTTTGCAGCAGGCGCAATGATTTTTGTAACTGTTGAGGAGCTTATTCCAGAATCCCAGAGATACGGAAATACAGATTTGGCAACCTTTGGAGCAATGGTAGGGTTTGCAGTAATGATGGTGCTTGATGTGGGATTTAGTTAATAAAACCCCTTTAAAGCAGCCTCTATTTTTGACATATCAAATCCCTGTTTTATAAGCGGCTTGTCCTTGATTATTGGCATCCTCTCTTCAAAGGCTGGACGGTTATTGCGATATATTACACCTATTGGAATTTTATCTCCCCATTCCAATGCCTTTTTAAATGCCTCTATCCTGTTTGTTGGGTCATATCCGGCTTCAATATGATACACCCTTTTTTTATACCATTCGTATGTATTTATTTTATTAAAAACCACACAGGGCTGAAGGATATCTACCAAAGAAAACCCCTTGTGTTTTATTGACTCTTTTATCATCTCTTTTAAATGAGAGATATCTCCTGCAAAAGACCGTGCAGCAAAGCTGCAGTCTAAGGCAACTGCAAGCGCCATCGGATTTAATTGCTCAGATAAAACACCAAAGGGCTGAACCTTTGTCTTCATCTCCTCCATGCTTGTTGGCGAGGCCTGTCCTTTAGTAAGGCCATACACCTGATTATCATGCACAAAGAGCTTTATATTAATATTCCTCCTTATTGCATGAAGCAGATGATTCCCTCCCTCGCCATAGCAGTCGCCGTCTCCTGCAACAGCAATAACGATCATATCGTGATTTGCAAGCCTTATGCCTGTTGAAACAGGGAGCGTCCTTCCATGAAGCCCGTTAAATGTATTGCATTTCAGATAGTGCGGGAATTTTCCTGCCTGGCCTATTCCAGAAACAATGGTAAACTGATGGGGCTCTAACCCGAGTTCAACTACAGCGTCCTTAAATGTTTTCAAAATCGGAAAATTGCCGCATCCCGGACACCATGCAGGCATCTGTCCTTTATAATCATCCAATGACGGCATTTATCTCTCCTATTAAATCTTCTATTATAAACGGCCTTCCATCATATTTATTAATCTTGTATTTAAACTCGTATCCTGTCTCTTCCCGCATCAGCCTTGCGAACTGGCCTGTTGCATTGTTTTCTATGCATATTGCCTTCTTCGCCTTGTTCAAAATGTGTAAAAATTTGGGAGATGATGGAAATGGATATATCTCGCTGAAATGCAGCATGGCTATACCCCCCCTTTGCCCCCCCTTAATAAGGGGGGGACGGGGGGGTGATAACGCATCAACTGCCTCTTTCATCACACCATAAGTTGATCCCCAGCCGACAATCACAATATCAGGTTTATCAGCGCCATATAAAATGGGTTGAGACATCTCCTGTCTTATAAGCGGTATTTTTTTCAGCAGCCTCTTTTGCACCATCTTTATCCTTGTCTCTGCATCCTCAACAATATGTCCCTCCTCATCATGTTCATCGCTGTCTGTTACAACTACATGCCTTGCATCTCCTGGCACAGCAAGAGGTGATACGCCTGTATCAGTAAAGGCATGTCTTTTGTATGAGCCAAGTTTTTTAAAATCATTGCCTCTTAATCTGTAGTCATTATATTTGATTTTGCTTAAATCAAATCTCCTGAATGTCCAGGCTGAATCAGCAAGGTACTGATCAAAGAGTATAAAGGCTGGTATTTGAAACCTCTCTGCAATATCAAATGCCTTATTAGTAAGATAAAATGCCTGTTCAGGCGTGCCAGGCGCAAAGACCAGCCTCGGAAACTCGCCATGCGCAGTGTGAAGCACAAACATCAGCTCTGCCTGCTCTGTCCTTGTTGGAAATCCGGTTGCAGGCCCTGGCCTCTGGCCAAGCGCAATAACAACAGGCGTTTCTGTCATGCCTGCTAATGAGAGCCCCTCAACCATAAGTGCAAACCCTCCGCCGGATGTCCCTGTCATTGCCCTTACGCCAGCAAAGGATGCGCCGATTGTCATATTGATTGCTGCTATCTCATCCTCTGCCTGCTCAACTACAATTCCATATCCCTCTGCCTTTTCTGACATAAAATTTAGTATCCCTGTTGACGGCGTCATTGGATAGGCTGAATAGAATTTGCAGCCTGAGCTTATTGCGCCGAGTCCAATAGCCTCAACCCCGTTTATTAGCATAAGGCTCTCTTCAGCAGGTTCTTTAATAGAAAAACTGCAATCAGTACAATTTTTTGATGCAAAATCATATCCTGCTTTTACTGCATTTATATTTCCTTTAATAACATCCTCGCCCTTTTTTCTGAATATATCATTTATAATTTCAAAAAGGATGTCCAATTTCAATCCAAGCATCCCAAGAACCGCGCCTGTTGCCACTGTATTTGCCATTATCCTGTCTTTGCCATGCTCTACAGCAAGTGTTTCAAAGGGCACATCAAGAAGTTTTTTTCCTTCATATTTTTGCCTTAATGCAGATGAGTCATAGATTGCTATGCCCTGCTCAGACAGTTCATTCTTATAAAGCAGTATGCTCTCTTTATCTAAGGCAACTAAGATGTCAATCTTATTTCGCGAAGCTGATATCGGTTTATTTGAAAGACGTATCTGGAAGAAGTTGTGGCCGCCTCTTATGCGGGACTCATAGTCCTGATGGGTAAAGACATGGTAGCCTGTTTTGGAGAAGACCTTTGCAAGCGTATCGCCTATGGTCTGTATGCCCTGTCCTGCCTCTCCGCCTATCTTTATTGAATAGTCCAAGGCTTCCTCCTGTTATAACAGAAGTGTCTGGTTTCTTGTTAATATAAGCGGGCTTGGTATGACAATTTAATATATAAATATTCTAAGTTTACTCCAAAGGGCAATTACATGTCAACAGCATAAATAATTTTGAGGTTATGCAGTACCAAGCTCATACGATAGTTTGACAATTTGAAGCCCACAGGGTAAAATATTGTATGCCTGAAAATATATTCAAGCATTTAAAAGAATCAGGGGAAAAATCTGGATTGCCAGAAGCAGGCGCAGCCCCTGCTGAAAGCGCTGTTCCACCTCCCGAACTTCAAAAGGCAAAGGATGTTATCGGCGCGCTTACCAAGGCGATAAAGACGTCAAAGCTCTATCCGGAAAGCAATCCAATCTATCAAAAGTTTATTGAGGAATTAAGCGAGAAATTAAATTCTTATATGGAAGAACACGGAAATCTAAAATTAAGGCTGACCCAATTTAAATTAATTTATAAAGACACTGAGATTTACGACAACCCTGATAAATTGGAAAACATCGCTTTGAAGCTCTTTACAGACGGAGTCAGAGAGATAACCTTTCATGAGGGAATGGAGGATATTGAGATACTTAATTTTCTGGATGTATTAAACGCTAATATTGACCCGGAAAAAACTGATGATGATATGGTAACCCTGCTGTGGGAGAAGAATTTTCAACACATAACATATTTTGTTATAGAAGAGACAGGGGAGGGCGATGCCAAGGCAGATACCTTAACTACAAGAACGCCTGTTCAGGAATTTGTTAAGGCACAGGAGATGGATGCTGCTCAAAAAAAGCATCTGGAAAAAGAGAGCGGCATCCCTGTGACAGAGGAAAAGATAAAAGGTTTTTCTCCAGAAATGCCAGTATTCAGTGTCTATACCCTTACAGAAGAAGAGATAGAACTCTTAAAAAAGGAAAAGGAGGCTGAAGAGAATCCATCCTTTACATTTAAGATAATTGATATTCTGAATGAAGTGCTATACATGGAAAGGGATATCAAGGCATTCTCTGATATTGTGGATACTCTGGAAAAGGCCCTTGACCTTTTGATATCCAATGCTGACCTTGTAAGGGCAAGCAGGCTCCTTAAAAATTTAAGAGAGATTGCAGAGGCAAAGGGGAAATTTTCAGATGAAGAGGTTAAGAGGATCAATCGCTCTATTGAAAGGGCAGGAGATGAAATAAGGGTCAAGGAATTTGGCGCCATGCTGGGCAAGAACCAGACAGTTGATTTAAACGCGCTTACATCCTATCTCTCCCTGCTCCACAAAAATTCTATAGCCCATATGTTAGAGCTTCTTGAGATAAACAATCTTAATATAAGAAAACATATATGTGATGTTATGGTAGAGGTTGCAAAGGATGACATTGACATTATAGGAAGAAAGGTCAATGATAAAAGGTGGTATATTGTAAGGAATATTGCCTATATACTCGGCAGGCTCGGCAAGGCAAAAGGCGTTGAATATTTAAAACGGACATTGAAATACGATGAGCCGCGCGTAAGGCTTGAAAGCATAAAATCATTAATGCACATCAGCGGCGACCAGGCAAAGGACCTGCTTATTTCAGTAATTTCTGATAACGACAGCCAGGTGCGTATTCAGGCTGTAAAGGGTTTGGCATCACTTAATCATAAAAAGGCGGTTCAGCCATTAATAGAATTCATCAGACAGGAAGGATTTAAAAAATTAGAATTCGCTGAAAAAAAGGAATTCTTTGAGGCTCTCGGAAAACTCGGCGCCAATGAGGTTGTGCCGTTCTTAAAGAATATCTATACAAAAAGGCCTTGGTTTAGCCGTTCTGCCTATGAAGAATTCCGCATATGCGCTATTTACGGCCTTGGCAAGACAGGAACAGACGATGCCCTATCTGTTCTTCAAGGCCTCAAGGAAAAGCCGGGCTCAAAGATAGAGAATATAAGGCTTAGGGCAATTACAGAGATAAAAAACTCAATGGGAAGACCCGCGTCACACTCTTAATAAAGAGGATAAATAATGGCTCCTGAAAAAGAGAAACAATCAACCTTTCTGCAGATAGAAAACTATTCACGCATCGGTAAGAATATAGTCAACCAGTTTTATATTATCCTGAAGACCGCTCAGGTTCATGACCCGAATAATGTCGCCTTTGTTCATACAATGGAAAATCTTATAAAAACCCTGTCTCCTATACTGAAGAAGGGTGAAGATGTAATGCTTTCACTCAAAAGCGATTATCTTTATTTTGAAGACACAAGATTAAAGCAGGATATTGAGGGATTTGTCAGCTTTAATTATGTGATAACAGAGCTAAAAAAGAGAGAAATCGGCTCAATAATCTTTAAAAGCAATTTGGACCAGAAGGATCTAAAAAAATTCGTTCATATATTTTTGAATTTTACTGCCACAAAGGGTTCAATATTTGAGGCATTTAAGATGCAGATTGACAGCGCAGGCATTGCAGGCATTGACATCGCCAAGTTAAAACCAGAAAAAGAAGAGTATCGGTTTGCAGAGGCTGGAACCAAAAAGGATGCTGCAAAGAGGGGCTATTTTAGCGCTGTTGCTGTAACTAAAGAGATAATGGATAATGCAAGACTCAACCAGACAATAAATGTCAGGAAGGCAAAGAGGGCTGTCCAGTCCATAGTTGACCTTATCCTGCAGGAAGAGATTTCCATCCTTGGCCTTACAACAATCAAGAACTATGATGAATATACATACAACCACTGTGTAAATGTATGCGTCCTTTCTATAGCGCTTGGGCAGAGGCTCGGTTTTTCTAAGACACATCTCTCCGAGCTTGGACTTGCTGCTGTATTTCATGACATTGGAAAGGTAACCATCCCGGTTGACATACTTCACAAGACCCTTGAGTTTAATGACGAGGAGTGGGCTATGATCAGAAGGCATCCTGTAGACGGCGTTACAACCCTTTTAAAGATGAAGGGCCTGAATGAGCTTGCTGTAAAGTCCATGATTGTTGCCTTTGAGCACCATCTTAATTTTGATTTATCAGGCTACCCAAAGATAAAAAATAAATGGCCTTTAAACCTCTTCAGCAAGATTGTGAGCATAGCAGACTGCTATGATGCAATGACCTCTGCAAGGGTATATAATAAAATACCTTTCTCGCCTGACAAGGCCCTGAGCCTTATGTGGGACAGGACAGGCAGATATTATGACCCTCTGGTATTAAAGGTCTTTGTCAATATGCTGGGTATATACCCCATTGGCACATTGGTAATACTTGATACGCGTGAGATGGGGCTTGTCTTTCAGGGAAATCCGAACCCTGAAAAACTTGACAGGCCAAGGGTAATATTGATAGCTGATGCAAGCGGCGCAAGCAGAAATGTAAAGCTGATTGCAGACCTTTCAGAAACAGACCCTGCAACAGGCAAATACAAAAGGTCTATTGTAAGGGCAGAGGACCCGAAGAAATTTAATATTGATGTGGCAGAGTATTTCCTGTAATCTCTTCAGTTTTATTCTTGACAAGAATGGCCTTTTTTTATAAAGTATATAAATCTTTAAGCTTAAAACTTGCAATTTTCCACTTACAACTGCTTTGTTGGGGGGTCGTCCAGTGGTAGGACGGCAGATTCTGGATCTGCTTACCGGGGTTCGAATCCTCGCCCCCCAGCCAATATTATGAATAAACATAGATTAGTCAGCCCGATATTAATGTGGGTAATTGTAGCCACAGGTATAATATTTTCTTTTCAAATATTCTCAGCAGAAGACATATTTTCACCAACCATAGTTACCCCTTATCTTATTTTACCTGCCATCTTATACTGGCTCTATTTTTTTATTGGCGCCATGCTTGTCCATCGCAAGGCGCCCAGCAGTGTTCATAGCATTGATAAAATTGTTAAAGAGGGCGTTTATCAGCGTCTTAGGCATCCCATATATTCTGCTGACATTGTTCTTGCTTGGGGAATTTTCTCCCACTGGCCGAGCATGCGAGCGCTCACAGCCGTTATATGGCTTACTATAATACTTTCTCTCTGGATGAGGCTGGAAGAAAAGGGGCTTACTGAAAAATTCGGCATGGACTATCTTGAATACAAAAAGCAGGTACCGATGGTTGTGCCAAGGAAGCTAAAAAAGAAATATTAAGGTTTGGTAATCACATGAATTAAATCCCAAAGAATTAGATTCTTCAAATCTCACTCAGTAAAGTTTCTTTCTTCCTTGAAGAAATAATTTACTACTTAGCTTTTAAAAAAGAGGGGAATGTGGTATAAAAGAGCAGTAGTTGGCTGGACATTGCCCACAGGATGAGGGAGATAGCAGGGCTTTTATAGCTTCTATCCTCTTCTTGTCCTTCATTGTTAGTAGCGTCCTTCTCTTCTGCGCTTTTGACAGGATATACTACTGATATTTTCATTAAGCTATTACAAACAAACAAAAAGTTGTTGACAAGCGCAGGATATTTGCATAAAATTATCAGTCCTATATCAAAACAAAAAGGATTTTTTATGGCAGTCGGGGATTTAAAGACAAATAATTATTGCGATTTTATAGTTGAGCGTGAGCAGGAGCGCTGCATCCAGTGCCATGTCTGTGTTCGGCAGTGCCCTTACGGCACAAATATATATAAAGAAGCAGACAATATTGTTGTAAGCGACTTCTCGCTCTGCACAGGATGCCACCGCTGCGAGGCAATGTGCCCGACAGGGTGCATTACCATAAAGCGCAATACAAGCCAGTTCAGGGAGCACGCAAACTGGAAGGCTGCTGATATAAAGAATATATACAAGCAGGCTGCAACAGGCGGCGTGCTTTTAACAGGCATTGGCTGCGATAAGGATCTTCCCATCTACTGGGACCATATTCTGCTTGACGCATGTCAGGTTACAAACCCTTCCATAGACCCCTTAAGAGAGCCAATGGAGCTCCGCACATTCCTCGGAAGAAAACCAGATACACTTGAGTTTGAAGAAAAGGCAGGAAAGATCAGCTTAAAAACAGAGCTTGCGCCTCAGCTCGTCTGCGATATTCCAATACTCTTTTCTGCGATGTCATACGGCGCGGTTAATCTGAATTTCTGCGAGTCATTGGCAAGGGCAGCAGAGGCGTCAGGCACATATTACAACACTGGCGAAGGCGGTCTGCACAGGACGCTCTTTAAATACGGAAAGAATACCATTGTTCAGGTTGCATCAGGAAGATTCGGCGTTGACAAAACATATCTTGATGCAGGCGTTGCTATTGAGATAAAGATTGGACAAGGTGCAAAGCCGGGCATTGGCGGACATCTGCCGGGTGAGAAGGTTGGCAAAGAGGTATCCTTAACAAGAATGATACCAATAGGCACAGATGCCTTGTCTCCTGCGCCGCACCATGATATTTATTCTATTGAGGATTTGAGACAGCTCATCTATGCCTTAAAAGAGGCGACTGATTATACAAAACCTATTTCAGTAAAGATCTCTGCTGTTCATAATGCAGCAGCCATCGCAAGCGGCATTGTGCGCGCAGGCGCAGATATTGTTGCAATTGACGGCGTGCGCGGGGGAACAGGCGCAGCTCCGACAATGATAAGGGACAATGTCGGCATACCAATAGAGCTTGCGCTTGCAGCAGTTGATCAGAGGCTGCGGGATGAGGGCATAAGGAATCAGGCATCCATCATTGCTGCCGGAGGATTTAGAAACAGCTCTGATATTATAAAGGCAATTGCGCTCGGCGCAGATGCAGTTTACATCGGCACGCCCGCAATGATTGCAGTTGGCTGTACAGTGTGCCAGAAGTGTTACACAGGAAAATGCCCGTGGGGCATTACAACAAATGACCCATATCTTGCAAAGAGGCTGAATCCTGATATTGGGGCAGAGCAGCTTACAAATCTTTTAAAGGCATGGGCAAGGGAGATCAAGGAGTTCATGGGCGCAATGGGCATAAATGCCATTGAGAGCATAAGAGGCAACAGGGAGAGGCTCCGCGGCGTTAATCTTACTGAAAAGGAATTAAAGATACTTGGCATTAAACATGCAGGGGAATAGATAATAGATGAAGAAGGTTTATCCAAAAGAAGACGCATGTATAGACTGTAAGCTCTGCGAGGTTGCATGCCTTGTTGAGCATTCAGAGACAAAGGATATTTTTAAGGCGTATAGAGAGACGCCGAGGACCCTTTCAAAGGCATTTGTTGAAGAGGATGGGCCTAATTCCATTTCTATACAATGCAGGCACTGCACAGATGCGCCTTGCATAGATGCATGCATCACTGGCGCGATGCAGAGGCAAGATGAAGAATCTGCTGTGATTGTTGACAGGGAAAAGTGCGTTGGCTGCTGGATGTGCATTATGGCGTGCCCATTCGGCGCAATACAAAGGGATGTAAGGAAAAAGGACAAGCACAAGGTATCATCAAAATGCGACTTATGCCCGGGCAGGAATATTCCTGCGTGCGTTGAGATATGCCCGAACAGGGCGCTATTTTTTGAGGACAGGGGATGAACTATTTAATAATCGGAAATTCTGCTGCAGCAGTCGGCGCTGTTGAGGCAATAAGAAAAAAGGATAAAAAGGGCGAAATAGCCATCCTTTCAAAAGAGCCTTATCTTGCATACAGCAGGCCATTGATAACCGAGTTTTTGGCTGACCTTGTTACTGAAAAAGGCATGTCCTACAGGGCAGAGGATTTTTATAAAGACAATAATGTCTCATTAAAACTCGGCGTATCTGCAAAATCCATTGATGCAAAAAAGAAGATTGTCTCAGCATCTGATAAAAACGAATATGCATACGATAAACTATTGATTGCAACCGGCGGCTCTCCTATTTTCCCGCCAATGAAAGGCTCAGACAAAAAGGGCGTTTTTACGCTTATGACACTAAATGAGTCTAAGGAGATAAAGAAGAATCTAAAGGGCGTAAAAAAGGCAGTTGTAATAGGCGGCGGTTTGATTGGCATGAAGGCAGCAGAAGGCCTGCACGAGGCAGGGCTCAAGGTTACGATTGTAGAGCTTGCTGACAGAATCCTGAGCAGGATA
>ERZ1292623.5173-Hain-H51-01um-R1-5173-length-10474-cov-4_pt1 | contig 10474 bp, 17 predicted proteins | sample MGYA00564398_ERZ1292623 | MGnify/ENA primary metagenome ERZ1292623 (study PRJEB36523, sample SAMEA6512633) | groundwater metagenome | collected 2019-01-07 | study: AquaDiva: Metagenomics assemblies of 32 groundwater samples
ACTCCCAAGTCTAATGTTTCTCCAAATATTCTATATCTATTAGATTCATAAGCGATTATTTGAGTATTTGCTCCAGAAGCATAGAGCATAACTGGATTTTTCGCTCCTGTAATTTTCCCTATCTCTAAATGAGCAATGCAATGATTAACTGGAACAAGAGGAATATGAAGCTTTTCAGCAAGTCGTTTAGCAAATTTTAATCCTTCTAACAAACAAGGAGCAAGCCCTGGTCCTTGGGAGAAAGCGATTGCATCAATATTCTTTTCTTTAATTCCAGCGATTTTTAAAGATTCAGAATAAATCTTCTCACCATTTTCTTTATGGTGCTTTGCTGCTTCATTCGGAATTATTCCCCCGCTTTCAACATGATACATGTCTCTAACATTGCTCAAAATCTTGCCGTTTTTTACAATTCCAACCCCAAAAGTATGTGCTGTTGATTCAATTCCTAAAACAATTGTCATATCAGAAACAGACGACAATGATATTTAAAGTTAATCCATTAAAATATTAAAAAAATTAAATAAATAGCATAAACAAAAAAGATTTACTTTTTCTTTTTTGGTTTAGCTTTTTTCTTTTTTCCACCTCTAGCCATCTTTGCTTCACAGACATTTCCTTTTCCATCTAAGTAGTAAAGAAATCCAGGTTTTCTCTTAACAACGTTTTTAACAATTATTTGTCCCATTTTTCACCTCCTTTTTCTCTTTTAGTATAATATATTTTAATGATTATTGTATTTAAATCTTTCTAATTCTCGTCGAGAAGTGACAAAATCTTCTTATTCTTAATATTTATTGGAATTTCAATCATTTTAAAAACTGGTTTTTTCGACGAAATATAAGGATTAAATGGTTTTACAATTTTCATTTCAACTATTTTATTTTTTTTATCTAACCAAATAGCAACAAATGGATAAAAAACAAAAAAAGAATGTATAGTTATGTTTTGTTTTTTCTTAAAATCAAAAAGCAAAATTCCAGCTTTTTCACGACGAGAAAACATCAATCCACTAATTTTTTTAAAGAAATTACAATTTTCAGCAATAACTTTTATTCTCTTTCTTTTATATTTAATAACAATTTGTTTTTTCATTTCATTCCTCTTTTTTTATTTTCTCATTTTCTTGTTTTCCCTTTTCTACCATTGTAGTTTCTTTCTTCTTCAAAGAAACCCATTTTTTAAAAGAACCCACTTTTTTTAAAACCAATTTTTATTCTTTTTTTCATTTCCTTCCTCTCTTTCTTTTTCTACCGTGGTAGGTTCTTTCCGCATTTCTGTGCGGAATGGGTGAGTTTCTACTCTCACTTTTTTTAAAAGAACCCCCTTTTTATACTCCATGTAACAAAGATTCACGTTTTTTTCTGTTACAAAATCATGATGCTTAAATCCCCCACCAAAAGATTTAGGTATATGCATCAATTCATGGATAATCACTTTAATCTGGTCTTCTTTATTAAACTTTTCAAATCTCTCTGTTAAAAATTCAAGAACATACATAGCATTTATTCCTAATGCTTTCTGCATTACCTTCGGCAATCCATGACATCTCGCAATTGTTCCTCTCGAATTTGTCCCGTAACTTCTAAAACATTTTACATTACTAATATCTACATGAGGAAATAACATTATAGAAATTTCTTCTGCTAACTTTTGTATATCTTCTGCATATTCGTATTTCATTTTAATAATCAGAGCCGCCCCAGCTGGGGATCGAACCCAGATGTTTGCTAGGACACCGTTTATTAGACGGGTGCATTAACCATTGATGCTACTGGGGCGCACTCTTATAGGATAAAAAGAGAAATATTTAAATAGTTAATGCTATTAAAATAATTAATATCTGCTAGGATATGCATTACCATTGATGTTATTTTATCATGGATTATTTTTTTAATTTGGTGAATAGTTTTTTTATTAAATTATCCCATCTTTTTTAATAGTTAATGTAATCTCACAAAGATATCATCAGTTGAGCAGGGTTTTAATTTTTAGTTATCAACTTAATTTCCTTTCCTCTTGGGCGGGTGGACGGGATTTAATCTCTTATCTCAATCATTTTCTCATTTGAAGTTTTCCCAAAGTTAATATGAATGCTTTTTGGAGGAACTCCTAATTCTTTTGAAAGAATATTTATTAATTCCATATTTGCTTTATCATTTTCTGGAGGAGATTTCAAATAAACAAGATACCTATTATTTCCAAAACTTTCCACTTCTCTTTTTGAAGAGTTCGGCTTAACCTTAACATGAATTATCATCTTTAATAAAAGTGAGTAGCTCTTTATTTAATTCTTTTTCTATACTATCAATTTTATTTTACAATTTCGTGAAAACAAAAATTCATTTCCTCTTTGGCGGGCGAGCAATTCACAAGTGTATGAAAAAGATAGAAAGTGAGATAGAGCACAAGTTTCATGTAAGTGATGTTACTAGAAAAAAATTTAAAAATAACAAACTCGGATAAAATAGATGAGCATACTCTATATTGGAAGCGACCATGCAGGATATAAGCTAAAGGAGAGTGTTAAAAAAATTCTTAGAAGAGGAAAATTACAAATTCGAAGATTTGGGGCCGTATGAATATGATTCAGAAGATGATTATGTTGATTATGCTATAAAAGTCTGTGAGAGAGTTTTAAAAGAAGGAGGATTAGGCATCTTAATCTGCGGAACTGGTCAGGGTATGGACAGAATTGCCAATAAGATACCTGGAATTTATGCTGAAGTCTGCTGGGATATTAAGACCGCATTGCATGCAAAAGAGCATAGTGATGCAAATGTGCTTTGTCTTGGAGAACAGACAATTGAACCGAGACTTGCAGGAAAAATGATAAAAATCTGGCTGGAATCTTCAGTAAAGAAAGAAGAAAAATATATTAGAAGAATCAATAAGACAAAAGAAATAGAAAGAAAATATATGAAATAATTATCTTCCACTCGAATTTCCCACTAAATTTGTGTTCAAGATTGATTTTCATTTTGACGTTACAATCTCTAATGCATCTCTATTTTTTAATAAATGATCTTTTCCTAAAACTCTCTTTGTTCTTGCATCTATTGCTCTTAAGAAATTCTTTCCAAAATCAGTATGAAGGAAATAAGCAAAATCCAATGCGGTTGAATCAGGAGGCAGTAAAAAACAATCTGGCAAGACTCTGCCCTTGCTGTCTGCAAGCTTATGAGCCCCTGCTGGAAAAATAGCTAAATATTTTAATAAATTAAATACTGCATAATTCAAAACTTCCTGAACTCCTGTTCCGTATTCATATTTGTTTAAAATATTTTCTTTGATTTTATCTAGTGCATTTTTTTGTTTGTCATTCAATTTTCCCTTAATTTCAAAAGTTCTCTCTCCAGCAACATAATCGATTAATCCGGCTTTAGCTGCTTCTCTCAATGCAAGTTCAGAATCTGCAGAGCAAGGAATTATTATTAAGTTTGGAAATTTCTTTTTCAACTTATCATAATTTTCTTTTCCTTGCGACATATCAATCTTATTTGCAGCAATAATCATCGGTTTGCTTCCTTTTCTTAATTCAGATGCAAATTCCAAAAGCTGTTCGTTATTCCACGTGCTTGGTCTTGCTGGAAAATTTAATTTCAACAATGCAGATTTAACTTGTTCTTCTTTAACTTTTAATCCTGAAAATTGATTTGCGACTGCTCTTGCAAAATTATCGCTTTCAAGTTCTGCTTTTCTTGCAAAACTCTTCCAAACTTTCATTAAGATTCCTAAAAACCATTTATCAAGCTCTTCTTCTAAAAAAATAATATCTTTGGAAACATCATAATTTTCAGTTGGTTTTCCTCCCTCGTCTGTTGTGCCTGAAATATCTATTACTTGAACAAAAACATCTGCTTGCCTTAAATCATCTAAAAATTGATTTCCTAATCCTTTTCCTTCGCTTGCTCCTGGAACAATTCCAGCAACATCCATTAAATCAATTGGAACAAATCTTTTATGATTAATGCAAAACCCATGATTTGGATTACATTGAGTATTAAATTCCTTGTCTAAACAATCAATCTTAACATAACCTACTCCGTGATTTGGTTTTATAGTTGTAAAAGGATAAGACGCAATTTCAACTTCTGCTAAAGTTACAGCTTTGAAGAAGGTACTTTTTCCCACAGATGGCTTGCCTACAAATCCGATTAACATGATGGTATTAGAAAAAAGAAGTTTAAAAGATTAATTATAAATATTTTTTCTATGTCCAACATGGGGGATTAATTTATTCTAACCAGTTCCCTGTTTATCTTTTCTTTTTCTTCTAATCAATAAGATAATTATGAAAATTGCAATTATTAATATTCCCAGCACTAAAAAGAATAAAACCATCCCAAAGATATCCCCTGCGGACTTTTTAACAACCTCAAAATGTGCACTTGAAGGAGCAACTCCTCCAGGATAAATCAAATCCAATGCAACAATATATTTGCCCAAAGGCAACATTCCTGTTCCAAAATTCCTATCAAAGTTCATCCTATTCTCAACAAGAACAGTTTCACTCTGTGTTAAATAAACTTTTCCAGAAACATCTTTAATTACATAATTTAAAGTAACGTCGAGCCTTGATTTTTCGCCCATTGGAACTAACTCTACTCTTGTTTTAAGCAAATTTCCTTGAGAAACTTTATAGTCTCTATTTAAAACAGCAATATTTGAATCAAACCAAAGAGGATTTGAAGTAACATGAATAAACACAGAAACCTGCTTGCCATCTATTTTAATATATCCAACAAAATCTTTTTCTTCAAGTGGAGCAACAAAATCAACTAAAAGTTCTTTAGTTTCTCCAGAAGCAACAGTTAATGAAGTACTCCCTAATATAACAATATTATCTAACCCAGACTGGCTTACAGATAAAGTTTGACTAGAAGTTCCATTATTTGTAATATATATTTTTTGAGTTATTCTCTGGCTCATATGTGTTTGATTATTAAAAGACAATGTTAAATTAATTGAAGATGGAATAATTGTAATCGTAGTAATAACTGCTTCCCCTCCCCCGCCTCCTCCTCCACCTGCTCCTCCGCCTCCTTCAGGGGGTATTGCTGTACATGTTCCAGAAGAACAAGTAAATCCTGCTCCGCAAGTTCCGCAATCTAAAATTTTAACACAATTGTCATTCCAGTTTCCGCAGTTATATCCCAATTTTGCACATGTCGTGGGAACACAGCCGAAAAATCCTTCAATATAAGTATCGGGATTGACAATAATGTCCTCACTTCCCCCAGAATTAACAGAGATAATATCTGCACCAACATTTGGAAGATAAAACATTGCTAAAATCAAAAATAGTATTAGTTTTTTCATTTTAATGATTTTTTTAATTTTAAATAAATTTTTTCCATAAAAATGAAAACTTTTTCAGCGTATTCTTTAGTTAATATTCTCCCATAATATTTTATTCCGTTCCTAAAGTATCTCAACTCGTTCATAAATATAACTTCATTTTCTGAAAAATCAAGATTTCTCATATAAGAAATTTCTGCTTCGTGTGAATCCGTTTTGTAACCAATAATTAATAATTTAGCACGTAAAAGTTCAATCAAAATATCATAGCATGTTTCAACAATATAATTAGAATTCAATTCATCGGTTCCAAGTTTATTTTTTACTTTTTCAAAAAATTTCAATTTATCTTCAGACTCCAACATCAAATTTTTAGCTCTTTCATTATCGGGGTTTTGTTTTTTTATAACTCCCAAATATATAAATTCTTCAAATTTTTTTAAGATAATCACAATTCAACTCCCCCATGTAATATTACCCCATTAAGAATATTATTCTTTAAATGTTGGTCAATAATTTTCCAAGATTCGTAAAAATTAATATTTATTTCTCTTTCGAGTAATTTTTCAAATTTTGTTAAATCAATCTTTTTATCCCTCATCCCTATTACCGCTATATCTATATCGGACTTATGTCCTTCTGGGAAAAGCATATTTATGTCTTCTCCTTTTGAATAGCTTCCAAAAAGAATAATTGTGCATCCAAGAAAAGCATCATTTAAAAAATCAAGCAATTCAGATTCATAAATAAGTTTTAGATTCTCTAATTTCTTTAAATTAATAGCAATTTGACTATCTCTATTAAATTTAATTGAAAGCAAGTTTATCTTATTCAGTCTTTTAACTTCGATTAATTTCTCTTTTTCCAAAAGAGGCAACGCTTTAGAAACCGCAGTAGGAGAAACTTTTAATGTTTTAGCTATATCTCTTTGGTTTAATGAACTTCCAGCCTTGATGCAAAGAAGTCGAAATATTTCATTTTGCAATCGTGTAAATTTAAGTTTATACATATCCATATTAGTTTACATATATAAACTAAAGTTTATAAAACTTATGTTTTTTTCATTTTAATTTAACATTTAAAATATTCTTTAATTTACAAATAATATTCTTAAACAAAGATTCATTTCTATTTAAATAAGAAATTTCAATTAAAAATCCCTCATAGGTAATTCTATTTCTTAGAACTCTTAAATTATTCACTATAGAAATCTCATTAGCATCAAATTCAGAATATCTCTCTTCCAAATAGTCAATTAAATCTTTATGGCTTAAAGTTTTATATCCATCTACTAAAAGAATAGCAGTAGCAAGTTCTTTTATTATTTCATAATAATCTGCAAGAATAAGAGAAGCCATTTTTAATTTATCCTGAGTTTTAATTCTTTCCCCAAACAAAGAAATCATTTTTAAGATACTTATTGCTCTTTCTTTGTTTGGGGTAATTTTTATTAAATCCATTTTAAAATACTTTTAAATAACCCTTAATTATAACTCCATTTAAAATATTATTTTTAAGTTCCTTGCTTAATCTTGAAAAATCTTCTTCAAAAAATAATGAAATTTTTCTCTTTAAAATCTTTTCATATTTTTCTAAATTAAGTTTTTTTTCTGGAGATTGAACAAATAAATCTATATCACTTTCCTCTGTATCTTCTCCTTTAGAAGATGAACCAAACAAGATTACTGCATTGGGCAAACAAGAATCATAAATATAATCTATTAGTTTTATTTGCTTCATTTTTAATATTAAATCTGCCTTTTTATACTCCTTAAAAAATTCATTCTCTCTATTTGCCACATATGCAGGATAAATCCCTTTTTCTTCCCTCAATATTAATCCTTCTTTAACTAAAGCCTTAAGATGATTCATTATAGAAGGTTGAGCAAGTTTAGTATTTCTGGATATTTCTCTCATTTGAAAATTTTTTCTAGGAAAATAGAAGAATTCTTGTAAGATCCTATATCTGCTATATTTTTCTATCATCTGATATAAATAAGTAGCAACTGCTTTATAAATATTGCGATAGCAATATTTTGCTGATTTTCATTTTAATAAATTATTCCGTAACAGAAAAATTCACACTGCTATTTGCTTTAATAATTAATTCTAAATATTTCTACATACCTATTTATATTTGCTGAATCTTCTTTCCAACCTAAAGATGTTAAAAGTCTGGAATTATTTTGAATTGCCAAAATTTCTATCAAAGCAGTTGTTCCATGAATTATACTCGCTAATATACCCGATTTATCTATTTTGTAAGATAAACCATTTTCTAATAATTGCTTTCCAATTACTCTAATATAAACCAATTCCCACGGAAGATTATCTTGATATATTTTAGCTATTGGATTAGCCTCTTTTAATTTAAATTTTTCAATCCCTATTTTTGTGTATGTAAAATAATCTTCATAAAACAAACCGGAATTTTGTATTAACATTCCAACATTTTTAATCTTGGATAATTCAATGTTCTTTTTATCTAAAGTAGCACAGCTAATTGAAAGTATTAAGGGAATTGATAGCAATAAATTTTTTAAGTTTTTCATAAAAATTTAACAATGTTACTACTTTTTAATTGTTTCTTTTCCGTTAATTTCTAATTTAGCACAATTCCTCTGCCCATAAATTGCAAAGCGATTTTTTCATCGCTTGATTTTTCTTTTCATTAAACAAATAAATTATTAAAATTTTCTTTAATAGAGTTTATTTTCTCATTATTTAATTCATTTATTAAAACCCTCATCTTAATAAGAAAACTCTCGGCTTTGAAAATCATTTCATTGCAGGATTCTTTTGTAACTTTTATTATTTGTTTAGTTTCAACATAATATTGCTTGTCAATTCTTTCTTCCTTTGCCCAAGAAATTATTTTTGCTAGATCTAAATTATTAAATAATTTTCTAAATAATATTATTGAAGCTGAATGATTCTCCGATTTTATTCCTATCTTAAATAATAAAGCCAGCAGAGAGCTATACATACAATAATATGCCTCAGAAACAGAATTTTCATAAAGTTGGTTTTGAAAAAGCAGTTTAGCAGACTTAAAGCAATTTTCTGCTTTTATCAAATAAGATAATTTAATTTCTTCAGAGGGGTTAACTAATTCAAGTTTTCCTTCTCTTTTAAGTTTCCTCAAAAAATTTATTTCTTTCATAAAATTCTTCCACCCCCCTTATGATTACATGCTCTTTTATAATCTCCTTTATAAGTAAAGAGTTTGCATCAAACTTGCCTATTTTAATACTTAATCTTGAATTTAATTCTCTTAATTTGTTTTTAATTTTAAGATTATTTGTCTCCAAATAAATATCTATATCACTATTTTCTTTAGAATTGCCTTTTGCATAACTCCCAAATAGAATAATCATCCCCTTCTTAAAATTCTTTTTTAAATCTTCAAAAATTATAGATAACTCCGAATGTTTCTTAATTAATTTATTCAGTTTATAAATCTCTGCGGAATAAATATAATTTTTTGATTTTAAATTATTCTTTATAAATAATATCTTGTTTTTTCCTTCTCTCTTGTAATCCAAAACATTTTCTTTTATTAAATTATCAATTTTTCTTGAAAGAGTAGAATGAGATTGGTTAAGAATACGAGCTATTTCTCTTAGATATGATTTATTTTTCAGAAGTACCAAAATTACTTCCAAGTCTAAATTGTCTTTATTTTGAACCATATGTACCAAATATAATCCGATTATATATAAAACTTCCTATTTCACCCCCATTTTCTACCAGCACAATTCTTATTTATTTCCACAAATTTGATAACCTTAATAACTTTAATAATTTAAATAAGATAAGTCAAACAAAAACGATAAATTATTCTGTGACAGAAAAACTCACACTGCTAGTAGTTTCATTTCCAGCATTATCTGAAACATAAAATTGGAGAATTATTTCCGCAAAACATGATTAATACTTCGCAAGAAATAATAATTGTTTTCCTTTTAACTCTCTGATATTCCAATTAAACTATCTGGTCAGTCCACAATTCAAAAAAGTTATAACTAATTTTTTCTTTCCCAAGAAAATCTATTATCTCATTTGAATTTTCTTGTTTAATGATAAAAGATGTGGGAGATAATTTTTTCCCGTTAAATTTTTGCACTAACCCTTGGAGAATATAATTTTTTTCTCTTCTACCAAATAATCCTCTGATTATCTTATTCCTCTTTGTTATATTTTTTATCGGTTTTATATTAAAAAGAGTGAAACTTTTCAAGTTTTCAGGAGTTTCCTTGTATTTCCCATATAAAAAAATTCCATCGCTGATTATACTTCTCTTTAATTTCCATTCATCTAAATTCCCAATATTAACATTAATTGAATTTTTTACGCCTTTTAAAAGCCAAATTTCTGCTATCTTTGATTTATAGAATTTTTTCAATTCCATTTCAATTATTGCTTTCTTTTCATCTTCTCCTTCTTCTGTATTAAAGAATAAATCAATATCGCTTTCGTTTCCTGATTCTTGTCTAGCCACGCTACCAAACAAGATAATTTCTTTTACCTCTATTTTAGGTAGTATAAATGATACAAATGCAGAGGCATAAGCAATTAATTCTTTAGACTTCAAAGTTTTCATTTTTTAACAAATCCTCAAAAATTCCTTTTAATTTTAAGAAGATATTCAAAACTTTTTTTATCTGCTCTTTTGTCGGCTTTCCGTACATTAAAATATTTCTTTCTTCTTCCAAATCATAAATTAGATTATAAACTTCATTTTTTTTGTCAAAATTAACTGGCAATTTTCTTTCTATTAAATGTTCCTTTTTTTGTTCTGGACTTGGTCTTTTAAACCAATCATGTTTTATTATTTTCCCAATAGAAATTCTGTTAGTAACGTGTAAAAAAAGTTCTAAAAATTGGGTAGAGCAAGCAGAACAATGAAAACCAATAGTTACTGGTTTATTTTCAATTCCTTCTTCTACTGCGTCTTCTATCTCTTCTAAATGTTCTTTAATTTTCTTTTTATGTTCTTCTATTGAAGTCATTTTATTTTTTCTACTTCATGGTTTAATTCATACCAAAGAAGGGTATATTTTATACCTTATAAAGTTTTGGTTTTTAAAATTTTAATTGTTTAATTCATACCAAAGAAGGGTATATTTTATACCTTTATTATGTACTTAAAATTACACAGGACTTTTTCAAA
>ERZ1292623.5174-Hain-H51-01um-R1-5174-length-10472-cov-3_pt1 | contig 10472 bp, 12 predicted proteins | sample MGYA00564398_ERZ1292623 | MGnify/ENA primary metagenome ERZ1292623 (study PRJEB36523, sample SAMEA6512633) | groundwater metagenome | collected 2019-01-07 | study: AquaDiva: Metagenomics assemblies of 32 groundwater samples
TGAACTCGCGGCCGCAGCAGAGCGCTTTTTTTGGCTCTTTCAGAGTAACCTCGGCGAAAAAATTCATCACCCATCCCCCTTCTTGCACTCGTAAATTAAGTGGTTTGATTCAGGATCTCGCCATTGCCTGCCGAGGAATCGCACATCGATGAAGTTCCAGTTCGGCTTTCTCAGGAAATCCTCTAGTCTTCTTTTCGACCATCCCCATCGGTGGAAGTCCAATCCATGCCGTTGCCACCCGAAGAGCGAGTGAAGCACCCATTCCTCAGTTCTTCCATCCTCAAGTAATTCCGGGTGAAGGTATCGTTCCAGAAACCAGTTAAAGTCAGGAACGTCAAATTTGAAAGAACCTCCTTCTCGGAGGACACGCGAGACTTCAAGGAGAACCTCCTGTACTTCAAAATATCCAAAATGCTCAAACACGCCAAACATGAGAACACTGTCAACCAGGCCATCGCCGAAAGGCAGAACCGCAGCATCGCACACGACATCGACATCAGCATGATTAGAGCGATCGAAAAAACGATCGCAATGAATGTAGCCAGGCTGAGGGTTCCCGCTACAGCCAATCTCAACATTGAACGGCACATTCAATATCCCCTTGGTTTTGGCTTTGATCTTCTTTTAAGCACAGATCTCCTCCTTCTCAGGATTCCTCACAAGCTCCCCGCCGAGCCTATCCAACGGGTTATCTTGATTAAGAATAGAAAGATGCCTCTCAAAATCCCGCTCAACCCGCCAATACTCCTTGGCGTTGATGTACTGTTTGCTCCTCTCGAAAAACCAGTTATGGAATTTTTTTCCGAGATTGAAGTTGATCAAAACCGAAACGATCGGGAACAGCCACGGCCATCGCACGCACGCGCTCCAATACTTATGAAGACGTTCGATCTTCTCCTTGTCTTTCACAGGCAGGGACATCTCATCGAAGAAGGTCGCGTTGACCATGTAGGTAAGTTCACTCATTGATTTCACTATCCCCTTTTTGATAACGTAATCCGCTATGGCAGTTCCTGGATATGCCTGCAAAAGTGAAACCCAAGATAGGGTTGGTTTGCATTTAATGTTAAACTGGAGAGTTTCGATAGCGTCGGCAAGCGGATCGTCTACAGGAAGGCCGAGCAGATTCTGCATCCTGAATTTGATCCCATATCTGTGGAGCAGCTCGCATCCGCGCTCGATCAGCTCGTTCGGCTCGTCGCGGTCAAGCACTTCCTTGCGATTCTTCTGATTCCCGCTCTCGATCGCGAAACTAATGATGTGAACACCGGCCTCCTTCAGGAGCTTGATCCTATCCTCCGTGATGAGCCTCGGCCGGAGTTGGGCGAAAAACGGTAAGCGGACCCGGCGGTAAAGACCGGAAAATCGTTCCAGCCAGTCTAGATCGATACCGAAAATGTCATCCTGGAAGCTGACAAGCTGGCCGCCCCATTCATTGAATGTCATCTCGATATCCTCGATTATCCATTCCGGAGAATGGTAACGGAGACGATCCTTTCCTTTCCCGACCATCTTCTGCCAGTTTTCGTTTGAATTGAAACAGTAGGTGCATTTGTAGGGACAATTATGAACAACTAAATTTGATGCTAGATAGGTATGGGTAGGGCAGACTGTGAAGTTGAATACCAAACTTCTGCCCAGGAAGGTAATTTTTTTAACTCGATTCCAGATAAATAATCTTTTGTAAGCTGAATTACTTGCTTCTTTTTTTTGAGACTTTCCCACCACAAGAAAAGAACTGTCCATCCGTAAGCTTCGTAGTCCTTTTTTTGGATCTCCAATTTTTCTCTCGGATGCCAATGATGGGCACCGAATAGAAGCGCTTTTTTTAACTTCCTGGTGCTGTGAATAAAGTCTGGGTTTCGTCTCATCCCGGAAGCGCACGGACCTATCCAAAATGATCCCATTCCCACATGCAGTATCGGAAGATTTGCCTGTTTGAACCATTCTGCTAATAAGAATTCGGCTTTGCTTGGAAATCTTATAATGACTGGAGGTATCTTTCCTTCTTTGTGGCGTTGTTTTAATAGCATTGAAAGTTTTTCGTGATGCTTTCGCCTCATCGTTTCTCCCATCTTTGCAGCTACTTCTGGGCACTTCATAGGATTCAGAGCACCCATTTTGCTCAAACTGACCTTTTTCCTGTAGGCCTGGTTCAACATAGGATTGTTTCTCTTCCATAAGAGACTCCTTTTCTCCCTCACTTCCGGAGTCATTCTTTTTAGTGCTTGTTCGCTTCGAAGTTTCAAAAGGCATCCTTTCGAACAAGTGCTCGGAACACCGTGTGACCTTTGTTGAAATTGTCTTTTGCAAATTGGACAAGTCCCAGGGAAGTTCACCATCCCATAGATTTTTTGACGACATTCTCTGGAACAAAAATTCCCACGCTTTTTTGGTCCGTCCTTTGGGCATCTTTTTTGATTCTCCCAAAGACGATTTGGAACGCGCCAAAATGGATTTCGGCACGACCGGCAGATTAGTTTTATTCTCGGTACTCGTCGCAAGTAGATTCCCTAACTTTAATTCTTCTATTTTCTTCCATCCATCAGGAGTCCATGCTGGATGTTCGCCTGTGATCTCAATAACGATTCCATTTTCCATTTCGATTTTATAAAGATCATCGGCCATTCTAGAATAAGTATTTTGAACGAACCGCTTAACCATACGGTCAAATTCAACATCATAAGACAAAACTTCGTCACCTTTTTTTATTTCCTGAATTGGAATATTAATTCCAGAACTTAAAAGTATAGGAGTATTATACCCTAGACATCCCTGACAGGCTATAAAATTCCGGATGACATTGCTCCGGACAGCCTGGAAATCCTGATTATAAAGCAGCCCGCGATCAGGGTGAGCGCGACTATCAAGAGATTCAATCGGAATAAAATCTCTGTGCGGCCTACCTTCGACAACATCAACGATAGCTTCCTCCGCGTCTCCGCGTATAACATAATCCGCCTCCTTCTGCTGCGCGGCCGCGAAAAAAAGAAAATGCGGCCCGCCGAATATGGTCTTCACGCGCGGGAACTGCTCCTTGACGGCCGCTGCGACAGCACCCCATCTCCGCTCATCCCCGGTGAGGACCTGGAAGGCCACAAAATCAGGTCCCCAGGATTTTACAGTTTCAAGAGTTTTCGATTGCATGCAGGCCTTGGTCTTATGGCCAGCCCGCACAAGCGACCCCGAAAGATAAAGCAACCCCAAGGGCTCGTGGCTCGTCCCGTCGTGGGTGACAAACAGAATTCGCATCATTGCTCCTTATTGCGTTGACCGATGCGCATGGAATGGAGAATTTCGATCATTTCCTTGTGCTCCTGGCGTTGGTATTGGTTCGCCTCGTTAATGCCCTTGATCGCCTCTACCGCTCGCGAGTCATGCTGGATCAGGAGATCGCTGACGTGGGATATGGAGTTCTGCAGAAGACTGATGTCCTTCTCGATTATGCCAGCCAATCTTTCCTCACGATTCGAGTTCTCTTTCAGGACATAGATCAGAATCCTCCAGAAGGCGATGGCTATTCCGACCGCCAAGAGCGTGCCAAGGCCATAGGTCATTGACCATTCCAATATTGTTTTCATATCCAATGGCATCATTCCACCGCTACCGGAATTGGGTTGTGCCACTTCTCAAGAATTGATTCCAACTTATTAATGACATGTTCTGGCTTGATGGTCGTGATGCAGTTCACCTCATGACGGCAGTTCGAGTGGCAGCGGATCGTCTCGCAATCCGTATATCCTGTCTTCTCCGCGAAAAGATGAATGACCCTTCTAGAAATAGGGCCAGAGGTGACCGGACTCGTCGATCCCTGGATCACAATGGTCGGAATCCTCATGGCGTCGGCCATATAACTGGGTCCAGAATCGAGGCCGACGAACGCGGCGCAGCTCGAAAGAAACGCGGCCATCTCGAGGAATCCCATCTTTCCGCGCAAATCGACGGCGCCTTCCACGCGCTTATCTCCGATGGCGCCAACCTGAACGCATCCGTATCCGGCTTTTCTCAACAATTCTGCCAGTTCGCTAAAATAAGGCCAATCTTTTGTCGGGACGATAGTGGTCGAATGCAGGACTATGCGCGGCTGGTCGAAGGAGATGTGCCGCAATGATCTTTCACGGTCCTCATCGCTTGGAAAAAGATAGCATTCCCTTTCCGTTATGGGCCGGTGCATGCCCATCCTCGTCCAATAGAAATCGACAAGATGCTGATGCCGCGTGCCCTCGTCCTGGTGCCATGAGTTGCATTCTTGCCTGACTTGATATGGCGCGTATACTTTCGAGAACTTTCCGGAGGCCATCTCAAGGAATAACATGTTCAGCTCCCACGCGTCTGACGCCACGACGGAATCGATGTCCGGATTATTCGCGAGCAGACCGTCATAAGGCCGATTCGTGTAGAAGCTGATTCTCGATTCCGGGAATTCTCTCTTGAGCTCTCTGCATAGGGTCGTCGAAACTATAACGTCTCCGAGCGTCCTGAGCATACAGAACATTATATTTTCAACTGCCAATGCTAACCTCCTCGGCCGCCGATTCCTTTATGGCCAGTTTCGGGTTGAACATATTCACTATCTCGCCGATGAGCGCCACCGCCATTTTCTGCCAAGTCTGTTCGCGAGCTAAATTTAGGGCAAAGGCAGTCTTCCTTTTTGTCTGTTCCCTATTTCCAACGACGTGCCTCATAGCACGCCTGAGGTCATCAACGTCGACTTGCGCCCATTTCGAATTCAGGGCCTGTGGGCACTTGATCAGGTACTCCGGGTCGTCCATCACCTTGAGCGTATATCCGACCGGGTATGAATTCCTCGCGTCCAGATAATCCGTGTGAGCCGACCAGTTGCAATGGATGACTGGCGTCCCGCTCGCCATGGCCTCCAAGTACTGCATCCCAAGGCCCTCTCCCCTGCTCGTCAGTACAAAGCAATCGACCGAACGGTACAGTGAGGCCATCGCATGGTCCGAAATCTTATCGCCCCAGAAGAGTATGCGCGGCGGTTTGCGATTGAATCCGATGACGGATTTCCGCAATTTAGCGGCGCAATTCCTACGAAAATTTTTCGTGAATCCGCCGTAATGGCACTTGAAGATAAGAGTGACCTCTTCCTCGGCTGAGAATTCCTTGACGTAAGCCTCTATCACTGCCTCGAAATTCTTGCGCTCCGTGTAGTCACCAGAACAAAGGAAGATGTAGCCCCTGGCGTTCTGGATGGCCATCCGCGGCCCATCCGGTGTGTAGGTGAAGCTGTCGACTGCCACCGGAAGTTTCCCAAGTTTCGAATCAGGAATTCCGCTTGTGGCCCAACTAGTTCGATTGAACTCGCTGAAAGTAAGGATTTTGTCCATGGACATCATCGCGTGCAACCATGGTTGCGGGAAGCGGTCCGTCTCGAAAAGAGAGTAGCAGATGGCCGGCGCCTTTTCGGTTATGAGCTGACCCTTCGGGAGCTGGTAGATCAGATGCGGCGCTAGCGGCGAGACTCTCTGCGTGGTCATCCGTATAAGCCTTGATATCGTTTCTCGCGGGAGCTGGACGCGCTCCTGATTCCAATCCCTAGCAATTCTGAGTTCTATTCCGACGCCCATCTTATCCAAGGCGATCAGAAGCCCGCGCGATAGTTGTTCGTATCCCGATTGGCCCCAGATAGGGGCGTAGACGATTAATTCCATCCTCAGTCCCACTCAGGTCCCTTTCTCCAGTCCTCTCCCTCATCGCTTTTCTTCTTCATCAGTTTCACCATTTCGGCCTGACTCTCCGCCAGGATCCTCTGTGACTCGACCATGATCTTCCTGTTGACCCGCTCCTCCTCGTCATATTTCGTCTCGTCCGGAATGTTGTCTATCGAAATCCCAAATATTTGGAAGAAATCGATCACAGCGTCAAGTTCACCCTTATCCACCGGCAGCCTTTGGAAGAAGTAGTTAACGAAGACAGGCCCGATTTCCAGTTTGCCGGCATCATTGGCATATCTCCATCTCAAAAATTTCCTATATGTCTGCAGAACGTTTTGGCCGATCTCCCATGAAGCGATGAAGGATTGTATCTGCCCGCCGACGAACGTTATCTTGACTACGATCTTCTCTGTTTTCTCGGTGTACTTGATTCCCATGTCAGTCCTCCCCTGTTATCAAGCGATGAAGCCCCCAGCAGAAGCCGGCTCCGGCGAACGCGGTCAACAACGGCTCTGACTGATCCGGAAAAATTTTCCACACAAAAAATAATATGAGGCTAACCCAGAAACCGGAACAAAGCGGGCAATTAAACGGTTTCCTGTTCATCTTCTTTGTTTCAGAGACTAGCATCTTGATTATGGCAACCGCTCCGAAGCAAGCCAGGAAAAAAGTTACCATAGTCACTTCCCGGAACAGCAGCGCGCGCAGGGACGCAACATAAATCGGACCGACACCCACCGGCTCGTCAGCATATGATCTCCAGAACCTTCGGTTTCAGGAAAGGGACCTCCATTTCCATGAAGACCGAATTAAATTCTGAGACAGTCCTCTCCCAAGTGTTCTCTAATGCGAACTTTTGGCCGTTCGCGGCGATATAATCCCTCCATCCCTTGTCTTCATAAACCCGCATCATCGATTTTGCCACATCCGTCGGGTTCGGCATCGGCCGCTGCGTCAGGTGAAGTCCGGTCCAGGTGGCGAAGTCTCTGCAAGGGATCATCTCTGCCCGCCCGTCGGCCCCGAGCTCGGAAGAGGCCGCGTAGTCCAGCAACACGCAAGGAATGCCGGTGGCCATGGCCTCCAAAGTAGGTAGCCCGAATCCCTCGCCGGAGATCAGAACGAATGCGTCCGCGATCTGGTAGAGGACAGTCACCTCGCTTTCCGGCAGAAGCAGCATCTCATGCTCTCCATGCGCGACCTGCTCGTAGTATATGACCGAGTCGTTCCTGAGCTTGATGATGTCCAACAAGCTGTCTATCTTCCAACCGGAGGGGTCGTTGAAGAACATGTGCGGCCAGAGCATGACCCTGCCCCTGGCCTCAGGACTCTCGCTCATGATCTTCCAGGCTCTAAGGAGCTCCGGTATGTTCTTTCTCGACTGGTTCCTGCAGACGGTCAGGAAAAGGAATTTGTCGCCGACCTTGAACCGCTCTTTCGCCGCCATTTTCTCTTCTGGGCTTATCGGCTTATAGAGCTCCGGGTCGACGCCGTGGTAGATGACGCGTAATCTCGTGAGGAACTCCTCGTCCCGGACAGATTGGCGAAGTGCCCGCTCCGCGTACCGCGTATAGGCGATGGGCCAGTCCACGTCCTCCAGGATGTGGATCTGGTCTGGCGGGATGCCCCCCCCAATCGGCTCCCCATCGACTGGCAAATAAGCAACCCACTGAAAAAACTTCCGCGTCTTGCAAACTGAATGATCCGCGATATGCCAGAAGTTCCACATGTCCCCGATCGTCAGTACGGCATCCGGCTGGAAACGGTTGACGATCCTGTCGAAGACACCCTGCCCGTATAGATTGTCATTCGTGAACCAGCATTTCACTGGACCGAGGTTCGCCTGCGGTATTTCGGAATGGTGGAAAAGCCCGAGGTAGGCCATGTCATGGCCGTGCCCGTAAAGTCCTAGCGCAAGCTCCCGGCCAACCCTCGCGAGACCAGTCGGGATATGCGGGCTGTCTGTAATTATAATTATACGCAAAGTTTTTTTTCCTTTTTTCTAATACTCCAATGAATTGAAACATGACAACTTTGACAAAGAGTTATCAAATTCTTCATATCATTATTTTTTTTATTCCTGTCTTTATGATGCACATCTAAAGTTCTACCATTTTCAAGCTGTGGGCAACCACACTTCTTACATTTATAACCGTCCCTAAATCGAATCATTTCTCTTAATCTTGGAGTAAAACCGCCACCATATGATTCATAAGATTTCCCACCTTGCCAATTAGGATGATTTTTCCCAGACATTCTTTTGCTTGCGAGTTCTCTTCTTTTTGAATTTTTCCAAAAACTCTTAGAAATTAATGATCTCTTTTTTTTGAATTCAGGCCTATTCCAAATCTCTATCCGCAGTTTTTTCATTTTTTCTTTATAAGATTTTATTTCCCAAACCAATCTTTGACTTTGACTCGTCCTCACGCTCTGTTCTTTCCTGAATTCTTCCGTCTTTCTCCACTTAAACGTACAAGCCTGACTGCAAAACACATGTTTCATTATCGTGGAAGGAATCCTAATAATTTCCTTTAAACACATCTCACATAAAACCTTTTTTCGGGTTCTCTTCTTTAAATTCGGCATCCCTTTTCTTGATTTGTTAAGTTTGACAGTCCAAGGACATTTTATTCCTTTATTCCAAGGGATAATTCCTTTTTTAAATTTCATACGATATCACCTAAAATCTTCATATCTCCCCTCCGTCTTTTGGCTGCTTCGTAATTGATTGGTTGCCAGCAATCACAAACGAGCTCACTTTCCCACTCTCATTCCGGCTGAGGATGAATGTGGAAAAACATTTTTCGCAAATGATGTAATTTCCTAACGCTGAAATCGGGGCGGCGCAAAAAAGGCAGAACAAGCGAATATTATCATTGTCCATCATATGTCCCCCGGCAGGCTTGCTTGGTCGAAAGTCCTGGCGCAGAGCATCGTGATCACAGCCACCAGAAAGTTCCCATTCTCTCCGAGATTCTCCGCCATATAATCCACATTCGTCACGTCCAGCGGCCTGTCCAGATATACCGAACCGCCAGTCGAGAGGCGATGGCCGCGCACCACGGAAAGAAAATCCAACGTGAAATCCACGATTCCCTTTCCCTGTCCTCCTGACCTTGTCGAATCACCCATGATCGAGCTCTCGCGTTGATGGTACCGTAAGATCAGGTAAGCCAAGACTGTATTAACGGCCTCTTTCTTTCCGCTCGCTATCCACTGCTCCGCGGTCGATTGCGGCGTAAAAACGATCTTCGGGAGCATCGCCACGCTGAATACGGTTTCATCAAGATCCGGATGTACCACCTCGACGGCCCGGACATATTCCAGCGTGCCGCCCGAATTGTTGTTGTTCTCGATGAGCGTTTTCAGCCGGGAGAGTATCGTCTTCATCTCGCCCGGTCATCCCCAAGCTCTTCTATCGAATCCGGGTGCGGTTCGTGACTCGTTGTTTCGTCGATTCCGAATATCGGCGCCTTCGGCACGTTTATTTTCTTCGCGTCCTCCGGATACTGGGCCGTCAGTTCAGGAAGTTGTATCTTCCGCTCTGCTATCTTTACCAGAAGTCCGTCCGGCGGCTTGATATATTCATCATAGTAATCCCGCCTTTTCGTGTCCGAGACAGGTCCGACCCTGGCCGTAATGGAGCGGAGGACGTAGAACGTGGCGATGTCGGTGGAGACCTTTTCTAAAAGCTTCGGCACATCGCCGGAAGCGGTGAACGGTATCTGGCCGACGTATACCGGCTCAAGATATCCATTGATGAGGCGGGTCGAATCCCGGAGGGAGCGGATGATCAGCGCCCCAGGGGCTTCGCGTTCGTCGGCGTAATGGCCGCCCGTGGTAACATCCAGGTGTGCGTTCAGCTCGTTTCTGACGTCCCCCGACGAACCGTACAGGATCTCGGAAGAGTCATCAGGATTCTGGAACGACATTTATGCCCCCGGACTCGCCTCCGAAGGCGGCTGGTCAGGCGGTTCAATGGCGGTGCTTTCCCCGGCAAGGGACTTTCCTGGCATCACCGCGAGTCTTATTTTCCACCATTCCACGTCCGCGTGGACCTGGTTCAGCAGCAGCGGGAAGCAGGCGTGCACGGTCGTTCCTGAATAGACGGCAAGAGCCAATATTTTGGATATCATAGCTGACACGTCATAAACCGCCGTCATCGGTTGACCCTCTTCCCCATGCACAAGATTTTTTTCAAGTCCGAGCGCGTCGCTTATTTCCTTAAAGACTCCCTCAATCGATTTTTCCATCCAACACCATCCCTTTCGTTTTCGCTTTGATCAATTTCTTTGCCTTGTGTTCGTCGATTGACATCATCTTTGCCACGGCCACGGCGCGCGCGTCCAAGTGCCCGTCCGGCATACGGGCTATCAGCTCCTTTGCGCGCTTCTCGTTGTCGTACTCCTGTCGGTTCTCGCGGCTCACTTTAAGGCGGGCCAATTGAGACTGCGTATACTTGACGAAATATCTTTCTTCCTTCTTCTTGATTTTTATTTGCATTTTGACCGCCAAAAGGGGCTCGGGGCCGTGCGAGACCGCCCATACGGGACGACCAGCAAGACCCCTATAATCCCCTCTATAGACTTTTGTCTATCCGGCTCCAAATCACGACAATACGTCAGTGATCAGGTTAGCGCAGTTTGACGTCACAAGCTCCTCTGCCTCGATCAGGGAAGCCTCGATCCACTCCCCCTTCCAGGACTCGTCCCAATAGGCCGTTATGATCGGCGTTTGCACGCGCATAAACATGCCCCAGGTCAGCCCGTCAAGTGACGGGGCCTGCTCGCGGTAAAAGACAGG
>ERZ1292623.5175-Hain-H51-01um-R1-5175-length-10469-cov-4_pt1 | contig 10469 bp, 7 predicted proteins | sample MGYA00564398_ERZ1292623 | MGnify/ENA primary metagenome ERZ1292623 (study PRJEB36523, sample SAMEA6512633) | groundwater metagenome | collected 2019-01-07 | study: AquaDiva: Metagenomics assemblies of 32 groundwater samples
TGATATTCCGGGTTTCTTTACTCACCAGTTGGAAGGGCAGACATTTTATCGACCCTTATCCAGGGAAACATACAATTTAATTATGTTTAAGGTATTTGATTTAAACCCCTTACCATATCATTTAGTAAATCTATCTTTAATATTGACAAATGCTATTCTTTTAACATTAATTACCAAAAAATTAACCAATAATTTTTTAACAGTTTTTTTATCGACATTTATTTTTCTGGTAAGCAGTGTTCACAGTATTGAGTTATATTATCTATCGTCTATTCAGACGCTTTTGTCAACAAGCCTTGTTTTGGTGTCCATTTTATTTTACATAGTTTATATAAATTTTAGACATATAAATTATTTTCTGGCGTCTCTCCTTGCGTTTTCAGTGGCTTTACTTTGTCATGAATCGGCAATTATTCTTCCGGGTTTTATTTTAATACTGGAGGCATTCTATGGAGGAAAATTTAATGTGAAATCTTTAGCTTTTAAGTTAATACCTTATTTTATCCTAATGATAATATTTTTAATAAGTACAACATCAATTACAAGTTTACCCTCGCAAAAAGTATATCAACCGAATTTCAATATCAAAAGCATATTAAATACTTTTGGGTGGTATATAGCCTGGAGTGTAGGATTTCCTGAAATGTTGGTGGATTTTGTCAAACCGGGTCTAAAGTTAAAGACTGAGTTTATGATATGGTATAAGGATTATGCAAGAATAATTTTTCCTATTATTTTTATCTATAGTGCATTTTTGTTTTTACTTTTTTTCCAATTAAGAGAAACCCTAATCAAAAATAAGTTTTTCATATTTTCTGTTTTGGGATTTGTTATTTCACTACTACCCTTCTTATTTTTTCCTCAGCATAAATTTGTGTATTACCTTAGTCTGGGTTCTATTTGGTTCTCGGCAATTTTTGGAACTATTCTTTCAACAGCATGGCGCTATTCACTCATACACAAGGCGCTGGTTAGTTTAGTAATTTTGTTTCTTGTCCTTGTTTCTAATAGAACCACGGAGATAAATGCGAAAACTTATTGGGCAGCCAAGAGAGCAGCCGCTGCAAAAGCCATATTGGAGAATTTTAAAAAAAGCTATCCCAATGCAAATAAGGATACGATATTTTATATAGTTGACTATCCAAGTTACCCAGATATTGCCAAAGAATGGGGAACTTCATCACAGCAAGTTTTCTACATCCTTTCTGGTTCAGATGCTTTAAAGTTGCTTTATAATAAACCGTCAATTAAAGTTTACTATGAAGGCAGCGGTGGTTTACCAAATAATGCCGATAAAAGTAAGGTGATAACAATTATGGCGAAATTTCCTTATTGATATTTTTAACTTACTCGCTACTATATAAAACTATGATGCCACTTACAAAATTTATCAATAAATTTGGTCATTTTAGTATAGTGGTCAATTTAATTATTTTAGCTCTTTTAATTTTTTTTAAACGTTTTGGCATTGCAGAAACGCTTGGAAATTTCCTTTTGTTTTTATCAATGTTTGTGGTTTTTTTGCAATTGCTTAAGCTCAAATCAAATAAACCGGCTCTAAATCAGCCGGGAATTTTCGATAAATTTTTGTTTGTCTGGTGGTTGGGGTTTGTATTTGCAGTAATATTGGTCTTCCGATCTATATTTTCATCCGGACCTGCGGTTTGGGGAGATGCTCCATATTTTTATCCGGAAAGCTTTAAAGATTTTTTATCAGAGCCCTTGGCTTGGGAAAGTAGAGGGAGGCTTGGAGTAGTGAATGACCTTTACTGGATCTATCCCCTGATGCTTATCTATTACGGACTTGGTGCAGTGATAGGTTTGAGCAATGATGTAATTATCCGTCTGGTATTTTATTTGCCGGCAATATTTTTTTCCTTCCTATCCTCATGGATGTTTACAAGGTATTTTGGATTTTCTCCTCTTGTCCAGATGTTTTCTGTTTTTGTTTATAGTCTTAATACATACTTTATCCTTCTTATTGATGGAGGACAAGTTGGAGTTGCGCTTGCTTATGGAATATTTCCATTAGCACTACTTTATTTGCACAAATTAGTGGAAAACAGAACTTCCTCACAATTTTTTTCAAGTCTGGCATTATTTATGCTTCTTACAATTTCTGACGTAAGATTCGCAGTAATTGCTGTGTTTACCCTTATAGTTTGGATTGGTTTTGAACGCCTTAATTCTTCCAGAAAAATTAGGAGCCAACAATTAAAAGTACTTTTTTATCTATTTCTTGCATCCGTAGCGCTAAGTCTTTACTGGTTGATTCCGGCATTTGTAATTGAACCAACAACCGGCTCAGGTCTGAGATCTGACCTTAAATTAATTTCAGTTTTGAATCCGATTTTTCTTTTTTCTCCTCACTGGCCGTTGAATGAATTCGGTAAAATTTTTCCACCGCCATGGTATTTTGCATTCCTGCCTTTACTTATATTTAGTAACATCTTTTTTAAAAAAACTAAATATGCCTCCATGGTGTTAATAAACTTTTTACTTTTTGCTTTTCTTGTGAAAGGGGAAAGCGGATTTCTGGGCGGTATTTATGCCTGGGTTGTAGACACTATACCTTTGGGCGGAGCATTTCGAGATTCAACAAAGTTTTTTGCTCCTCTTTTGCTTTTCGCAGGAATCCTCATAGGTTTAAGTGTTGAAAACTTAACACAGAGGATGAAAAAACAAATATTTGCAAGACTGCTGATCTGTCTAGTTTTTATTTACCTGCTTTTTCTTGTTTACCCGGCCATTACCGGACAAATGCATGGAGTTTTGGCGGTAAGGGAGTTTCCAGGTGATATACAAATTATTGCAGATAAAATATCTTCCGAAAAGGGGTTCTTAAGGACTTTATGGTTTCCTGAGCGCCATCCTCTCGGGTTTAATTCCGAAAGAAAGCCTGCACTTGATGCAAAAACGCTTGTTAATTTGCATCCTTTTGCTTCACTTAACGTAGGAATTATTGATAGGTTTAACTTCTTACACAATAAGCAGTTTCTGGAATGGCTGGATATTTTTGGAATTCGCTATCTTATCTTTTCAGGTGACACCCGTAAGGTACTTCCTGATGAAGAAAAAGATAAGGATTGGAATAATCTGTTGAGTCTGGTTGAGGGTACAAGGGGATTAGATAGAGTTAAATGGAGTACGATTTTTCCTGTTTATCAAACAGAAAGGAGCAAGCCGCGTTTATTTGCAGTTGATAAAGTTTTTGCAGTAGTAGGTGGTGACGATATTTACCAGCAATTGCTTGATTTCGATAGTAAATTTTCAATTGGTAATCAAGGATTTGTTTTTTTTGAGGATGGTAAATTTGATCCAAGGAGCTTGCAGGAGATTTCGTCCAATTCTCTTGTCCTTGTCTTTAACCAAAAAGAAATAAAAGATTTGCGTTTAAGCTTTTTGTCAGAGTTTTTCCAAGCCCCAATGGATGCAACTAGATCCCAATGGGCTTTAAGGTCGACAGATGAATATTTAAAGTGGAAATTTGAGCTTTTGGTAAATGAAGTTGCAACGAGTGAGTTTGACTACGGGAAAGGAATTGCCTTCTCTTCGCAGCCAAACGAAGAGCTTATTTTTAGCCTTAAGGCCCCTGAGGATAGTGAATATGTGCTTGCTGTAAGACATATGTCTGCATCTGAGAGCGGTTTATTACGAATGTCTTTAGTGGATCAAGAAGATGAAATTTCCCTGAGTTTGCCCGGTCGGTTTAACTGGTATACAAAGCAGATCAAATTGAACGCCGGTCACTATGATTTGGCTCTTAAAAATCCAGGTGGATTCCAAGTTATTAATGTTGTTGCGCTCATTCCCAAAAGAGACTGGGAAAGCGGAGACAAACTTACACAAAATTTACTTTCTAAATTTCTTACAAGTAGTAATGTTAAGGAACTTACCTCTTTGAGCAATTGGTACAAGATAAGTTATAAAATGGTTAGCCCGGTAAAATATGATGTAGAGGTTTCACCAAAAATCTCCTGGGTAGTATTTACGGATAACCATCATCCTAAGTGGATTCTTAAAACAGGTAGCACTGATCAACTTTCATATCCGTTCTATTCTGCAGTCAATGGGTTCTATATAGGACAAAATGGTCTTAAGGATGGTAAATTATTTTTTAAGGAACAGGATAAGTTAAGAGTTGCTGTCGGCCTGTCATTAATTTCTCTAGTAGTACTTGAAGGTATTTTACTCTGGATTTATTATATTAATAAGCGGAGCTTGATTTCTTCGCGATGCTCAGAAATTAAGCAGAGCTTGAAATTTTCGCTTCGCTCAAATTATAGGAGAAAGAAGAGTGTTTAAATTAACTGCCGGTATCATTTTTATATTGGGTCTAATTTATGTTATTCCTCCAGGACCAGCGAAGATAGAAGACTTTCCTGCTATCCCGGACTCTTTAAAATCTGACGAGCCAGGTGATACCATTCAGGATCCAAACATAGCTGCGTACTTTTCTAATTTCGATAGAAGAGAAATAACCGAGTACTATCGAAATGCTTACCGAAAACAATTTCTATTTGGCCAACTTTTTCCACCTGTTTCCCTAAATTATCCAACTCGTGATTCTTGGCAATATGTAAGGGAATATCAAAGAAGTACCTTCCTGGAGGAATATGTCTATCCTCTACATGGTTCCATTTTTGTCAATGGGCACGAGATTTACGTGGAAAAAGAACTTTTAAAGCTTCCTCATGATCCTTTAGGTGATCGTATGCAAATTAAGGATAAATTTTTTAGATCCAAAACAACCATTCGTTTTTATCCAAACAGTTGGAATACCAGGCTTTTAGTATACTTGGGTGTCTGGCTCTCAGTTTTGGGAATTTACATAATGGGAAAAAAGGTTATTTTGAGATAAACTTAAAAATATGTATCTGACTGAAAACCTCTTTAAATTAGTCCAAGCAAAAACTATAACTCATTCACTTTCTATGCTAGTTGGTACATCCATAAACGGTGTGCTTGGACTGCTATTTTTTGTGTTTTTGGCAAGGAGCTTGGGGCCAGATGATTTTGGACTTTTTTCAGTTTGTATAGCGGTGTTAACTCTACTAGCTGATATCGGAGATTTTGGGACCAATACCAGTCTAATTAATTTTGTCAGTAAGTATATTAAGGATGATAAGGAGAAGGCATTCAAATTTATGAAACTAGCCTTGGAGACGAAACTTATAAGTGGTTTGTTTTTTTTGTTTACTGGTCTAATTTTCGCACCATTTGTGGCAGAAAAAATTCTTCTCAAACCAGAAATAACAATACCTATTCAACTTGCAACTTTAGGAATAATGTTTGCACTTTTATTTAATTTTGTCACTTATAACTTGCAGGCAGCACAAAGGTTTAAAAGTTGGGGGGCAATTAATATTTTAGCGAATGGTTTAAGACTAATTCTACTCCTGGTCTCAATAAGTTTTCTTACATTGAATCTAAATTTAGCAATAATAGTATATATAGCTTCTTTGCTTTTTGGGGTGGTAATGGGCACTCTTTTTTTACCGATGAAATTCTTAAGTGTTAAAAATGAATTTAGTATAGCTAATAATTTTTTTGGGTATAGCAAATATGTAGCAATATTTATAATACTTGCTGCAATCAGCTCAAGATTAGATACATTTATATCTGCAAGATTCGTATCATCTACTCAACTGGGAATCTACTCAGTTGCAAATCAGCTTTCATCGGTTATTCCTCAACTTGTGTTTGCTATTGCTTCCGTTATAGCACCAAAGCTTAAGGGTTATTCAGAAGACGCCCTGGCTATAAATTATCTTAAGAAAGTGCAATTTTTTGTGACGGGCCTTGCATTAGCTGCACTTTTATTTCTTCCAATTGCTTCTTTTCTAATTCCAGTTGTATATGGCTCTGAATATCAGCAAAGTGTTCAACTTTTTTATATTTTATTTCTCTCTCAACTTCTTTTTCTTCTGGCAATTCCTTCCAATCAGGTGATACTTTATTATTTTGAAAAACCAAATATTTATTGTATTTCTATTTCTTTACAGCTTATGCTGGTTGCGTTTTTTGGGGTAATTTTAATAAGCAGGTTTGGAATTATTGGAGCAGCTTATACTATACTTCTGGAGAATGCATTTAACTTTATTTTTCCCGGAGCGTATGTTTTGTATCAATTCAGGAGAAGAGTGAGATGAAAAGCATTTGGGGAAATACAATTGTCAAAAATGAGGGGCGATATATCTGGTTTGCTTTAATGTCTGTTATTGATTACCTGGATAAAATTTTAGTATGGGACAGCGGTAGCACAGACAGTACTGTTAAGATAATAAAAGAAGTCCAGAAAAAAAATAAGAATAAAATAGAGTTTAAGCAAATCAAGAGCGTTGATGAAGCTTCTTTTACAAAAGCCCGCCAGAAGATGTTGGAGGTAACTAAAAGCGACTGGCTTTTTATTCTGGATGGTGATGAAGTCTGGTGGGATAGTTCAATAAAAGCGACTTTGGAAACTATCCAGAATAAAGGAGATGAGTTGGATTTAATTGTAAATCCCTTCTTTAGTATTGTGGGAGATATGTATCATTATCAGGATGAAAAGTCCGGAAAATATAATCTTGCCGGTCGCAAGGGACACCTTAATGTAAGAGCTATAAATAGAAAAATTCCCGGATTGCATGTGGATAAACCTTATGGACATGAAGGATATTTTGACTCTGATAATAAAAAAGTTCAGGATAGGGATCCAAAAAGAGTACTATTTTTAAATGAACCATATCTGCACTTTAGCGATATAAAAAGATCAAATAGTACGTTTGGTGATAGTCAAGTTATGCAAAGAGGTAAAAAAATAAGGCATGAAATAGGGCTGAAATTTTCAGAAGGTTTTAAATATCCGGAAGTTTTATATAAAGATAGGCCGGATATAGTTCCATCTCCCTGGAAACCCATGTCGTCCGGCTTTAAATTAAGAGCTACGCTCGAAACTCCTTTGAGAAAGTTAAAGAGAAGATTAACATGAGTAGCTGTTTTATTTGTAACCATACTCTTTTTAGAGTAGGTATCGCTCAAGGTCACACAATTATGAAATGTCCAAGTTGTGGAATAGGTGTAACAAAGCAACTTATTTCTCAAAATGGAGTATATCATAGAGACAAAACTTATATCGAGGAAGAAAATCTTTTTAAAAATATTTTTAATAAAAGAGTAAATATTATTAGTAGATTTAAAAGTAAAGGAAAAGCCCTAGAAGTAGGGTGTTCTACGGGAATATTGCTTGGTCTTTTAAAAGATAAAGGCTGGGGTGTTAAAGGTGTAGAGATTTCAGAAACTGCAGCAAGAAAAGCAAAAGCAGGAGGAATAGATGTTATCATGAAGTCGTTTCAGAGTATTGATTTACAGGAAACATTCGATTTAATCATTTTTAACCATACTCTTGAACATCTGGGAGATCCAAAAAAAGTTTTAGAAAAAGCTTACGTAATATTAAATAAAAAAGGATTTATTTATATTGATTTACCAAATTATGGTGGAGTTTCTGCAAATATTTTAGGATTAAAGTGGTCAATGTTATTACCAGAAGAACATTTATGGCATTTTACTTATAAAGCATTAAAAATATTACTTACTGATTTGGGATTTAAAATAATTTTTGTCGAGAGAGCATCCGGAGTATGGGATTATGGCAATCCATTGAAAGGCATCCTAGTATCACTATTTAGTTTTAAAAAGAGATTTTTTATTGAAAGTTTAACTGCTATTCCGTCCTGGGTGATTTCCAAAATGGGTATGGGATCTGATTTAATGGTGATTGCCAAAAAAATATAAGCATATGAAATATTATTTAGCAGTTTTTATATTAATAACCCTTCACTTTGTTATTTTAATAAATATTCAGTTTACTGCATGGCCGGAGATGTTTTCTTATCCCTATCTTTTAAGTAATGGATTTAAACTGTATCAGGATATTGCGCTTCCTTACCAACCAGTTTTACCATTTATACTTGAGAAGTTGTATAAATTTTTTGGGTACAACTTATCTGTACTACAGGCATTCACATGGTTCGTCATACTAATAAATGACATCTTAATTTTTCTAATATCAATTAGATTAATAGGAAAAAAATTAATCTCGCTGGTACCACTTGCAGTATATGTTTTATTTCAACCATTAACTGAAGGCAACATGTTATGGTTTGATTTGGCAACAACGCCTTTTATATTACTTGGAGTTTTGTTACTCCTATTTTTGAAAAATTATAAAAATTTTTTTTGGTTTGGTTTTTTTCTATCACTTTCATTTTTTATAAAACAGCAAACAGGTATTTTATATTTACTGTTAATAATTTACCTCATTTTTAAGAAAAAATTTAACGAGGTATTTTATATATTTGCTGGAAGCATAGTACCTATTATTTTTGTTTTATTTTATATACTTTTAAATGGAACACTGAAGGATTATATCTTTTGGACTATTGAAGTTCCCCTGATTTGGTATCCACGGTTCCCGGGGTATATCAACTCGCCGTCAATCCAAGATACCATAATTATAGCTTTACTTTTTACCCCAATAATCTTAGCTGCGCTAAAATTATTAAAAGAATTTGATATTGCATTTGGGGTAACTTTCTTTTTATTTTTAGGCGCATTTACTGCAGCTTTTCCAAGATTTGAGTTTTTTAGATTTCAACCTGCGCTTATTTTATATATTGTACTGCTAGTATATATATTGCCTAGTATGAAACAGAAAGTCAAAATATTAATCATTTCTGCAATAGTACTATCGATGGCACTTCTTTTAAAAGCGAATTTACATTTATTTGGTTTACCTACCAGGTTTTATGGAGAGCGAGAGGTATTAGTTTCACAGAAAATCAAACAGATTGTCGAACCGTCAGATAAAATTTTTATTTTAAATGAGCATTCCTTATTTTATGTCTTGGGTGGATTCTTTCCCCCAAAGCCTTGGGTGGATAATTATGTTTGGTATATGGAGATTGAGGGAATACAGGATAAAGTGATAGAGGGTTTTAAAAAGGATCCGCCGAGACTAATACTTAGGAAACCGACACAAAATGGAAACTGGTATGATCTTAGAACCTATGAACCCAAAAAAATTACGGAGTATATTCAGAAAAATTATGAAAAGGTGGATAATATAGATAAAGATTTAGAAATATGGGAAAGACATTAAAAATTGCATTTTTCAATTTTACTCAGAATACAGTTGAACGTGGTTGTGAGGTTTTTATTAGTGAGCTCTCAAGAAGGTTAAAAACAAATAATCAAGTAACTATTTTCTCTGATAAAAATAAGTTGATAAAAAGATTACCGATTCTCTGGAGATTTTATATAGATCTACAAGGAATTCAAATATTGCTTTTTACACTGGATCATTTTAAAGACGTTCTTAAAGAGAAATATGATATAGTGGTGCCTTTAAACAACGGATGGCAACCTGTAATACTAAGATTTCTCACTCTACTATATGGAGGAAAAATGGTTATATCCGGACAATCCGGTAGGGGTTGGGATGACAGAAATAATTTATTAATTTTTCCGGATGCCTTTGTTTCGATTTCATCAGCATTAAAAAGCTGGGCAAAAAAAGTAAACCCTTTTGTAAAGGTTAGATATATTCCAAATGGTGTTGATTTAAATAAATTTAAGCAGGATGGGTCAAAAATAAATAGGGGTTTGGAAAGACCAATAATTTTGTGCGTTGGAGCATTAACTCATGAGAAACGAATTGAATTGGCTATAAGAGCTGTAGGCAAGTTGTCCAAGGGGAGTTTACTGGTTGTTGGAAAAGGGCCTCTTAAAAATAAAATTCTTAAGCTTGGAAGAAAGGTTCTGGGAAAACGATTCTCATTAACTGGAACTGATTTTTCCGAGATACCAAAATACTATCGAGCTGCTGACCTTTTTACAATTCCCTCACCATCTTTTCGAGCATTTGAGATAGTAATAGTTGAGGCAATGGCATCTAATTTACCGGTTGTAGTTAATGACGACCCAATAAGAAGAGAAATTGTGGGGAGTGCAGGAGTTTTTGTTGACCCTGTAAGTACTGATGAGTATGCAAAAGGCCTGGAAAAATCATTGGAAACCAAATGGAACGATATCCCAAGAAAACAAGCAGAGAAGTTTTCATGGGATTTTGTAGCCGAAGAATATGAAAAATTATTTAAGGAGTTACAAGGTGAAAGTTAGTGTAATAATTCCCACTTATAATGAAGAAAAAGTTATTGGAGATTGTTTGGAGTCTCTGGCGAAACAAACATATAAGGATATGGAAGTTTTTGTAATTGACGATGGTTCTACTGATCAGACAACTAAAATTTTCAAAACTCATCGCTTATTGCATATCTCTAATCACTTACTTCAGCAGATACATCAAGGGCCGGGAATTGCCAGAAACTTAGGAGCTAAATATGCTAAGGGTGAAATTCTGGTTTTTTTAGATGCAGATATGACATTTGAAAAAAAATTTATACAGATGCTAATTAAACCGATTG
>ERZ1292623.5176-Hain-H51-01um-R1-5176-length-10467-cov-7_pt1 | contig 10467 bp, 6 predicted proteins | sample MGYA00564398_ERZ1292623 | MGnify/ENA primary metagenome ERZ1292623 (study PRJEB36523, sample SAMEA6512633) | groundwater metagenome | collected 2019-01-07 | study: AquaDiva: Metagenomics assemblies of 32 groundwater samples
GGAGGGAAAGAAGAAAGTGACACAGTAACACGGGGAAATTAGCGAGTAGTGGCGGCACCGGTAAGGATTTGGTTGATGGGAGTGGGGGTGGCTTTTGCCCGTTCTTCAATTATTTTGGCGACATCCTCGCTTTTGCAGGCAGTCTTCGGTTCGCGGCCCTTGATGAAGTATTCGTAAATTGTGGGACAGCCGGAGCAAGTGAGAGTGCCGGTCAGGGTACAGATGGGAAGGCGGACGAGACTGGCGGGGGTGGCGAAAGCGGTGTTGGTCGGACTATTCTCTAAAAGCTCTCTCATCATTTTTGACCAAATCGGCGAAGCGCCGGTGACGCCGGAGGCGACCTGGCTCATGGGCGAGTTGTCATTATTGCCGACCCAGGCGGCAACAACATAGTCGGGGGTGTAGCCGATGGTCCAATTATCCCGCAGATTGTTACTGGTGCCGGTTTTGACGGCCGCCTTGAAAGGAGAAAGATTAAGGACCGAACGGTAACCGAAAGCACTGGCTCGAGCTGAATTGTCGGAGAGGATGTCGCTGACGAAAAAGGCAGTCTCTTGGCTGATGGCGGGGGAGGAGACGCAAGACAGTCCGGAAAGACAGGGGTCGAAGGCAACCGCCCTACCTTGGCGGTCTTCGATTTTGAGGATAGGGTTTAGCGGAACAGTCAGACCAGAGTTGGCAAAAGTGCCATAGACGGTAGCCAGATCGGTCATTTTTACTTCGGCGCCACCGAGGGTGAGAGAGAGACCGTAACGAGCGGGCTCATCCCAGCTAGTGATACCCATTTTTTCTCCCAGGGCAATCATGTTGGCGACGCCGTTTTTGGCCAAGAGAAGAACGGCGGGAATATTGTAGGAATTGGCCAAGGCCTGGCGGAGGGTCAGGGTGCCGTGGAAACGGCCGTCGTAGTTTTTTGGGGTCCAGAGACCGGAACCGGGGATATTGAAACTGATCGGTTCGTCTTTGATGGTCGTGTTAGGCTTATCACCCTTTTCAAAGGCGAGGGCGTAGTTAACGACTTTGATTGAGGAGCCGGGTTGACGAAGCGAGGTGGTGAGGTTGACCTGGCCGTCGTTTTCAAGATCAAAATAGTTGGCAGAACCAACCATGGCTAAAATTTCTCCCGTAGCTGGTTGGGTGATGAGAAGAGCGCCGTTTCTGACATTTAGCCGCGTTAGTCGGCTTAGTTCGGCGGTAATAATAATCTCGGCTTTTTTTTGGAGATTGAGGTCCAGACTGGTGGTAACTTTTAAGCCTCCATGACTGATGAGTTCCTCGCCGTATTGATCGACCAGAAGATCGCGGACATACATGACGAAGTGGGGAGCGTTGATTTCGATTTTGGGCGGAGCAAAAACCAGTTTCGTATCTATGGCTTCTGTCACTTGATCCTCTCCAAGGTAACCGGCTTTGAGCATAAGGGAGAGGACTAAGTTCTGGCGGGAGGCAGCCAGGCCCGGATTGATATAGGGGGAGTATTTGCTGGGCGCTTTTGGCAAGCCGGCGAGGAAGGCGGCTTGGGCTATCGATAGTTGCCTGGCGTTGACATCAAAGTATTGTTGGGCGGCTTCCTGAATACCATAAGCCGGTCCGCCAAAGCCAACTTCATTAAGGTACATTTCCAGGATCTCGTCTTTGTCGTAAATGCTTTCGACGGCGATGGCGAGGATTAATTCTTTCACTTTTCTCTGCCAGGTTTTTTCCGGCGAGAGGAGGGCATTTTTGACTAATTGCTGGGTGATGGTGCTTCCGCCTTCGACCTTCTGTTTGGTGAGATTGTGGTAGGTGGCGCGGATAACCGAGGTGACGGAAAAACCGGAGTGGTTATAGAAGCCGTTGTCTTCAATAGCCAGAAAGGCTTCTTTGACATAAGGAGGCAGGGAAGAAAGCTTGATTGGGGTTCGATTTTCGTCCCGATAGATCTTGTAAAGTAGTTGACCGTTTCGGTCAAGGATTTGGGTAGTCAGTTTTTGGGAACGATTGGTAAGGGTGTGGGGAGAGGGGAGATCGGCAAAGATTTGGACGTAGATATAGATTGAGAAGGCGATGGACAGACATAGCGCCACGGCGCCACGGCGCCACGGTATCGCAGTGACGCGGGGCCAAAGTAAAACGAAGAAGGTGACAAGTAGGACTAGGAGGTGAAAAAAGGGAGAACCGAGGCGGGCGAGAAACTTTATCAATTAGTCCATTTTAGCAAGATTAGAGGTTGTTTGAAATAGTCTGCCAGAGTTCTTGATAAGGAATTTCGTAGCCCAGGGCCCAAATGGCCAGGCCGCCCATCTTCGCTTGGTGAACAAAATCAATTTTTAGTTTCAGCGAAGCGGTATCCTCGTAATGGATTTGGTAGGTCTTATCATTTTCGACGTAGGAAAGATATGGGGTTAGAGTCAGATTGCTCCAGGAAGCGGAAAGAGAACTGATCTTGTCATTGCCGAATAGGCCTTGGATTCTTTTGTAGGTGGCGACAACACCGGTTTTGGGATAGGTGTTGGCGAGAAAACTGTCATCGACGGTTTGCCACTCATAGCCGTAGAAAGGGACTCCGAGAATGATTTTATAGCTTGGAATAAACTTGTTGATGTCGCCAATGCTGGTGACGACGTCGTAATCCAAACAGGGTGAGGGTGAGGAGAAATTTGTGCTGTTGCACTTTCCTCGGAGGGGTGCGACCGGTCCCGACTGGGTGCTGCCGGGTCGGTAAAAGTCGTAGGCCATGACGATGATCTGGTCGACGATTTTGCCCAGGGCAGACAGATCGTAGAGGCGATTTTTGATGGCCGAGTCGGCGAAAACATCAAGCGAAACTTCACATTTTTTGTCGATGGCTTTACAGCGGGCGGTGAGGTCGGAAACAAAAAGAGTAAAGTTCTTTCTTGTCTCCTCGGTCGGATAACCCATGTATTCGAAATCAACATTTAAGCCAGCGAATTCTTTTTCGGTGTAGACGGTAAGAATTGAATTAACGGCGTTGTTCCTATTTTCGACGGAACCGAGGAGGGTGTCGATTTGTTTGATTTCCATGGCGAGAACAACAAGAATCACTTTTTTGCCGAGGATCTTGAGTTGGCGGTGCAGAAGAGAATACTGGTCGCTGTTCAACTTGTTCCAACCCGGTTCCTTTTCACCGGGACGGTCATATTTTTTGATCTCGCCAGTGGGAGTCAGGTCGATACCGAAGTAAGCGAGGTGGGTTAACGGTTTGACAGTCAATTCGTTGGCCAATTTTAAGTTCCAATAGGGGAGGAAACCAAAAGCGATTTTCCCGCCTGGTTTACGAAAGATCGGCGCCAGCGGCGGTAAAGACCCGACTAAATCCAGAGGAGAGACCAGGGGCAGATTGATGAGCCAAAGACGATAAAGAGACAGACTAAAATAGAGAACTCCCAAAACAAGGCAGACCGGGACGAACTTACTTTTCATTGAGAATTGGGGAGGTAGTTGTTTGGCCGGGGAAGATTTAACCTAAAGGTATCGTAGTTGTTGTTGGTGGTGGGCCAAACTCTTTGGCCTTTTTCGTCGAGGGGATAAACACAGTCAAGACAAAAGTCGCGGACTAAGGGGTCAGAAAGAACGGTATGTTGTTCGAGGTCCAGGTCGATGGTTTGGTCGCCGGGTAGAAGCGGATACTTATCGGAGCGGCGGACCCAGATTTGTTTCAAAACGGGAATGTTTGGGGGTGGAAAAATGTCTTTGATGAAAAGTTCGCCTCTGACCTCGCAGGGGTTTTGGTCGGTGGGGAGGAGGCCGGTAACGGTACAGACACTGCGGCTGACGACGCCATCGGGAATGGCGGGAGGATGGTCTTTTTGGTCAGCCAGAAGGCGGCGCATGATTTTGTTCCAGATGGGGGAAGCGCCGGTAATACCGGAGGCGACATAGCTCATCGAGGAGTTATCGTTGTTGCCGACCCAGGTGGCGACAAGAACGTCGGGAGTGTAACCGATGGTCCAATTATCACGCAGGTCATTAGTGGTACCGGTTTTGACACTGACGGAGCGGCCGGGGATGACAAGCTGGCTGTTGGGACCAAAAGCTTCTTGGCGGGCATTATTGTCCCGGAGGATGTCGCTAATGATGTAGGCGATTTCTTCCGGTAGAGTAACCCGGACTTCGGCAGAGCCGACTTCGGCAACAAAAGGGTGGTCGCGGTTTTTGAAGGTAGACCAATTTTCGTGAAGCGAGCTGACATATTGGCTGATTTCGTCTGGGCGGTACTCTTCCAAAACAGCACCGTTAAAGGTTTCGACTTTGAGGATGGGATTTAGGGGAACAGTAACGCCAGCATTGGCGAAGGTGCCGAAGGCGACGGCCATATCGGCCATAGTCACTTCGCCGCCGCCAAGAGTGAGCGAAAGACCGTAGCGGGAGGGGTCAGTGAAAGTAGAAATACCCATGGCGCTGGCGGTAGCGACAAAGGATTCAAGTCCGTTGAGGGCGAGCATTTTGACAGCCGGGATGTTTAATGAATTTCCCAGAGTGAAGCGCATTTGGACGGGTCCTCTGAAAGTGTTGTCGTAATTTTTCGGGCAGTAAAGCGGTTGGGCGGTGACAGAAAAACAAGTGGGCAGATCAAGGAACATGGTACTGGCGGTCCAGCCGTTCATAAGGCCGACAGCGTAATTGATCGGTTTGATGGAGGAGCCGGGTTGGCGGGGGCGGGTGGTAACGTTGACATTGCCGTCGTTTTCCAGGTTAAAGTAGTCGGCGGAACCAATCATAGCGAGAATTTCGCCGGTGGCCGGTTTGGTGACGAGAGCGGCGCCATTACTGATTTTTAGCCGCCCCAGTTTTTTGATTTCGGCTGATAACGAGGCCTGGGCGTATTCCTGGAGGGCTAGATCGAGAGAGGTGGTAACCCGCAAGCCACCAAGATTAACCAGGTCTTCGCCGTATTTGTCGACCAAGAAGTCCCTGACCCAGAGGGCAAAGTGGGGAGCGTTGATGTGGATTCTTTTGGTGGCGAAGTTTAACTTTTCATCTCTGGCGGCGTCGGCCTGTTTTTGGCTGATATAGCCGTCTTCGACCATACGGCGAAGAACCTGGGCTTGACGGTTGATGGCCAGTTCGGGGTTAGCCCCGAAAGGAGAATATTTGGTCGGGGCTTGGGGTAGGCCGGCCAGAAGGGTCGCTTCGGCCAGAGTCAGATCGCGGGCGCTTTTGTTGAAGAAGATTCCGGCGGCGGTCTCGATGCCATAGGCGGTGCCGCCGTAAGGAGCGTAGTTGAGATAAAGTTCCAGGATTTGGTCTTTGGAATAAACGACTTCGGTGATTAAGGAAAGAACGGCCTCGCGGATTTTTCGGGTGATGGTCCGCTTGGGGTCGGCGAGGAGTGTGTTTTTGACGAGTTGCTGGGTGATGGTGGAACCACCTTCGAGGCGGCGGCCGGTGAGAGTGTTAAAGGCGGCGCGGGCGATGCCCAGAAAGTCGAGACCGAAGTGGCGATAAAAATTTTTATCTTCAATGCTGATGGTGGCCTGTTTGACATATTCGGGCAGATCGCTAATCTTGATCGGATTGCGGTTCTGTTCGCGATAAACTTCGTAGAGGAGTTTGCCATTGCGATCGAGAATTTGGGTACTGATGGCCCCCGGTCCCTTGGTCAAACTGGTGGGGTTGGGGATATTCTTGAAAAGAAAGACGGTATAGAAGACCAGGAAAATAGTACCCAAAGTAATAAGACCAAGAAGGGCCTTCTTGTAGATAGCTTTCAGTTTCGTCTTTCTTCCAATGTCTGGCATATGCCATACTATTATATGATGACGAAGAATCTGCGGCGCCTGGTTATTTACTATCTCTATCTGTTTGTTGCCTGGGGCTTATTCCGTTATTTTGTCCGTTTACCCGAGGTAGTAACCGAGCTTTGGTTTAAACCGATGATTTGGTTGGTGCCGCTATATTGGTGGCACCTTTCCCTCAAAGGCGAGCCGAAACTCTTTGTCGGAAAAACTTGGCCGGCTTTGGGGTGGGGTGTGTCGGGCGGGCTAATCTATTTTGTGGCTTTACGGTTACTAACCAACAATGGCTTTTCACTCGACCTCAATCGGATTGGAATTGCCGGGGTGACGGCGGTGGTGGAGGAGCTGACCTTTGCAGGGGTGATGCTGTCAATTTTAGTCAAGGAAACGAAGAAAGAAGGACAGTCGTTGGCCATAACGGCACTTGCCTTTGCCGCCATGCACTTGTCAAGGCAAATTTTTGTGTTTGCCTTGAACCCGTCGCTTTTGGTTGGGGCTTTTTCGCTGACTTTTTTCGTTGGTTTGATTAACGGATACCTGCGATTGAGGTCAAATAATGTTCTGTCGGCAATAATGGCCCACTTCTTTTTTTTGCTTTTGGCGCTTGCTTAGGCGGATCGAAGCAGATTTTGCGGGGATCGGCCTCGGTGAATTTGTTTGATACAGTGATTGGTAGTTGCAACACTTCCGGTAGTGGTTATATTGAGAGATCAATACTAGATTTAGCGTTACAAAATGATTTGCCCATATTGCAATAACAAAGAGACGAGTGTTCTGGAGAGTCGGATTTTGCCGGACGACGGGGGGATGAGGCGGCGGCGGGAGTGCCGAAAGTGCGCCAAGCGCTTTACGACTTTTGAGAGGATAGGAAATTTAGATTTGAAGGTAATTAAAAAGGATGGACGAGTGGAGGGCTTTGACCGGGAGAAAGTGGTGAGGGGGGTGAAGAAGGCCTGTTGGAAGAGACCGGTAACTCCCGAGGCGATGGAGGAGCTGGTGGATGACATCGAACTGAAACTGCTTAATCGAACGACGACAAAAATTCCCAGCGGCGATATCGGTAAGATGATCCTGTCCCGTTTGAAGAAACTGGATGACGTGGCGTATCTGCGGTTTGCGAGTGTTTACCTTGATTTTGCGAGTGCTGCCGACTTTGCCAGGTTAATTACTAATTTGAAATAAGCCATGCCCCAAAAAACAGTATTTAGAAAACAAAAAGTTAAGATGATTGTCGCAAGGGAAGAGAAGATAGAACTGCCAAAAATGATCGTCAAACGCGACGGCAGAGTAATGCCTTTTGAAATCAAGAAAATCGAGCGGGCGATCAAACTGTGCTTCGAGGATTTGGGTCGGGAATCGGCGACGGGCATTTCGGAGCTCTCGCGACGAGTAGTCAACATTATTAGCGCTAAATACGACAAGCCAACAGTTGAGCAAGTCCAGGATACGGTGGAATTGGTTCTTCAGGCGGCGGGAGAGTTCGCGGCGGCGAAAAACTATATTCTTTATCGGGCGGAACATGCCAAGATGAGAGAAAGCCGGCCGATTCCAGCGGCGGTGTCGGCTGCCTTTGCCGAGAGTGACCAGTATTTGGAGAACCCAGTCCAGAAATTTCAGTTTTTTGATAAATATTCGCGCTTTAACTGGGATTTGGGGCGGCGGGAAACATGGAAAGAAACGGTGGATCGAGCGGTCGATTATTTGGCCGAGTTGGCCGATGGTCGGCTAGACGCCGATACTTTCACGCGGCTTCGAAAAATAGTTTTGGAAATGAAAGCGGCGCCGTCGATGAGACTTTTGGCGATGGCCGGAGAGTCGGCGAGAAGAAACAATATCGGCATTTATAACTGTTCCTACCTGCCGGTCGATAGCATTGATTCGTACGCGGAGGCGCTTTTGATCTCGATGAACGGCTGTGGAGTTGGTTTTTCGGTGGAGTCAAAATACGTCGAGAATCTGCCGAGAGTGAAAAGACAAACCGGCGCTCTGGCTACAACTCATGTGATTGAAGATACGACCGAGGGTTGGGGGGAGGCAATTCGGTTGGGTCTAGCGACGTGGTTTGAAGGAGGAGATATTAAATTTGATTATTCGGCCTTGCGGCCGGCCGGGGCAATCTTGCGGGTAAAGGGCGGCCGGAGTAGTGGCCCCGACCCGCTACGGGCGACTTTGGAATTTGCTCGGAGCCGAATTTTGGTGCGTCAGGGGAGTTTCCTACGACCGATCGACGCCCACGACATCATGTGTCAGGTGGGAAGCGCGGCGGTGTCGGGAGGGATGAGGCGGACGGCAATGATCTCCCTTTTTGATTTTGACGATCTGGAAATGAGGCTCTCCAAGTCGGGGGACTTTGAGAGGGACAACAGCCAACGCTGGAACGCTAATAACAGCGCTGTCTGGCCGGGCTCCGGACTGACCCAATTGGAGATAACGAAGCAAATGCTTCAGATGGTGGAGTCGGGCAGAGGTGAGCCGGGTATTTTCAATCGCCAGGGGGCGATCAACCTTTCCCCGGCGAGGAGAAAGCCTTATGATTTTGGTTGCAATCCGTGCGGAGAAATTTTGTTGAGGCCGTATGAATTTTGCAACCTGTCGATCGCGATCGCCAGGGCCGATGATACTTATGAATCATTGAAGGAAAAAGTGGAGGTGGCGGCGATCATCGGCACGATCCAGTCACTGGCGACGCACTTTCCGGGTTTACGACCGATGTGGAAAGAGAACTGCGAGGATGAAAGACTACTGGGGGTGGATATTACCGGTCAACTGGACAGTAGGGCGGCCCAGGACCCTTCGGTCCAGGGAAGGTTAAGGCAGGTGGCTGTCGAAACAAATCGTTTGCTGGCCGAAAAGCTGGGGATCAACCAGGCCGCGGCGGTAACTTGTGTCAAGCCCTCCGGCAATTCGGCCCAATTGTTTAATTGCTCATCCGGTCTACACGCCAGATGGTCACCATATTATGTGAGAAATGTCAGGGTGAGCGCCCACTCACCAATCTACAAGGTGTTGAAGGATGAGGGCGTACCTATGGATCCGGAAAATGGGCAGGCCGCGGAGACGGCGACCACCTGGGTGATTCATTTTCCAGTGAAGTCGCCCGACGGGGCAGTGACCAGGAGACAGCGGAGCGCTATCAAACAGTGTGAGTATTGGCTGCAAAATAAAATCCACTGGACGGAACATAACCCCAGTGTAACGATCACCTATCATCCCGATGAGGTGCTGGACCTGATTAAGTGGGTTGATGAACACCGTGATCTGGTTGGCGGAATGGCATTCCTGCCGGCGTTTGACGCTTCTTATTCCCAGATGCCCTACCAGGAGATAGATAAGGAAGAGTATGAAAAGCAGGCAGCAGCTTTTCCGGCAATAGATTTTTCCAAGCTCTATCGCTATGAGGAGGAGGACTATACTAAGGCGGCCCAGGAGCTGGCTTGCATGGCTGGCGCCTGTGAGGTCGAGTACACCGAAGGAGCCCCGCTGGACTATAGGTAGTCTTACTATCAGTTGGTTGGTGCCATTGCTAGGGATGGGGTTGTTGCGGTTTTTGGTTGATTCATCAGGCAAAGGGTTTCTTTTTCTCTGACTGGGTTTTAGCGGCAGTTCTCTGGAGAGGAGGGTAGTGAGGTACCACTATAGTTTTGAGTAATATAGCAAACTATATCAGATAAGTACAAGCCGGATCAGTGCGGAGTATGCTTGTTCTTGGTATAGTTAGACTATGCCTGTTATGGGAAAAGAACTGGAACCAAAAATTAGTCCGGATGAGCTGGCGGCGCGGGAAGTAGATGGCTACATCGGCCGAATCGAGAGGCAAGCGGAAGCCAAACCACCGACCCAAATCACTACCAGCCAACCGACGGTGGCGATGAGTGCGGCCGACGCGGCTAAAAAAGCGATGGCGGTGGGGCCGAAGGCGGCTAAACAGCAAATCGTTTTGCCATTGGACGAGGAGGAGCTAAGACAGGGTTTGCACCACAAAGTTTGGGACGCGATCAGATGGCTGGCCGAATGGAGTATCTATATGATTAAGAAATATCCGGGCCGGGTCTTCTATCGACCAAAAAATATATAGAAAATGGATTTAAACGTTATCCTCGCCGAGCTAGCCTCTTTTGTCCTAGTTTCCGTGTTTTTCTTGGGGATGGTTGTCCTTCTCCTGGTCGGCGGGATTCTCATTTTCTTACAATACTTGCGTTTTCGAAACAGGGAAGAGGTTAGTTTGAACTTTGTTCTTTTGGAGATTGCGGTGCCACGGGACAACGAAACAAAGATTGACGCGGCGGAACAAATTTTCGCCGCACTTCACTCAATTAAACAGGGCGGTTTTTGGCAACGGTTTACGGCCCAACAGCATTTGTCCTTTGAAATCGTCGCCAAAAAAGAAGATATTCGCCTCTATGTTTCCTGTCACCGAAACAACATGGAACTAGTGGAGAAACTGTTGGCGGGGGCCTATCCGGGGGTACAGGTAAAAGAAGTTGAGGAATATAATATCTTTAGCGAAACCGGTAAGGTGGCCTTTACGGAAATGATCTTACGGGGAGAGAGCTACAAGCCGATCAAGGTATATAAGGAACTGACGACTGATCCACTGTCTTCGATTACGGCTTCATTGGCTAAGCTAGGGGAGGGCGAAGCGGCGGCGATCCAGATTATTATTGTGCCAGCCGAAAGCGACTGGCAGAAAGCGGGAGAGGGGTATATCAGCAAGACGAAAAAATCAGAG
>ERZ1292623.3370-Hain-H51-01um-R1-3370-length-13663-cov-4_pt1 | contig 10464 bp, 8 predicted proteins | sample MGYA00564398_ERZ1292623 | MGnify/ENA primary metagenome ERZ1292623 (study PRJEB36523, sample SAMEA6512633) | groundwater metagenome | collected 2019-01-07 | study: AquaDiva: Metagenomics assemblies of 32 groundwater samples
TGTGCGGGCAATGAATGACTGGTCTGCCCTGTCCAAATCCTGGCGTGCGGAACTGGATCGCAGGATTGCGCTGTTGTCGAGCCTTCGCGATCAACTGGACAGTTGCATTGGCTGCGGATGCCTGTCGCTCGCCGATTGTCCCTTGCGGAACCCTGGCGACGTAGCAGCCGGGGCAGGCTCGGGCGCACGTGCATTCGATTGATCAGCAGAGATCTGGGCTTCTCAAGCCTGAACACCAACCGGAAATGCCGTCCGTTATATGGACATCGGGGATGAAAGTCTCATTGCCGATCGGCCGTCGGGTACAAGCTGCCGATCATCAACGGCGACAGGAACCGGGTTACGTGGAAGCGATGGTGCGAGAAGAACGGCGTCAAGATGCCGCCAAGTTACGCCATGCGGTTCGACCGCAGTTTCATGGTCATAGCGACGGCAGCCAATGGATTGGGCGTGGCGCTGGAATCCACCCGGCTCGCCCAACGCGAAATCGCTGAAGGCCGCTTGTCAGTCCCGCTACCTGATAGCGGCATCCGCGAGACGCTGCACTCCCTGGTCTATCCTCTGATCCAAGCTGACCGCTCCATCATTGAGCGTTCGAAGAATGGCCAATTGGTGAGGCTCGTACGGAGATATAGCTGAGCTCGCTACAGGCGACATCGCTCTGCTGACCATTGAGTTGGAGGCGAGACAGCCTCTTTCCACATGCAATTCCCGGCAGCCGATAAGTTCCATATAAAGATTTCTTTATATGGAACTTGACACCCAGCGCATAATGCTGTTGAAGCATCGTGTCGAGGTTCCCCGCTTCAGGCATGATGCGGGGCTAAGACGGGAAGCCGGTGATGCTTTTTCGGGCAAATTCCGGCGCTGCCCCCGCAACTGTAAGCGGCGAGTGGCGGTTCCATTTCGTGTCACTGAGCCTTTGCACGAGGCTCGGGAAGGCCGGAACCACCATGACGACCCGTGAGCCAGGAGACCTGCCTTCGGCGCCATAACTTTCCTCGGACGGGGGTTCCTCCGGTGGATCGCGCTTGCAGCAGAGCTTGTGGTCTAGCGCCACCTGGCCTGCCCATGCCTTGCGCGCTCTTCCTTCGGCCCCTCCGCCCGCCAATGCAGGTGACCGGCCGATGTTCTCACTCCTGTTCCGCTTCCTCCCGAACCGACGAATGCGTCGGCGTGCCGTGCCGACCGGGTTGATCCCCGGCTGACGCGGCGCGCGCCAACAAATCATATCCCCTCCCGAACCATCATGACGGACCGGCCAGCATGCCGGCCCGAACGGAAACCTGCGGCCGTCGGAGATCGGCGGCGCATGACACTGACGGTTCAATCCAGCGATCAGGGCAAGCCATCATGACCAATGACCTATTCACATTCTCGATAAAGAGCGTCGCATTCGACGAGGATTATCACCCCGCCGACAATACGCGCATCACCACCAACTTCGCCAATCTGGCACGGGGCGAGAGCCGTCAGGACAATCTGCGCAACACGCTGCGGATGATCGACAACCGCTTCAATTCCCTCGCCCATTGGGACAATCCCAATGGCGACCGCTATGCGCTGGAACTCAAGATCATCTCGGTCGAAATGAATATCACGTCGGGCGGCAAGAATGATGCTTTCCCGCTGATCGAGATATTGCAGACGACGATCATCGAAAAAAAGACCGACGAACGCATCGACGGGATCGTCGGCAATAATTTCTCCTCTTATGTGCGCGACTATGATTTCAGCGTGGTCCTGCTGGAGCATCTGAAAGATCATCCACATTCCACGCCGGAAGGTTTCGGCGATCTCCATGGCAAGCTGTTCAGGCATTTCCTGAATTCGAGCGCCTACCGGGACAATTTCAACAAGCAGCCGGTCATCTGCCTCAGCGTGTCGAGCAGCAAGACCTATCATCGCACCGGCAATGCCCACCCCGTTCTGGGCATTGAATATCAGAATGACGAATATTCCTCGACCGACGACTATTTCGCCAAGATGGGCATGAAGGTGCGCTATTTCATGCCGCCCAACAGCGTCGCTCCCTATGCCTTCTATCATATCGGCGACCTGCTGGGCGATTACAGCAATCTGGAACTCATCAGCACCATCAGCACGATGGAGACGTTCCAGAAAATCTATCGCCCCGAAATCTACAACGCCAATAGCGCAGCTGCGGAACAGTATCGGCCGAGCCTGCAATATCAGGACTTTTCGCTGACCCGTATCGTCTACGATCGCGAAGAACGCAGCCGTCTGGCGGTCGAGCAGGGCAAGTTCGCCCAAGAGCGCTTCATCAACCCCTACCGCGCCCTTCTGGACCAATGGTCCGCCGATTTCGCCCTTTGATCCGTCAAAACACAAGGCCATCTCTCATGACGATATTATTGCCTACCTCGACCGCCGGCAGCCTGCCCAAGCCTTCCTGGCTTGCGGAGCCGGAAAAGCTCTGGTCCCCCTGGAAGCTGGAGGGCGAGGAACTGGTTGCCGGCAAGCAGGATGCCCTGCGTCTGGCCGTGGACGACCAGCGCCAGGCCGGCATCACCATCGTCGGTGACGGCGAACAGACCCGCCAGCATTTCGTCACGACCTTCATCGAGCATCTGAGCGGCGTCGATTTCGAAAAGCGTGAGACCGTGCGTATCCGCAATCGATACGATGCCAGCGTGCCGACGGTCGTCGGCGCTGTCGCACGCCCCAAGCCGGTCTTCATCGAGGACGCCCGTTATCTGCGCGCCCAGACCGATCAGCCGATCAAATGGACGCTGCCCGGCCCGATGACGATGATCGATACGCTCTATGACGCCCACTATAAGAGCCGCGAGAAGCTGGCCTGGGAGTTCGCCAAGCTGCTCAATGGGGAAGCACGCGAACTGGAGGCCGCAGGCGTCGACATCATCCAGTTCGATGAACCGGCCTTCAATGTCTTCTTCGACGAAGCCAATGACTGGGGCATCGCCACGCTGGAAAAGGCCGCCGAAGGGCTCAAGTGCGAGACCGCCGTCCACATCTGCTATGGCTACGGCATCAAGGCCAATACCGACTGGAAGAAGACGCTGGGTTCCGAATGGCGGCAATATGAGGAAACCTTCCCCAATCTGCAGAAGTCGAAGATCGACATCATCTCGCTGGAATGCCACCATTCCCATGTGCCGATGGACCTGATCGAACTGATCCGGGGCAAGAAGGTGATGGTCGGCGCTATCGATGTGGCCAGCGACGCGATCGAGACACCGGAAGAAGTCGCCGACACGCTGCGCAGGGCTCTCCAGTTCGTGGATGCCGACAAGCTCTATCCCTCGACCAACTGCGGCATGGCGCCCCTGTCCCGCCGCGTGGCACAGGGCAAGCTCAACGCCCTGGGCGCAGGCACGGCAATCGTTCGTAGGGAAATTGCAACCTGATAGGCTGGCGGAGGATCTTGCGCGCGCTCGGCATGACGCCTGCGCGCGCGATCCCGAACTGTCGAGGCCATGCAAGGCTCGAGCCGGGCGATGGCGGCCAGCTATCGCTAAAATTTCGCATGCACTATTGCGAGTAATTCTCAACTTGCGCTAGGTGCGGCGCGTGTCCAGCAACGCCACATCCTTGACCCGCCTGCTGCTTGCTGAGCATAAATCCCTGTTGCAGCGATTGCGACGCCTGGTCGGGAATGACGCTGCGCACGACGTCGCGCAGAAGGTCTGGATCAAGATCCAGAATGTGCGCGATGATCCCCCCATCGAAAACAAGCGCGCTTACCTCCACCGCCTCGCCCATAATGTGGCGGTCGACCATGTTCATGATGATCAGCGGCAAGCCTCCGTTGCCGAACGGTCGCAAGCCTTATTGTGGGGCGTCGATTTCGAACTGGGGCCGGAACGGATCATCGAATCTCGTGACATGCTGGAGCGTATCGGGGCCTCCATCGCTGCACTGCCGGAGCCCACGCGTACGATCCTGCGCATGACGCGCATTGAAGGAAAGCCACAGCGCGAAGTGGCAGAATCGGTCGGCGTTTCATCAACGACCGTGGAAAATCATCTGCGACGAGCGCTTGCCCAACTCGGGCGCATCCGGGATGGGGATTGGGACGGCCAGTGAGATTATTTTTGCGCGCCCTTTGGGAAAACACGAGCGAGATCGGTCTTACCCTCAGGCGGGACGCGCAGTGCGTTTCCGGCACGAAGGCGGGCATGCACAAATGAGTGAGACATCCAAGCCGCCGGGCAGTCCTTCCGATCCTGCTGCACCGGACGCGATCCTGCGCGAACAGGCCCAGCATTGGGTCGCGCGGCTGGCCGGAGGGGATGTGGATGAAGACCAGCTGAGCACCCTGGAAGCATGGCTGGCATCCGATCAGCGGCATGCTCTTGCCTTCGCCCGCGAGCGCGCCTTGTGGCAGGATTTGCGTGCGGCATTCGATCGTCCTACTTCATCGCATGATCGCCCGAGTGGTGCCGTCACCTTTCCACTTCGTCGTCGCCTGGCATGGTTCGTGCCTGCGGCCATGGCGGCCAGTCTGGCATTTTTCATAGCGCTCCCCTCGCTCATGCTCGACCTGCGATCCGATCATCGCAGCGCCATAGGCGAAGTGCGCAGCATTGCCCTGCCGGACGGGACCACCGCCATGTTGGATAGCGGCGCTGCGCTGTCCGTCGATTTCGATGACAAGCAACGCATCGTCCATCTGCTGGCGGGTCGCGCCTGGTTCGATGTCCGCCATGAGGGGCGGCCATTTCTGGTCGAGGCCGAAAAAGGTATGACCCGCGATATCGGCACCAGCTTCGAGGTCGACCGGAAGGAAGGCTCCGTCGAGATCGGCGTAACGCAGGGGACGGTCCAGGTTCGAAGCCCTGATGGCACCCAGGGCGCGTCTTTGCATGCTGGCGAGCGGATGCGTTATACCGCCTCTGGGCTCAGCGCCCTATCAGCCATGCCTGTCTCCCAACTCGCACCATGGCGTCGCGGCGAAATATTGTTTGACCGCCAGCCGGTCAGGGCGGCGATTGCCGAATTGGCCCGTTACCGCAGTGCATCCGTCTGGGCAGTGGGTGATTTCAGCAAAGAGGCCCCCATCAGCGGCATGTTCCTGATCGAGCGTCCCGAAGAAGCGCTGCAGACGCTCGTGCGCATGCGCCAATTGCGGGTGATCCGCTTGCCCGGCGGCCATATGATCATCCGCCCCGCAACAAAATCCTGATATTTTTCGCAAGGCCTTGGGAAAGGCCTCGCTCCGCCAGTCTTACCTACGAAGGCAATTGATTTGCATTTGCAAATTGTCTGGCAGGCGGTTGCGCGGGGCAGCGCCGAAGAAGATTTAGGGGCTTTGCATTCATGCGTTCATCCGTTTCAGCACGCCAGCGTCTGCTGGCGATTTCGCGCCATACCCTGCTGGCCGGCTCGGCGCTTGGCATTGCGGCGACCATCCCGGCATTGGCACAGGCGCCTGCCAGCAGAACCGCCTCCTCCACACGGAGTTTCGACATACCGGCGCAGTCGCTGCGCGATGCGTTGCGCCAGTTGATGCGGCAGGGCGGTGTGCAGATCGGGTTCGAGGCCGCAGATGTCGAAGGCAGGATATCCCATGCCGTCACGGGTAACATGAACGCGAATGAGGCTTTGTCGCGGCTTCTCTCCGGCACGGGCCTGTCCTTCCGTTACCTCACATCCGGGTCGGTCATGCTGGAACGCGCGCCGCAGGTCAGCGAGGGAACGGTTCAGCTTGGCACGTTGCGGGTGCAGGGCATGCAGGACAGTGCCGGTAGCGGCCTCGCCGGTGACAATGGGCGCGTGGCGGGGTGGGACGGCACCAAGGAAAGCGTCTTTCGCACGCCCGGTTCCGTCAATGTGATAAGCCGGGAGACGCTGGAGGCTTATCCGGCCACGGCGCCGGCAGACATGCTGCGCGGCACCCCTGGCGTCATTTCTGGGGAGGCACGGTCCAGCGGGGGACGGGCTGTCAATATCCGCCGGCTCGAGGGGCAGGGCCGTGTGCCCGTCACGGTGGATGGTGCGATCAACGGAACCACCGTCTATCGCGGCTATCAGGGTACCAGCAATCGCAGCTTCGTCGATCCCGACTTCATCAGTCATGTCGCGATCGTGAAGGGGCCGTCCAATGGCAATGCCATTGCCGGGGGCATTGGCGGATCGGTTTCCATGACAACCCTGGGCGTGGATGACATCGTCCCGGTCGGCGATACCATGGCCATCCGCGTAAAAGCCTCGCTTTCCAATAATAATGTCGAGCCCGGATCGAACATGATCCGATCGATCATCCAGCCCAACCATTTCTATGGCGACACCATGGTCGCGACCCGCGAACGGGATCGGCCTGGTTTCCTCAGCCCCGCAGGCGGGGCGGCCAGCTTCGTCTTTGCCCGCAAGGGCGATCTGTTCGACATTCTCGCGGGCTACTCCGTGCGTCGTACCGGCAATTATTTCGCCGGCCGCCAAGGCAAATATGCGCCGCGGGAGACCGGCACGCCCTCGCCCTTCTGTGCGGCGGGCAGCCCGGAAAGGCAGATGCAGGAATTGTGCGACCGCGCCGTCGCCTTCTACGACATCCATGGCTCGACGCCCTTTGCCGGCGGAGAGGAAGTCTACAACACATCGAACGATACGGAATCCGTGCTGGTCAAGGCGGCGATCCGCCCTGCCGACGATCATGTGCTGGAACTGGGCTATGGTGGCTATTGGAGCATCTTTGGCGAAAATTATCCCGGAGCGCTCGGTAGTGCGACGGGCGCTGTCTATCAGAACCAGATCCTGTCGAAGACCAGTCTCGATCGCTTCACGGCACGCTATCGCTGGAACCCGGAAGGCGACCTGATCGACCTGAAACTCAACGGCTGGATATCCAAGCTCAAGGAGAATGCCCCTTCGCTCGTCAACAGCGATCCGGCACGCCGTTATGTCGACAGTTGGGGAACGGATCTCACCAACAGCAGCCGGATATTGACGCCGATTGGTCTGTTTTCTGCCGATTATGGGGCGTCATTCCTGCATGAAAAGGCGGGGCCGATCGGCACCTGGCAGATGAACGGATGGACACCCCCCGGCCGGGAAGGATCGCGCAGCGAATATAGCCTGTTCACCGACATGGCCCTGGAACCGGCCGAATGGCTGCGTTTCAATGCGGGTGCGCGTTATCAGGAATATTCGCTGAAGGACCGCCAGTCCGGCACGGTCTATTATTCCGAGCTTCTCAAGCGCAGCGAGGATGCGTTCAATTTCTCGCTTGGCGTGGCCGTGATGCCGGTCGACGGCCTGCAACTCTTCGCCAACTACAAGCGGGCGGCGCGTCTGCCTTCGCTGATGGAAGCGACCAGCGGCTTCTTCTACATCGCCAATCCCGACCTGCATAAGGAAGAGACCCGCAACTGGGAGGTTGGCGCCAATTATACCCGCACCGGCCTCATCACCGACAAGGATGAGTTGGGACTGAAGCTCGCCTGGTTCGACAATGACGTCGATGGCTATATCGCGCGCCGCTACATCCTCCAGCGCGGCTCGATGCAGATGTACAATATCGATCGCGCCCTGTTCCGGGGGCTGGAAGCCACCCTCAGCTACGACAATGGCGGCTTCAGCATGGAGGCAGGCGCGACCTATTATGACCGCATCCGCTTCTGTCGTCCGGGCGAATCCTGCATCGCCAGTTCGCTCGCCTCCGACTTTGCCACCAACTATATTCCACCGCGATGGGCAGCGAACCTGTCCATCAATCAGCGCTTCCTGGATGACCGGGCGATGCTGGGCGCGCGCCTGACCTATATGGGCAAGCGTCCGATCGGGGCAGAAAAGCCATCCAGCGGCTATATGCCGCTGATCAGCCAGATTGCCTGGCATCCCTATACCCTGCTGGACATGACCGGCAGCTTCAAGCTGAACGACGCGCTGCTCATCAACTGGAGCATCGATAACCTTACCGACCGCTATTATAACGAACCGATGAGTCTGGGCTATGTCCCGGCACCGGGACGGACCTTCCGCATCGGTATGACCAGCACGATCGGATCGAAGAACGGGCTGTGGCCGGCCAACTGGTTTGGGCGAGGCGGCAATGCCGATCCGACGGACTGGACCGGTCCCTATGTCGGTGGGCAGATCGGCTATGGCTTTGGCCGGACCAGCGGCACGGTCACCGACAGCGCAGGCAATCCCGCGGATCTTGAGAATGGCAGCCGCTACAGGGAAAATATGCGCAACTTCCTGGGCGGCCTCCACGCGGGGTACAATTATCAGTTGCCCGGCCGTGTCGTGCTGGGCGTGGAGGCCGATATTTCGGCGGGCGACCTTGGCAACTGGTCCGGCGTGCTGGTGCAGCAGACCGACAATGACGGCTATAATGTCGCATCCCTGCGTGCCAAAGGCACCCTGGAATCCGACACCCGTTACCAATGGGATCGCCTGATCACCCTGCGCGGGCGGCTTGGCTATTCGCTGGGGCAAACGCTGCTCTACGGCACCGGCGGCATCGGCTGGCTGCGCGAGACTCAGACCCGCAACCAATATCGCTCCGGGCCGACCACCAACAACGACGAAAAGGGTATCGGCGGCGAACTGGAGCATTATTTCTTCGAGAAGGATCGCAAGACCCGCTCCGGGCTGGTCCTGGGGGCGGGCATGGAGCGCGACATCGGCAAGCGCTGGTCGCTGCGCGCCGAATATTCCTATGCCCGTTTCCAGAAGAAGCAATTCTCCTTTGCCAATGCCCGATCCGGCGCGGCGCTGGACTATGGCTATTATGAGACGGTCGGCTGGCAGGAGGTTCCGGCCCAGACCATCATCTGGGACGATGGCACCGTCTTCGAATTCCCAGCCTATACCGCGCCGATCAACGAATATCGGGAGGTCACCGGTACCTCCACCCTGGTCGAGGGGCGCAAGCATCGCAGCGACGCGGATATGCACAGCGTCCGCATCGGCATCAGCTATCATTTCTGACGGAAAGACCATCATGACGGCACCGACACTCGAACTTTCCCGTGCGCAGAGACTGAAAGAGCGTACGCGCGACACTCATCAGAGGCTTGATACGTCGATCATCACCGCTGCGTCCTTCGATACGGTCGAAGCCTATGCCCGCTTCGCCGTGGTCCAGTATCTTTTCCACCGCGATATCGAGGCGCTGTATCAGGATAAAAACCTCCAGGCACTGCTGCCCGGTCTTGCCCAGCGGTGCAGGCTCGGACTGATCGCGGCGGATCTGGCCGATCTGGGCCAATCGCTGCCGCAGGCCGACAAGGCACCGGCCTTTCCGGCAGGCGAAGCCGCAGATGTCGCTACGGCGCTCGGCTGGCTCTATGTCGCGGAAGGATCGAACATGGGGGCAGCCCTGCTGCGCAAGGAAGCAGCGAAGATCGGCCTGTCCGATACCCATGGCGCCCGGCATCTGGCGCGACCGCCTGAAGGCCCCGCTGCCCATTGGCGAACTTTCACGGCGGCTCTCAACGATGTGGACCTGTCGGCTGTTCAGGAGGCCCACGTCGTGACTGGCGCCAACGCTGCCTTCGCCCGCGTGCAGGCGCTCGTCGATGCGCACATTGGCTGAACCGTCCGCGCCGGACCTGTTGCGACGCGGGCGTGGCTCCCGCGTCGCCTGGCTCATGCTGGGCCTGTTGCTGGTCGGCATCGGCGTTGTCGGCATCTTCGTGCCGCTGCTGCCGACCACCGACTTCATGCTTCTGGCGCTGCCCTGTTTCGCACGCTCCTCTCCCCGGCTCGAGGCCTGGCTGTTGGACCATCCGCGCTTTGGACCAGCGATCCGTGCATGGCGGCGCGACCGGGCGGTTCCGCGTCATGCAAAGGTCATGGCCGGCCTGGGCATGGCTGTGGGCTATGCCATCTTCTGGCTGCACGTTCGACCTAACTGGCTCGTCTCGCTTGGAGTCGCCGCCTTCCTGCTTTTCTGGATCATATGGATCGCGCGGCGCCAGGAACCGGAAGCTGGGCAATGAGGCACGCAGATTGTGCCGACGCGGCGCATCCTCTTGCGGACGAAGTAAGCAAGGGCTCTGCGGGATGCATCGCGCTGCGGTCCAGCGCCTCTCTGCCTCCGCTCATTCCACAGCACGGGCCTGCAAGCGGTAACAACCAGGCCCATCATGGCCGCTATAGTGATCGGCCGATCCATTGGCGCACGCGCCTGTCCGGAATGTCGGGCACGGTCATGATATTCGCGCTGATGCTGGGCTGCACCGCGTTCCGTTGGCAGCGGCAGCCCATCATTGCGACAGCCAGTCCGCCACTGGTCGTAACCCTCCAGCCACTCGCCGCCCCGCCCGAGCCGGTGGAGGAAGTGCCTGAAGGGCCGAGACAGGTCGAGCGCCGGCAACAAAAGGCGCAAGAGCGCCTTCTCCCTTCCCCGCCGGACATTCTCTTGCCCCGCCTGTCGCCATTGTCATCGCCAACCCATGATCCGGTGGAACCTGCGCAGGCCGTCGATCCCATTCCAGAGACCATGGCGCCGAAATCCGTGCCAGCACCGCC
>ERZ1292623.5179-Hain-H51-01um-R1-5179-length-10463-cov-7_pt1 | contig 10463 bp, 12 predicted proteins | sample MGYA00564398_ERZ1292623 | MGnify/ENA primary metagenome ERZ1292623 (study PRJEB36523, sample SAMEA6512633) | groundwater metagenome | collected 2019-01-07 | study: AquaDiva: Metagenomics assemblies of 32 groundwater samples
GAGAGTAAAACTTATAAAGCGAGCGAAAAATTCAAGAGATGAAAATGGTTGATTCGATAACGCAGAAAATTTTGGAATTGATGAGAAAGCCAGAGAAGATTAGAAATGTAGGTGTGGCAGCACACATTGATCATGGGATTTAGTTAAGACCTGTTCTTGCTAATCTATAGAGACTACGTTTTCTGACAATCTGCTTGCTGGGGCTGGTATGATTTCTGAAGAGTTAGCTGGACAACAACTTGTTTTGGATTTTCACGAGGATGAGCAGGCTCGCGGTATAACCATAGACGCTGCTAATGTTAATATGGTGCATAATCTCGACGGTGATGATTTCTTAATCAATTTGATCGATACTCCTGGGCATGTTGATTTTGGAGGCGATGTTACTAGAGCGATGAGAGCTGTCGATGGCGCTATTGTACTTGTCGACGCTGTTGAAGGAATTATGCCCCAGACTGAAACTGTTTTCAGACAGGCGTTGAGAGAAAGAGTAAAGCCGGTTTTGTTTATCAATAAAGTTGATAGATTGATTAGAGAGTTGAAATTGACGCCTGAGCAGATGCAGCAAAGGTTTGTTACTGTGATAGAAAATATAAACAGATTAATTGAATCTCTGGCTCCTGATGAATTCAAAAATGCCTGGCAAGTAAGTGTTCAAGATGGAAGTGTTTCTTTTGGAAGCGCGATTCACAAATGGGCTCTTAGTTTTCCTTACATACAGAAGAGCAAGATTACTTTCAAAGACGTGATTGACGCTTACATGGAGGAGAAGCAGAGCGAGCTGGCAAAAAAAGCCCCGCTTCATCGAGTTGTTTTAAATATGGTAATCAAACATCATCCAAATCCTGTTCAAGCCCAGAAATATAGAATACCGAGGATATGGCATGGAGATTATGACAGTGAAACTGGGAAGAATTTATTGAATTGTGATTCTAAAGGTGAGCTGGCTTTTATTGTAACTAAAATTGTCGTCGATAAACATGCTGGAGAAATTGCTGTCGGCAGATTATTCTCTGGAACTATTAAACAAGGCGAAGAGATCTACTTGAATGGAGCTAAGAAAAAAGTCAGAGTACAACAGTTGAATATTTATCGTGGAGCTTCGAGAGTACAGATAGACGAAGCTGTTGCTGGAAACATTATTGGGATTGTTGGATTAAAAGATACTTTTGTAGGGGAGACAATTTCTGAAAACCCTATTGAACCCTTTGAAGCTATAAAACATATTTTTGAACCGGTTGTTACAAAAGCAGTTGAAGCTAAAAGGCCGAGTGATTTGCCAAAATTAATTGAAGTTTTAAGGCAAGTGAATAAAGAGGATCCGACGATAATAATCGAGATTAATGAGGAAACTGGAGAACATTTAATGCATGGAATGGGAGAGCTGCATTTAGAGGTAATTGAAAACAGGATAAAAAGCGAGAAGGGTGTTGAAATAATGACTTCTCCTCCGTTAGTTGTTTATCGAGAAACTGTCACTAAAAAAAGTACTGAAGCTGAGGGGAAAACTCCTAACAAGCATAATCTGTTTTTTTTCATCGTTGAGCCTTTATCAGATGGATTTTATGACGCCATTAAAAAAAATGAGCTTCCTGAAGGAAGACTAAAGAAGAAAGACCAGAGCTTATGGAACAAATTTATCCAGTTGGGGATGGATGCTAAAGAAGCGAGACAGGTTTTTCAGATTTACAAAGGAAATATGATGATTGATAATACTAGAGGAATAGTGCAGATAAATGAAGTAATTGATTTAATTGCAGATGGTTTTGAGCAGGTGATGAATGCGGGTCCTTTAGCTCGAGAACCTTGCGACAAAGTTCTTGTTAGGATAACTGACATGAAACTGCATGAGGATGCTATCCATCGAGGACCTGCACAAGTTTATCCTGCTATCAGGGAAGGAATAAGGGCTGCGATGGCGAATGCAGAAACTGTGATATTAGAACCGCTGCAAACTTTGCAGATTGATGCTCCTGAGCAGTATCTTGGAGAATTGAGCAAGATAATTCAGAATAAGAGGGGGCAATTACTAGATGTACTTTCAGAATCTGGAGTAATAAGTGTTAAATGCAAGATGCCTGTTGCTGAAATGTTCGGCTTCACGTCGGACTTAAGAAGTGCTACTAGCGGAAGAGGAAGCCATTTCCTGGTTGATCAAGGATTTGAGAGGCTGCCTAAAGAATTGCAGGAGAAAGTTATAAAGAAAATTAGAGAGAGAAAAGGATTGAAGATTGAAGAGTGATTTTTACGTCTACATCTCTTGATTAATTATTTTATATGTAGACGTATAATTAGAATCTGATTTTTTCTTCTTTAATTAGTCTGATTAAAAATTCTATAAAAGGTCTTAAATTTTCCTTTATCTGGGCTTCTTCTAAACACTTGTAATAAATATTTCTTTCTCTATTTGGTATGTTTATCATTGGAAATTTATTCTTGTGCAAAATTAAATTCATAAGCAATCTCCCCACCCTTCCGTTTCCGTCTACAAAAGGGTGGACTATTTCAAATGCTGTATGAAAATATGCTGCAGTTATAAGTGGATGTAGCTTTCCTTTGTTTTTTGAATACCAAGACAAGAGAGACTTCATTTCTTTTCGAACTTCCTCTGGCTTTGGAGGAATCCATTCAACACCTCTAATATATACTTGAACTTTCCTGTATTTTCCTGTCTGATCTTCCAACTCTTTCTTAAGCGTGTTTTTTATTACAATCTTGTGGAGATACAATATTATCTTCTTGGAAACCTCTTCTTTTAAATCTAAGATAAAGTCAAATGCCTCTCTATGATTTGTAGCTTCATTTATTTCTCTCAAGGATTTTGATGCTGGAACTATATTTTCGAAAAGCAAGCTGGAAATTTCCTGCAAAGTAAGTGTATTTCCCTCTATTGCTGTTGAGTTATATGTGAATAATGCACAAAAAGCTTCATATCTATTCTCTAAATTGGATTTAGGCTCATTGATGTATTTTTTTTGAATCTCCTCTAATTCTTTAACCTCTTTTTCTGTCAAAAGAGAGGATAGAAGAGATAATTCCCTGTCGGCCTTTTTTTCTATTTCTTTCAAATCTTTTTTAGATAAATTTTTTCCCAAATAAACTCTTTTTTTCATAATTTTGTTTTTCTTTCTGATTGATACAGTTCGATAAAAATATTTGTTTTTCTTCTTTGCCTTGATTTCTGTGTATACCATAATGTTCATACGTCTACATTACTTATAAATTTTTCTGTTGTGTAGACGTACAACTTTAAACTAGTTTTTATTTCTTTTCAGATAATAATTTAAAAATTTTTGAAAATTTTCCAATAAAATATGATGGTTCTGAAAAAGTTCATATGAATTTTTATGAAACCATAAAGTAAGCAAATCATGCTTTTATCAACTGCTTTCTAAAGCAAAAGAAGAAGTATATATTAAAAATGATTGAGAAGGATTTTTATACGTAGATGTACAGTTTAGAAATAATTTATAACAACTTGACTGCGTCATTCCACTTTATGCTTTTCGCCCAGTTAGTAGTTGGATGGTTGTTTAATAAATAAATCTTCTCGTCGAGTTTTCCTGAATATGTGTCTGTTCCCTCTTCTAATATGTTGACTTTATAACCGCGGAATTTTAGTTCTTGGGCTGTGCATAGTATGCAACAATCCAGAATCAGACCGAATAGAATCACTCTTTCTAGAGAATTTGGAGCACCAAGATTATTATCAATCCACTTTGTAAATCTTTCAGGATCTTGATAAGGTAAACCTGGCTGTTTTTCAGCTATACCAATGTTTTCTCTTATCCATATTGGAGAATTCATGCATTTTATCCAGACCTCTTGATGCTTTACTTCTATTGGAATTTCTGATTTGTAGCCCTGTTTTCCCGGATTGCAACTGTCATCTAAATCTCCTGGTCTTGGTTGTCTATAATCTGAGATTATTTCTAAAGTCTTTATTTCTGTTCTTTTTAAAAATGGAATTATTGTCTCTTTTACAAAGTCTACGCTAAATCTTGGCTGATAATGCTTTCCTCTTTTGCTAGTGAAATCTTTCTGCAAGTCAACGGAGATTAGTTTTGCGGATGTCACTTTCTAAAATAAATTTGCGTTGTGATATATTGTTTTTAACAATCCATAATTATTTCTTGCTATCTCTCTAACTTCGTTTAGTTTTTCTTTGGAACAATAGTTTGGAAGATAACTAAAAAAAGAGAGTGTTTTATCTGTGATCCAAGGGTGTTTTAGTTTTGTTTCTATACCTGAATGTCCGGATCCAAATAATAATCCGGCTTTAACTTTTTGACCTTCTTTTTTATGTTTTGGAACTAAATATTCTGAAATCTTTTTTGATATTACTGCGTCTCTTAGACTTCCATCAGGCAATAAAGGAGGAATATTTGCTTTGATATTATAGAAGTCATTTCCAATTGAAAATACTTCTGTCTCTCCGGTGTTAAGCATTTGCATATAATCACTCAACACTAAACTAGATATCAAACCTTTTAAGAAGGACCTTCTGTGCATTTTTTTTGATAAATCTTTTATTGACGAGTTAAATAATTTTAGTCCCACAATAAGAACAGAAATCTCTCCACACGCATAACCTATTCTTACAGGATCAAAATTGGAAATATCTACACCGTATATTCTAATTTTTGGATTTTCGGCTTCTATCCTTCTAAAAAGATCTTTATATTGTCGATCTCTTTCTATACAATCTTCCAAAAACGATGAGTCTTGATTTTTTCTAATGAAATCTTCAAATACAAAAAAGTCTAAATTCGAAAAGTCAACGTTTCTAAAAATAGGTTCACTCGAAGCTAAATGATTACCTAAGCCCAAATAATACTTTGCTTCATCAGTTTCAAATATTCTTAGTGACATTTTCTTTCTTTGAAGCTATCAAGCTCATCTAACGTATGTTTGTATTCTCTTTCTGATATAAAGTTATAATTTTTTAATAATTTTATTTTTTCTTTAATTTTTGATAGGTGGTTTTCATTATCTAAAGGTATATTCAAAGATTCCCAGCTTTCCCATCTGTGTATTTTAACTCTAAAATCTGGTTTTTTATGTGTAAATCCGATTATATGTTTGTTTGGATGCAGAATCCTATATACAAATTCACAGATTTCTGCAATATCCTCGTTAAGGTTTCTAAGGGCATAATCAGATACAGCCCCGTTTCTTTCAAAGTCTTGCCGAGTAGCTTTACTAAATCCAAATCCCAAGTAGTGATTCTCTGAAATCTCCTTCCACGCCTCGTTAAATTTTTCATTATCGATGTGCGTGTGCCAAAAATGGGATAATTCATGTATAATCGTTTCACTATTGGGAGTAGTATTTAGCTCTCCCTCTATAACATTAGCACTTCCATTAAAATTGTATCCTGAAATCAAAGAAATTAGTCTTGACTTTAATGACGGATTATACTGGTCCATATAACTAATCTTCTTGACTAAGTTGAATTGTTTATCAAAATTGTCCCAGTTATGCTTCGCATCTCGGTAGTTTTCTTCGAATAAATTGATTTTGCTATCTCTTTCTTCTTTGGAATCGAACGTATCAAAATTTATTGGTTTCTTGATTATACTTTCTAATGAGCGTTCGTTGGAAGTGCTAAAAAAATACTCATCTATACCTGTAACCAGTTTTCCTGCATTCCACCCAACAGTACTTACTAATAAATAAGTTCCTATGGCTGTAATTTTTTTTCTTAATCCTTGATTCATATTTTTAAAATTCTATTGATGGTTTTTAAACCTTTCTTTTGTCACTACTTGCGTTAAGTAAACGAAACCTTTTTAAACCCATAATTTACCTTTTTCTTTGAATTAAAGGAGGAATTTAAAGAATGGCTAGAGAAAAACCACATATTAATTTAATATTTATTGGTCATGTTGACCATGGTAAAAGTACACTAGTTGGAAGATTACTATATGATTCTGGAAATCTGCCTGAAAGTGAGTTGAGAAAATTAAGAGAGCTTGCAAAAGAATTGGGAAAGGCTGGATTTGAATTTGCGTTCGTAATGGATCAGCTAAAAGAAGAGAGGCAGAGGGGGGTTACAATAGATTTATCACATCAGAAATTTGTTACTCCAAAATATGAATTTACGATAATTGATGCTCCTGGGCATAGGGACTTTATCAAAAATATGATAACTGGAACAAGCCAGGCAGATGCTGCTGTACTTGTCGTTGCTGCCACTGATGGTATAATGGAGCAGACAAAAGAGCATTTATTTTTGTGCAAAACACTCGGTGTTAAACAATTAATAGTTGCAGTTAATAAAATGGATGCTGTCAAATATGATCAGGCTAAGTTCAATAAAGTGAAAACTGATATGGAAACTTTGCTTAGAAAAGTTGGTTTCAAGCCTGAGAATGTTCCATTCCTTGCAACTTCTGGATGGGAAGGAGATAATGTAGCTAAAAAATCAGCTAACATGTCTTGGTACACTGGAAAAACATTAGTTGAACAAATGGATCAATTACAGCAACCTGAAAAGCCAACTAACTTGCCATTAAGACTGCCAATACAGGATGTTTACAACATAACTGGAATTGGAGTTGTCCCTGTTGGAAGAGTTGAAACTGGAATCTTGAAAGTTAATGACAAAATAATTGTTGTTCCTGGAAGAGAAGGGAAAGGTGTTGAGGGAGAAGTAAAAACTATTGAGATGCATCATGAACAGATACAGCAAGCTGAACCGGGAGATAATATTGGGTTTAGTGTTCGTGGAATTGGAAAGAAGGATATTGCAAGGGGAGATGTCTTAGGACATGTTACAAATCCTCCGACAATAGCAAAAGAATTTATAGCTCAGATAATTGTGTTAAATCATCCAACTGTTTTGACTGCCGGCTATACTCCTGTATTCCATATACATACTGCGCAAGTTGCATGCCAGTTTGCTGAGTTAATTGAGCAGATTGACCCTGCATCTGGACAAGTTATTAAACAGAAACCAGATATGCTAAAAAACGGAGATGCAGCTAAAGTTAGAATTGTTCCGACGAAGCCAATTGTAATTGAGAAGAAATCTGATATTCCTCATATGGCGAGCTTTGCAGTGAGAGATGCTGGAAATACAGTAGCTGCTGGAGTATGCATTGAGTTAGTGAAGAAGTAATTTCTTTGTTTTTTTACTTTCTTATTTTTTATATTTGAGGATAAAATGGTTGAATACACGATAAATGCTGTAAATAATTTGTTAGTTGATTTAAGAAATGATACTTATGACTTTCTTGGGAGTGCTTTTAATAATTCTTTAGAAGAAAAGATTTCTATCCCTTATAGCAGAGATTATTTGAGAATGATAAGGGAAAGGGCCGAGGATATTAATCTTTTAAGTCAAGATATAGCGCAGTTTCCTGAAGAAGAAGTTAAGGAAAGATTACATAGAGTTCTAGATGATATTATAATGGTGCAAGGACCGGTTGACAGTTTTATCCATGTAAGAGAGCATCATGAGAAAACTGAAAGGCTTGAACCGAATGGAATATTAGATTTGTTAAGAAAATATTCAAAGGCACTTGAGGATTACACTGAGAGTATTAAAAAGTTGATAGAATAATTTTCTATTCTTTTTTTTTGAAATCGCTACGCTCTAATAAGACACCAACGGTTTCTTATGAAAACTTCCCTTGAAAATTTTTAGATTTTTACACTAATATCAATTTTCTTTCTCTATTCACCATCTTTGCTAGCTCGTAAATAGATTCTGGTTTTTTGTGCTTGATAACATTCATGAGCTGCATTCTTAATACTCCTTGCTATTACATCGAAACCCCACAAAATAACCCCTTCCCTTATTATTCCGGTTATAATCTTATCTTCCTTTTTAATATTGTTTACTAAATCATGCTCAGCTTGTATAACGTCGTGAATTTTGTAAGGAACCAATTCTCTAATCTTGTCTAATTTTTTATTGAACAATCTTAAATTATTTGGCTCGAAAACAAACATGATATCAATATCGCTTGGATTTTTCTTTTGCGTAACATAAGACCCGAATATTGCAGCAGACTTGCATATTCCAGTTAAATCTTGCAGGTCCTTTATTCTCACTTTTACCTTGGCTTCACTCAGTCTTTTATCTTTCAAAACGATTTCAAGATAGCTTAATATCAAAGGATTATTAAAATTTATTTTATATGCTTTAATTTTTCCAATTTCTTCATAATAGACAATGTCTTCCTTTTCTAATTTCAACAATATCTTGTATGATCCATTAGGAGACAGTTTACATTCTTTAGCAATATCATTAATAGAATAATATCTATTCGAGCTCATTAATAGCCTTAATACCTTTGATTCTTTTTCTGTAAACACTTTATACACCTTTAGTGTATAGTTATACACTTTTAGTATATAATACTTTTGTTTCATGATTAACTTTATAAAGTTTTTTAATCTTAACACAACTTTTCTTTTTCTTTCGTGAACGTTTCTTTCTAAGAAAGGTTCGAAGGAAGGCAGATGGAAACGCAGTGTCCGTGAGAGCGAAGCGAGACAAAGAGACAAAGTAAAGTTTTATAAATCCTAATTTTAACTTTTCTTCATGCCAAAAGCAAGGATAAATTTAGCGAGTGCTGATATCGATCAGTTGAATGAGATATGCAGTGCTATTGTGGACATAGCTGAGAAGACAAAAGTGAATATTTCCGGACCTATTCCTTTGCCGACCAAGAAATTAAAGCTGACGACGAGAAAAAGCCCTGATGGCGAAGGAAAAGCGAGCTGGGAGAGATATGAGATGAGAGTTCATAAAAAACTTATCGATCTTGGAGTTGATGAGAGGGCTTTAAGGCTTGTTATGAGGGTTCCGATTCCCGATTCTGTTTCTGTAGAAATTGAAATGATGGACTAATTTTTTTCATAAAATTTATAAACTTTTTTTAGTTGTATTGAGATTATGGGGAGAGCTTCTTCTTGTAATGGGAGGGTGTATTTTTCTGAGAATAATCCTAATTATGATAGGTCTTTGGCTGCTTATATGAGGGATATTTCTAAAACAGAACCGCTGTCTTCTGAAGAAGAGATTGAGCTTGGTAAGAGGATTAAAACTGGAGACCTTGAAGCCAGAAATGAACTTGTTGAGGCTAACCTGCGTTTTGTTGTTAGTGTTTCGAATGAATATTGGAACATAAATAGAAGCAGAAGTGACTTGATAGCTGCTGGAAATGTTGGACTAATAACTGCTGCTGAGAGATTTGACGAGGCTAGAGGGGTTAGGTTTATCAGCTATGCTGTATGGTGGATCAGGCAGGCTATGCTGCAATACCTTGCGATGAATGAAAGAACTGTCAGGCTTCCCTTGAATAGAATTGAAATAATTTCGAAATTTAATAGATTTGATGAGGATTACTTAAGGAAAAATGAGGAGACCCCTACTGCAGCTGATATTGCTGACGAGTTTGAAATCTCTGTTTCTGAAGCATCCAGCATACTGAAAGAGAGGTTATATTCATTGTCTTTGGACAATGTAGTGGGAGAGGATGAGAGATCTGCATATGAATTGCTCCAGGACAAAAACCAAAAACAGCCCGATGAAGTAGTTGATGAAAATCGGCTTGAGAATCTTATTAAAAAGTACGTTGATGGATTGGATGAGAGGGAAGCCGAAGTGCTGAAATATTATTTTGGGTTAGATGGATATCCTGAAATGACACTTCAAAAAATTGGAGAAAAAATTGGCTTGACCAGGGAGAGGGTGAGGCAGATAAAAGAAAAGGCGATTAGAAAGTTGAATCATCCTAAAAGGAACCAGGTTCTTCGTGAATATTGGAGCGAAAAAATTGATGATTAATACAATGCTTAACAAATTTTATAAACCTGAATCCCTGCTGTTTTCAACAAGCCGCGATCGCATAACCTGGTATTGCACAGAAGCTTGCTAGAAAAAATCTTCAGCAAAAAGTTTTCGCGAAGAAGCCTGGAATTATGCACTGAAAGCTTGGCCCTTTGGGCATCCCGGTTCAAATCCGGGTCGCGGCGTTTTATTCTAATGTTCCTTTTAGATAAGGCATTTCTCTTTCTATGAATCCTATTATTTCTTTTTTGAATTGTGTGTTTAAAGAAATTCCTGTAAACTGAGATTTTTTATGAATGAGCATCCAATTAATTTTTGATAACTCTCTAATTACCCTATCTAGACTTGAAAATCTTTTGAAGTGTTCAGTTCTATCATATCGAGCACCCCAATTCTTTTTTCTTATTAGTTTGAACATGATCTGAGCTTTCTCTAAATCAGAGGTTGGCATGACAAATCTATACTAATTAAATATTTAAATATTGCTACTTGTGACATTTTCTTTTGTTTTATAGAAACATTTATAAATGTGAATCTTTCTTGATAAATAATATGAAAGCTAAAGAAGAAAAGTCATTATTTTTGGAGCATTTTGGAGATACCCCTCAATTGAGGGTTTGGGATTTTCTGATAGATAATCATTTCTTTGATTATCCTA
>ERZ1292623.177-Hain-H51-01um-R1-177-length-71619-cov-43_pt2 | contig 10462 bp, 19 predicted proteins | sample MGYA00564398_ERZ1292623 | MGnify/ENA primary metagenome ERZ1292623 (study PRJEB36523, sample SAMEA6512633) | groundwater metagenome | collected 2019-01-07 | study: AquaDiva: Metagenomics assemblies of 32 groundwater samples
TGTCGAACTCGCTTCTGCACCCATTTCTATTTCTATGTATATAAACGTGTAATTTGATTTTTGCTTTAAAAATAAAGTTTCCGTACATGGTAAAACCTCTTTTTACGGCTTAAAATAAGGCTATTTAAAAAACACGTATTTTTGATTATCAAAAACACAAATGGCTAATAATATAGGTTTTAAAAACTCAAAACTTTCAATTCCTTATCGCGCTGGGGTTGGTTGCAATCTTTTATCATCAAAAAAAAAGCCAGAAGTTAAAAACTTCTGGCTTTTTTTTATCGACCTCTATTAAGTTGTTTTAGCTGTTAATGGTGTTTTTGGCGTCCTGAAGAATAAGCTTATTAACTAGATTGGCAAGATCTTCTGCGTTAATGAGAGTTTCACCTGTTTCTATTTTGGCGATAGCTTCTTTTTGAGTGAGAATCCCCTTATTAAGATTTTCTATTCTTTTGTTAAGGGTTTCTATATCTTTTATATAGTCTATAGCCCTGTCTTCTTGGAACTTTTTTAAGTTTTCAAAATCAGGGTGGTCGGCGTCTAGACGGCTTAAGCGGGCGACTTTATAATTAGTGATGTCTATTCCCTTTTGCAGTATTTTTGTCTCATCATTTGCTTCTGCGATCTCTTTTTCCAATCTTCCTATTTCGGCTAGTCTTGGGCTTATTAGCTCCATTCTTAGGGCTTCTCTTGCGATTAGCTTTAAGGCTTTTACTTTTTCGGTTAAGACTACTGGAGCGTTTAAGGTTGCGGTGTTTGTGTTGTTTTCCATATATTTTGGTTTGTTTTTTAACTATTTTAATAATAAACTGCTTTGTTTGCTTCAGGTTTTTTTCTTTTTTCTTCTTCTTATTGACTTCTGTTTTTAACACAATAGAAGATAATAAGCCAAAAACTGAATTGGGCACGTCTTTTTTACAGCTTTTTTCTGTTCCTTCTCGTGGGTCGAATATGGCTATATTCCAAGAAGTGTCTTCGTTTTGCTGGGCGATGAGGATGAACCTCGTGTTGGGAATAGGTATTCTTAGTTCTTTGTTGGGCACATGGGTTTTGTTAGATTAATTAATAATAGTGTCGACCTTTGTGCATTACGGGCTATTGCAATGCTGTTTCATGTTTTTATTTCTTAACTAATAAATGTTTTTTCCAAGATAGTTTTTCATAGAATTCAGGGAAAGCTGTTTTAAACAACCAAATGGAAAAACGGCAAGCTTTTAATTCTGATGCTCCATAGAAGTGGTGGCCAAGCTCGTGGAGGGCTGAGACAAGGCTGGCGCGGTTTTTATTGAGGAAGAGCACCATACCTACCAGGTCATAGCCATACGAGGTTCCTAGCTTAACCACGGGCTCGCGGGAGCCTGTCAGAAGATACAAAAGAGTTGTAATTTCTTTGAGTTTGTCTTTTGTTGTTTTTTGTTTTAAGCCTTTTAGGTAGACTTTCTTCCAAACCGTGGTTATTTTGATAATCTTTTGGTTTATCCTAAATGGTGTTTTAAGGATTTCTTCTTTGCTGGGATAGACGATAGTTTTTTGCATAAAATTAAAAGCCTAATCGGCACATTTTCCCGCGGCCGCGCATTTCTTTTTGCTCGGTGGTTAAAACAGGGTCTTCTTTTTTCCAATCAATGAATTCTTGAGCGGTTTCTTTTGTTTCAGCCAAAGCTATTTCGGCTTGAGAGGCGATTATTATCTTTTTGATTTCATCTAAGGTGGTGCAAATTCTTCCCTTAAATTCTCCGGTTTTTATTCCTTTGGTGGAGATGGCGGCGTTTCTAAAGTCAGAAATTGTTTCCATTATTTCCAGTTCCAGATATTCTAAGTTTTCCTCAGTGATTTCTTCTATTTCTAAAACGTCTTTGTTTTTTATTTGCTCTTTGAAGTATTGGGTGAATTCATTGATGACTTCTGTTTTAATTTCTTTCTTGACTAAATTATTCGAGACGGTTGTTTTTGTTTTTTCTTCTTCTAACCAGCTGGTATAGATTTTTGTTTCTTCTTTCTTTTCTTCCAGTTTGACAAATTTCATTTTTGTCTTTTTAATGTTGATTTGCTTGTCGCTTATTTTGAAAGAATAAAGGAGAGATTCTTTAATTGGTTCTCCAATCCCCTCGGAAGATAACCTGAGATTTGACTTTGTTTTGCCTTTATATTCATACATATTCAGCGGGTTATCTTTTCGGCCAAAGAAGACTTGAAGAGGTTTTTGAGTTTTCCTTTCAATTTGAAGCGCGATAAAGGCCATACTTCCTCTTGTTCTTATTTCTTTGATTTTGTTTTCGATAAACAAAGACATCTCAACAGCTAAAGATTCGGAATCGTTAAAGGTGTGATTGCGGTAATAGGAATATTCGGATTCTTCTTGTTTTTTAAGTTCTGTTTGATACTTAAATCCAAGCTTTTCGTGTTCTTTCTTATTTTCTTCGGCGTTGTAAATTACTCCGTTATGAATGACAAGATAATCATGTTCGAGATATTTGTTGCTTACCAAAATCGGATGTGTTTGAGATATTTTATTGACGGTGGAAGTCGGGGTGCGGTGATGGACGATCATCATGGCTGATTCTTTTTGATACAAATTTATTAAAAACTTGTATGGTTCAGTGGCGCGGTCTATTTCAAAGTTGTCTGGGGTTAGGCGGATTATTCCAAATCCCTCTTTTCCTCTTGAGTATTGGTCTTCATATTGGTTGATTATGAAGTTATTAACCGATTTGGATTTTTCTTTTTTGTGGGTGTTGACGGCTAGGATTATTCCACACATGTTTTTAATTGTTATTTGATAAAAATTCTCTTTCGTTTCGTTGCAGTTCTGCGGTGATTGAGTTCAATGCGTTTACGTGATTTGTGTTTTCTTTGGCTAAAATGATTTTATTTTCATTTGATAGAGCCGGTTTTTGATTTAAGATTTTAAAGACTTCTCCTTTTTCTGAATTAGGAAGCGCCAAATCATCGATTAAGGGTTCTTCCTTATTGACAATGTTTGTGTTTTGTGTTTTTCCTTTTTCTATGTTCCAAATTAATTCAAGAAAGGGTTTGATTTCTTCTTTAATTCTCATGTCGTAAGGCAAGCCGATGATGATTGAAGTTTCTTTTAAATTCTTTGGTTTCCCTGTTTTGAAATCAATGACAGTTTGTTCGGCTGATTGAAAATTATTTGAACTGAATCGGTTTATCATTCTGCCAAATAAATTATTCATTGTTTCCAAGTCTGATGTTGTTTTGATAATTTCTTTTCCAGCCAAGTAATCTCCAAGATAATTTTTAGCCACAATTGCGTTTATTCCTTTTCTTATTCCAAAGATGAAATAATTATTTTTGAGTTTCCAGTGAAAAGCGGAGACGCGATCTTTAAGGGCTTCGGTGAATAAAACAACATTAGTGTCGTCGTTAGAATGGATGTTCATTACTTTTTTTATTTCGTCTAGATTTTTATCTTTGGTTTTTTTCCTGAATTTGCTTTTTGATGACAAGATGTCTGTTTTCTTGGGTTGAATATTTGTGTTGCTTAATTTCCAGCCCATGCTGATATTATATTCAGCGTCAGCTTTGTCTTTTAAGATTTTTTTGGGGTTTAAAAGATAAGAGATTTCTTCTTTGTAATGTTCATACATTTCGAATTCTTTTATGTATTTTTTGATTTTACTTAGGATTTGTTTGGTCAAGAGGCCGAATTCCATGATGGCTAGCGTTTGAAGAGCATCGCCTTGTTTGTCGCTTTTATAAATTACATCGGAATATTTACTGAATGATTTCGGTTTGTAGATTATTTCGTGGTAAACAACGGACATGTAAGCCAGCGTGGCCAAAGCTAGTTTCGGGGTAGTCATCCATTCGGATGAAGGACAGCGGAATTCGTAGGTAAAGCCTCGTGTTCCATCGGGATATTTGAACTTTTCTTCAACTCGGCGGTCCGAGAGAGAGCCATAGCCTTGTCTGATTCGCAGATTTAAATTTATTTTATTTTCTGAAAGCAATATCGGCAGATAAAAAGAGGACATTTTTCGATGAATGGAATCTATTTTGCCTTTGGACCATGTTTCTCCTTTAGCGACTTCGAAATGAAGATGTCCGCCAATCGGTCCGAACTCGGAAACGGTGGACATGTCGAAAAGGTTAATGTGTTTGGATGTTTCTTTTAGAATCCCATTAATGTTGGCGGTGAGTTCTTGCGGAGTGTGGGCGGCCTTGGGTCTTATTTCAGCGGTGCTTGAAGCACCGTCCCAGCCTAAGTTTCCAAAATTTTCCATCTCGTAGCCCATGCCCGATTCTGTTTTTTTAATGTTTCTTTTTCCTTTCAAAGCAAATTCAATTGTTTGCTGGGCGTCTACTTTTCTGTTTTGCATTGTCAGGTTGAATTCCGGATCGGCTCCTATTTTGAATTTAAATTCTTTTGTTGTTTGCATGTGTTTTTAGTTATTAATAATTGGGTTTCTTCTTTCTGTGCTTTCTCTGGCGGAACGAATTTCTTCCATTCCCAGTTCCGGCGGGTTAACGAAAGTTTCGTTTTGGTTTTCAAACGAGAGATTGGAAAGAAGTGCGGTGATTTTTTGGTGGGTTGGGATGCTTGTATTTTGTTCTTCGATTCTATTTGTGGAAAGGCTCATGGCGTCTTTAATGTCGTCGCGACCGGGTGGTTTTTTAACACAGAGAAAACGATAAACAATTTGACTCAGTTTTTTATGATGCCAGCCGGAAAGGCAAGAAATGGAAAGAACATTCCATCTTCTTTGTTGGGCAAAACTGTTAAACCTTGAGGTCTTTCCTTCTGCGAAAATAACCGGGTTTACTTCTTTAAGAAAGTTTGAAATTTCTTGTTCATTGACTCCATCTGGTCTTCTTAATCTAAATTGCACGGCTGATTTTTTAAATCTTTCAGTGAATTTATTTTGTTTTGTTTCGTTCAAGTCGTTAAACCGCAGAACGAATTGGTTGTCCGGTTCGTCCCACAAGCTTGAGGCGTCGACCCTTAATTTTCTTTCCATGTTTTTTCTTTAATTTTTTAATTTTTATTTGTTCAAAGAATCTGTTTTTGATAAGTTGTTTGTATTCTTCGCGATTATTTTGTTTTCCGCAATTGGGGCAGTCTGTAAATTCTTCGTTACCACAATATTTCCCAGTGGAATAAACAAAGACATAATAACAATGTTTGCAAATCATAGTTGAGTCTGTCTGGTCTGTATTTCCTCTTTGGACTTGAATTTCTATTTCAGGTTTGATGATTTTGAATTTTTCTTCTTCCAGTTCTTCTTTTTTAGGTTTTTCTTTTTCTTGTTCTGTTTTAACAAGAACGAGGTCAGACAAAGCGACCTCTTCATTGCATTCGGGGCAATAATAATCTACATCGTTAGTCCATTCGCTGTCGCTTTGTTCATGTTCGTTTATTCTTGCTTCAGAGTTTTCATTTTGGGGGTTAGATAGTGAAGCATATCCCCATTCTCTTGCGCGGACTTCGTAATCAAGATTCTCTATTTCGTTTCCGCAACTTGGGCATTTCCAATACATATATTTATTTTTTAATTTTTTTTACGTATATCGACTTTTTAAAAGCTGCTTCTTCCAACGCTATTGCCAGGTAATCTAATTGTTGAAAAAACGAATGGTGGAATTGTTGGATTTCTTCCATTTCGTCTTCTGGTGGTTCTTCTGATTCTGATTCCCAGACTCTATTATTCAGAAACATGATTTTTTCTTTTTGCATAACAAGAATACTAAAATTAATTAGTTAAGTTCTGATAAATTCTTCAAAGGACAGATTATCGACTGTTAAATTGTCCATATTAACAATAATGGTGGAATATTGTGGATCGATTTCGTAAGGGGCGAGGCCGTAGTTGGTTAACCCGTCAATGTCTTCTCTGATTATTTCACTAAAGATTATTCTGGCTAGGTAGCTTTCGTCAGGCCATCTTTCTTTGCCTCGGATTAGGGCTTGTTTCAGTTTATCTTTGAGCGGGCCATCGCCGTCCCAATGAGAGTAGATATAAATACTTTTTGGTTTTTCATCCTGTTCTTTTTGGTAGTCAATTCTTATGTTTTGTCTCATTCCCATATATTTGTTTAAGTTATCTTTTAATCTGTATATCTCTGTTTTTTGTTGTCATTGTTTTATTATCTGGATTGGGTTCGCATTTTGGGCAAGTTTTTTCTGTGTTTCCTTCCCAGTCAACAGCAAGTTTTTTACAATTTTGGCATTTATAGTTATTTGTTTTCATTTTTTTAATTAAGGTAAAAGAAAATTGGCGCAACTTCTACATAAGCTATATTCATTCACAGGAGAATTTCCGCAGTAGTCTCCACTTAATCCCTTACAAACTGTTGGTTGAGTTTTTTTAGTGTCTTCTATTGTTATGTGGGTAATAGGATAGCCGAATTCAACATCTATTTCGTCTTCTTCTATTTTTTTATTGATGAAAGTTATCTTTGGTTGTTCAAGGTCTTTTCCCCAAGATTGTTCTTTGATTCCGTTGACAAGAAGGGTGATCATTTCTTCTCTGGTTAATGTTATTTGCATAAATTTTATTATTCAGAAAAACTTCCTATAATTTTATATGTTGATTCTTTTTGTGGTGTTTCTTCTTTAAGATAATATGTTGATGGATAATCTCCCCTGACATCGCCGAAGTCCATAAGTTCGGTTGCTACATCTTGTACTTTGTCAAACAAAGGGTTGTTTACAGATAGCTGATGGTCTTCATAATCCATACTTATTGTTGCTGAATTTGTTCCATCTTCTAATATCTCGCGTTTAATTTGTAGTTGTTCATTTTCGATAAAACCAAACTTTTCACAAATTGATTTTATGTGGTTAATTGTTTCCTCAATATTCCCAGCATATTCTCCAACTAAATGATTTTCTGTAGCACAGGCGTATATTTTTGTTTTCATAAAAGTAATGTTATTTGATAATTTCTTTTAAGCAGTGTGAATCTGTATAATGATTTTAAGTTTTTTAGTTTGTGGCTTTTGTCGCAACTTGTCTTTTGATATAAATCTTCGTCTTCTTTTGATGCCTTTCCGTCTAATACGGAACACTGTCTTCTTCTACTTGTATGTGAGTAATAAGATAGCGACTTTCAACATCTATATTCTTTCGATCATTCATAAAGATTATCCCCGGGTTAATAAGAGGTTTCTCCCCAAGACGTTCTTGAACTCCTTTTATTAAGATTTCTAACATTTCGTTTCTTGTTAAGATTATTTTCATAAAATTATTTCTTAATTATTGATGTTATTTGATAATCTCTTTCAGGCATTTTGAGCAAAGATATTTGTATCCAGTGTGAATCATATATCTTTTTGTCTTTTGATATGTCCTTTGCTTATCGTCATATCGGTAAGTGAATCTGTATAATGATTTTAAGTTTTTTAGATTGTTGCATTTATCACAAAACGCTTTTTCTTTTTCTGTCATGTTTTTATTTTGATGTTTTTATTTCTTGTTAATAGTTCGACTAACTTGTCTTCGAGCTTGTAATACGTTTCTCCCTCAACCCCTTTTTCATCGTGATATTCGTCCGACAGGTAGGGCTCAAAGATTTCTTCAATGATATTGACGGCAGTTTGGCGGTAAGGATGTTCGGCGTCGTAAAGGTTTTTTGTCATTTGTTTAAGATTTTATATTTTAAAAAGTCTTTTACCGTTTGCCAATTACTTTCTACCTCGCCTCCATAATTATTGGGGTCGATTGTTTCTGGGAGGGTGGGCAGTTCCAGTAACTTCTATTGGTTTTCCGTCAATTTCTTCCGATCGGGAAAAGAGAGAGAGTTGCTCCTCAGTCAACTCCCTAATTTAAAACGCAAAGGCACGAAGCGAATGCTTCGTGCCTTTACTGAGTTTAGCAAACCGGAGTTTGAACTCTTGATTGATAAGCTTTGGCGATGACTTCATCTTTGCTTTTGCCGGAAACGTAAAACGTCTCGTTGTCGGACTTAACTAATGCGATGATTGTTCCCCATAATGTCCAAAATTGAAATTTCATATGTTTGTTGATTATTATTGATTATTATGTAATGCCTTCAGGTTTCATCATTTAGGCAAAACTGAATGAAGGTTTTTCTCTTTCCCCCTTTATACCTGTGGCGATAAAGCCAAATTGAGATAGTCCTATGTTTGTTTGCGTTCGGAGAGGAGGGCTTTAGTTAAGTGGTCTGATAGACTATCAGCTATAATATCAGAAAGTTTATCACTTGCTCTATAGTGTTTTTCGATGTCCGCCATAACGGCTTGAAAAACAGTTTCTACAATCTCCTCTACGCTTTTATTTGAGAGAGGAGTCTGACCTTCTTTTGTATCTTTTAACATGTATTTTATTTAATTAACTCACTTATATCAATCCCTTTTTCTCTGTCCATCAAGTAATGCCTATGTGACGAAACCAGAAGGTTATGCTTTATTTACGATAGCATTAACGCTTAAGCCCCTATAAGGAGCAAGTTGAACAGCCTCTGTTTTAAGCTGTTGTTGCGAACGTTGCTGAATTGAACGGCAATTTCTCTTCGTCCGCTCTTTCCATCGCTAATGTTTGCAAATGCATTCTGGCGTCTTGCGTTTTCATGATAAAATGAGTGGTGCGGCTCGCTTTATCGTAGCGGACATACAAATCAACCCCATTTAGGTTGAAAACTCGGACTCCGTTGCCTGCCATATCGCCCATACTCTTGTAAGGCAATTGCGGTTTGATGCCTCTGACGGCGTTGAAAAGCTCGTTGGCGATAGTTACGCGGCTATAGCCATTGATATCTGCGCTGATAATGCTTCTGACAATGAGGTTGTTCATAAAGATGTATTGAAGACTAATTAATAATTACAAACTAAAGACTAATAACAAGATATTATTTATTATCGACCTAATAATATCAAAACAAATAGTTTTAAAGATAAGGTAAGGATAAGAGGGCGTAGGGAGACATAATGGAACCACGCGCATGGAGCGTGGAGGGGCAAGGCAAGAGGGTGTGGAAAAGAGGAGGGGGGACTTGTCTTGTTTAACATCCATAGGATTCAAGTAGATGGTAGGGTAGCCTAACCATTTACGTTTTTCCAAACTTTTTTAAAAACACTATATATATTACGTATAAAATTTTAAAAATTTTGTATTGCAATTCAAACAACAATAAGGTATAGTAATTATCATGGAAATATGGAAAGATATACAAGGATATGAAAATATATATCAAGTGAGTAATATGGGAAATGTTAGACGACATAAACTTTGTCCCTTTCATAAAACAAGTGGTAGGGCAAAGAATATGGAAAACGGATTACTAACACCTTTCCCCCTAGCAAAAACAGGTAAAAAGGCAAAATACCGACAAATTTGGTTGAGTAAACTAAATAAGGGGGGGCATAAAAAATTTGTTCTTCATAGACTCGTCGCAAAAACATTTATTCCTAATCCCTTAAATAAGCCGGAAATAAATCATAAGAACGGGAAAAAAGACGATAATCGGGTAGAAAATTTAGAATGGGCAACCGGACAAGAAAATTACTTGCACGCAGTAAAACTGGGATTATGCCAGCCAAGCAAGAAAGAAGGATATTGCATCTAGCGCCGAACGGGTTGTCTTGAAACAAATGGTTTAAAAAAAAGGAACCTCTAGAAAAAATTTCTAAAAAAATTAGGAAATGTTATACTAAAAACAAAGCATAATAAATATGAAATTAAAACCGACAATCGGCGCCGTTCTTCCTTGCCTTGACAAAAGAGGAGGTGTCCGACACTTCCTTGAAGTTGGGAACGAACTCGTTAAAAGAGGTTATGATTATACAATTTTCACTCCGCCTGAAAGTCAAAAGCAAGATTGGTTTGATTTTAAAGGGAAGATAGCCGACTGGAGATATGGGATAAAAGCGGATATTCTTTTAGTGGGTGATCCGCAATTGTTGCCAGCAACTCCTCAAATGCAAGGTAAGATTTTTGTGTGGGTGCTAGCCAGCGGTCCGTACAAAGAAATGTATGATGAATATTATGGGAAGTATCCATTCATTCTGATAAACCGCTGGTTTCTTAAGGATTACCCGCTTGCCAGCCTTTGCGAGTTGGGAGTGAATACCTCGCATTTTAAACCAAGAAAAAGAAAAGTGTTGTTTTATTCAGGTGGAGAAAGAGGTTTGCATAAACAAGGACACATCATCCATAGGGCGTTGAGTGATTTAAGAAATATTGAATTGATAGAATTAAAAAACTTAAATAATGATGAATTGGCAGAAGCCTATAGAAATGGTGATTATTTCGTAAGCTGGGAAAAGGAAGGAGGGTTTTCAAATACGAGTGCTGAAGCTTTAGCGAGCGGGTTGCCCGTCGTAACCAACGGCAATAACTGCGAACCGTTTATTGATAAAGTGATTGTGGTAAAGAGTTTACGAGAATTTTTCACAAGTCCATCTTTTTTAAGTCCAATGGCAGATAATACGTGGGAAAAGACAGTTGATAATTTATTAAAAATAATTTTATAAAAAATAT
>ERZ1292623.1888-Hain-H51-01um-R1-1888-length-19503-cov-12_pt1 | contig 10461 bp, 8 predicted proteins | sample MGYA00564398_ERZ1292623 | MGnify/ENA primary metagenome ERZ1292623 (study PRJEB36523, sample SAMEA6512633) | groundwater metagenome | collected 2019-01-07 | study: AquaDiva: Metagenomics assemblies of 32 groundwater samples
TTACAGTCGCAACCGGAGCAGTAGTTCTTCTAGTTTTGGCGGAAAAATTATCACCAATTGAAATCGGAATTATTGCGGGGCTTGGGGCGGTAATTGGAGATTTTATTATTTTTAAATTTGTAAAAGACGGACTAGTAGAAGAAGTGGAGGAAGTGTATGAAAAAATTGATCACAATAACCATTTGCTTAAACTTCTGCATACAAAATATTTCAGCTGGATGTTTCCTGTCTTTGGGGCAGTAATCATAATGTCTCCGCTTCCCGATGAAATAGGAGTAAGCCTTATGGGAATCGGGAAAATTAAGACATATCAATTTCTTATTCTTTCATTTGTCCTTAATGCAGCTGGAATATTTTTAGTAATATCTGCAAGCAAATTCCTAAAACCCTAAAACACATCTGATATAATTGTCCCGATTCTTGATGATTAGAGATGTACTGTTCCTTGAGTAGGAGGGCTATCCTTCTTTTGTGCTCTTAAGCGCATTTTTTCGACCTCCCAAAGATTCTCACTGCCGGTTTGGTAAAGATCTAGATATAGCTGTGCAAAACTTCTTGTTCTTTGAGCAGCATGAGCTTTTTGCAATATCCCAAAAGAAGTAAGGAAATCGACAGTCCGATTATAGGGGGTGCCAGGATTTTTTTTCCCTTTTCCAAGTCTTTCAAATACATTTTGGCTCCTTGCAGTATTCTTTCCTCCTAATTTCCCTACAACATCTTCTATTGCAATTGCGAAATCATTCATTCCAGATAAGACTCTTTGAGTGGTTTCCTCATCGACTGCAAGAAATGCTCCCTTGCCCAAAGCTTCCATTAAATGACGCACTACTCTTTTTCTTCTTTCTTCGGAGGTTTCTATCTCTTCAGCAATAGCGGTTGATTCTACTATGCCGTTGCCTTCAAAGCTGGGATGGCTGCTTTCAATTGTCATGGGCAGAATATACACCAAATTGTTCCATAAATCAATTTTTCGTGCTAAAATACTCTCCGCATGGTAAAGAAAGTAGTTCAGGCAGGGCATCCGGCGCTTCAAAGAAAGAATAAAACTGTTTCAAGTTTTAAATCTCCAAAACTTAAAATTCTCCTAGAGGATTTAGTTGATACGATGCATAAGGCGAGTTTGATAGGAATTGCAGCTCCTCAAATTGGCGAAAATTATATGGCTTTTCTGACTCATCCCAGAAATACGCGTTCAAGAAAACTTCCTAAGACAGATAAATTAAGAGTTTATGTCAATCCAAAAATAACATTTAAATCTAAAAAGAAAAATATTATTTATGAGGGCTGTGGCAGTGTTTCTAGGGGAAAATTGTTTGGTCCTGTTTCAAGACCTTCCGAAATTGAAGTAGAAGCTCTGAATGAAAAAGGAAAAAGATTTAGCTTGCGATGTGACGGAATTCTGGCAAGAGTTATTCAGCATGAATATGATCATCTGATGGGAGCAGAATTTATTGGGAAAGTTGAGGATTATGGGAAAGTCATGTCGATAGAATATTACAAGAAAAATATAAGAAATTCTGCTCTTCAGAGGAAGAATTCTAAAATCACAAAGATTGAATATTCGAAGTTTTAACTGAATTCGGTGAGGATTAGGACTTTTGAATTAGTAACGGCGGATTTTAGTTTTTCTTCAGCTTCTTTATAATTTTCTCCAAGTAATTTTTTGTAATGAATTGGGATTGTCACCTTTGCTACTATATAATTTGCAGCCTCAATCATTTCATCGACATCCATTGTGAAATTTCCTCCCATCGGCATCATCGCCACATCCAAATTTAAATCTTTAAGTTTTCTCATCTCATCTGTAAAGTCCGTATCTCCGGCATGGTAAACTTTCTTATTGTTAAGTTCAAAGATATATCCCACCCAATTATTACGTCTTGGATGTTTTTCTTCACGCCCGGGCCTATGATTATATGCAGGAATTGTAGAAAATTTAAAACCTTTGGTTTCGTAATCTTTATTTGGCTCGACTTTAATTTTGCGAGAATTCTCTATTGAGATTTTCTCAAGAATATCGGGTGGTGCGATTATTACCGTTTCATCTTTTGTTATTTTGTCTATGTCTTCTTGAGAAAAATGGTCGTAGTGTGCGTGGGTTATAAATATTAGATCGGCTTTTTCAAGCTTTTTGTCTCCGAGTTCAAAGGGATCGACAAAATAAATCTTATTACCCGATTTGTCCTCAAAGAAGAAGCTTGCGTGACCGAGCCAATTTATGCCATCCATAACTATATTATAACTTATCTAGGCAAATCCCAGATGAAAAATTTCAGAAAGAACGGGGACAAAAGTAATAAGTATCTGAAGGATTATTGTGAGAATAATTGAGAAAAACAAGAATTTATTCGGGGTAAACATTTCTTTTCCCCGGACCAGAAACACAATTATAAAATGGAAGAAAACAAGGAGGTTAAATACTACTGTTCTTGCGAAGATTTCCGAGTGGGATCTCAAAAGAAAGGAAAAAACCAAAACCAAAATAGCAGATGCGGTGAGCCCAAGGCTTCCCGCCAGTAAAATTCTATGTCTTGAAAGTATGGGAGCCTTAGGGTCTCTGGGAGATTCCCCAAGCGTCCGTCTGTCTTTTGAATCACTCGCTAGGGCAAGCGCGGGAAGCCCGTCGGTCACTATATTCATCCAGAGAATTTGGGTAGGCAGAAGAGGAGAAGGAAGCCCCAGTATGATGCCGAAGAATATGAGAGAGAGTTCGGAAAGATTTCCTGCGAAAAGATATGTAATAGATTTTACTATGTTGTTGTAAATTGTACGTCCCTCAAGAACTGCTTTTACCAAAGTTGAGAAGCTATCATCGGTAAGTACAATATCACTTGCTTCTTTGGCAACGTCGGTTCCTTTTTGTCCCATTGATACTCCAACATCTGCTTTTTTAAGGGCAAGCGCGTCATTTACTCCATCACCTGTCACTCCCACCACATATTCCATTTCCATTAAAATTGTTGTAAGCCTCAGTTTATCTTCAGGGGTAGTCCTTGCAAATATCTTTGTTTTTTCAATAACCTGCTTGACTTCCTCATCAGTCATATTTGAGAGCTGCGTTCCTGTTATGACATCTTCATCTTTTTCAATAAGCCCGACTTCTTTTGCAATTGTAAGGGCTGTAATCTCATTGTCTCCTGTGACCATAATTACTTTTATTCCAGCTTTTCTTGCACTTTCCACCGCATCTCTCGCATCAGGTCTTGGCGCATCATGAATGCCTACGATTCCCAAAAATTCCAAGTTATTCTCTATGTGGTCCCTATCGGTTTCTTTTTCATGACTCTCAATTTTTGAACCAAACCCTATAATCCTTAACCCATCTCTTGCATAATCTTCCATAATTTTATTTATTTCTTTTGCTTCTTTTTCTGTAACTTTGCTTCTTTTAAGAATTGACTCGGGGGCACCCCGTACGAAGACGTATCTCTTTCCGTTTTCTTCAAAAACAGTACTTATGGTTTTACTCTCCTGGTCAAAAGTGTTCTCTTCAAGAATCTTTCCGCCGTCCATAAGAGATTTGACATCCGCATGTTGCTCATGTGCCCAAAGAAGAACTGCGCCGTCTGTCCGGTCACCCACAACGTCGAACTTCTTCTCCGAAGCCTTTTCAATAAGCGCTGCCGTATTTCCCAAAACTGCAGTCATAAGAAGTTGTTTTAGTCTGTCCTTATTCAGCATCCAGAAATTTTTGACTCTCATTGAATTTTGGGTAAGAGTACCTGTTTTATCCACAAGAAGAACCTGAATTGCACCGAGTGTCTCAACCGAAGCCATTCGTCTCACGATTGCTTTGTTCTTGGCCATTCTTCCCGTACCGATTGCAAGCGTTATTGTGATAACAGCGGGAAGGCTTTCGGGAATTGCCGCAATAGCGATGCTTACCGCAAGAAGAATTAGAGGGAACAAATGAAGCCCCTGGAGCCCTCCTATGGGAAGAAGAAGAGCTGCAATTACAATAATTCCTACGGTTATTGATTTCCCTACTTTATCCAGCTGTTTCTGAAGAGGAGTTTTCTCGGTTTTTATTTGCGAAAGTGTTTCTGCAATTTGTCCAAGCCTTGAGTCTTTGCCAGTCTTACTTACTTTGACTCTTGCCTTTCCTTTTATGATCAAAGTCCCCGAATAAACTTCTTCATGTGAATCTTTGATTACAGGTGCGGATTCGCCTGTGATCAGCGATTCATCGATCTCAAGATTTGAGCTGTTTATAATAACAGCATCCGCAGGAATTTTATCTCCTTCATTTAAAATTATGATATCACCGGGCACTATTTCATCACTTGAGATCTCCTCTTCTTTGCCGTCCCGAAATACCCGGCAGGCTGGAGTCAGCAGATTTTTCAGTTTCTCAAGTTCTTTTTGTGCTCTATATTCCTGAAAAAAGCTTAGCGTTGCGCTTAGAACAAGAATAATTAGGATAAGAGTGCCATCGATAAAATTATTTATAAAAAAAGAAAAAAGAGATGCAAGAAAAAGAACAGCATTTATAAAGCTCGGGAATTGCGAAAGATAAAGCTTAAGAGGGGAAAATGCTTTTCCCGAAGATATGGTGTTTTTGCCAAATTTAGCTAAATTCTCTTCTACTTCTTTTTTGGACAGGCCCTTTTCCATATTTTAAGTTAATAACTAAAAACGAATAACTAATAACCAGCTGCCGTTTCAATCCTCGGTCTATATTGTAATGCCTCTGCAATATGGACCGGTTTTATAAGTTTTTCTTCTTCAAGGTCGGCAATTGTACGCGCAAGTTTAATCGTTTTATAATACGACCTTGCAGATAAGTTCATTCGCGATACCGCAAGTCTTAAAATATCTATGCATTCTTCTGAAATCTGACAGAAGTCTTTGATATCTCGAGTGCTCATCTCTGAGTTTGATGTGATTTTTTTACTCTTAAACCGTTTTATCTGCATGTCTTTTGCAGTCTGCACTTTTCTTCTTATTTCTTTTGAACTTTTAACTTTTATTGGTTTCATATCAGTTAATTTATCGGTTCTGACCGGTTGGATCTCAAGGTGTATGTCAATTCTATCAAGAAGAGGGCCTGAGACTCTCTTTTGATATCTTAAGATTTGTGAGTATGCGCATTTGCATTTATTCGACTTATCCCCAAGATATCCACATGGACATGGGTTTTGTGCGGCAACAAGCATGAATTTGGCAGGAAACTTAATTCTTCCTGAGGCTCTTGAGATTGTAATTACTCCGTCTTCCATAGGTTGTCTTAATGCCTCAAGTGCAAAGCGCGGAAACTCAGGAAATTCATCCAGAAATAAAACTCCGCGGTGGGCAAGAGATATCTCTCCGGGCTTGGGGTATGTTCCTCCGCCGATAAGTCCTATATTAGAAGTCGTGTGATGCGGGGAGCGGAAAGGACGCCGTATCAAAATTGCCTCACTGCCTAAAAGTCCTGAGATGCTATAAAGTCTGGTCACTTCAAGTGCTTCATCAAATGTTAATCTTGGTAAAATTGACGGCAGAGTTCTGGCAAGCATTGTCTTTCCGGAACCCGGCGGGCCTTTGAGTAAAATATTATGCGCGCCAGCCGCAGCAATTTCAAAAGCACGCTTTGCCTGTTCCTGACCTTTGACGTCAGCCATATCAAAATCAAAAGAAATTTCCTTAACTAAAGTATTTATGTTTTTATGAGGTATGGGTTTTATTTCTTTTTCACCTGTAAAAAATTTCATAAGATCAAGCAAAGTTTCTATCGGATAAATCTTGATTCCTGATAAGATTGAAGCTTCTTTTGCATTAATTTTGGGTACAAAGACTCTTTTTATTTTTTTACTCTTTGCCATTAAGACTTGTGATAGGACTCCATTGGTATGGCGCAGTCTTCCGTCAAGCGATAGCTCTCCCATAAAAAGCGCGTCTGAAATGTCGGTTTCCACTTGCCCTGATGCAAGTAACATCCCAACTGCGATTGGCAAATCATAAGATGGTCCTTCTTTGGGAAGGTCAGCAGGTGCAAGATTGACAGTAATTCTTTTGGCAGGAAAATCAGCGCCTGAGTTTTTAATTGCAGACCGTACTCTTTCTTTGCTTTCCTCAACTGCCTTGTCAGGAAGCCCGACTATGGTAAAAGATGGTAAGCCTTGAGAAGCGATATCAATCTCAACTTCTATTGGAACAGCATCAAGCCCCACAATCGCAGAAGAATTCACTTTCGCCAGCATAAAAATATAATAGCATTAAAAGATAGTAGATTCACAATTTCTTGACATCAGTTCTTCTTTTTAGTACCATAAGTTATGGAGCCTCAAAAATCTGCACCCTTCGACAAACTCAGGGCAAGCGGTTCGACTTCGCTCAGCACAAGCACACTTCCCATTGGACTGACATATGACGACGTTTTACTTCTCCCCGGTTATTCAGACTTTATCCGCGACCAAATAAATTTATCTACAAAACTTTCTAAAAATATTAGATTATCAATACCTCTTGTTTCGGCTCCCATGGATACCGTAACGGAAAGTAAGCTCGCAATTGCTTTGGCCCGGCTTGGCGGAATAGGAATAATTCACAGGAATTTGTCAATTGAAAATCAGGCAAAAGAAGTTGCAAAAGTTAAGAAAGAAAAGTTGTTGGTAGGAGCTGCTGTAGGATCGGGGAAAACCTATCAGGATAGAATAAGGGCATTAGTTAAAGCAGGAGTTGATGCAATTATAGTTGATTCGGCGCATGGACATGCTAAGCCGATAATTGAAGCAACCGCATACATTAAGAAAAACTTTCCAAAAATAGATGTAATTCCCGGAAATATTGCCACCGAAGATGGAGCAAGAGCATTGATAAAAGCAGGAGCGGACGGACTGCGTGTGGGAATGGGTCCAGGCGCAATTTGTACAACAAGGATAATTTCAGGAATGGGGGTTCCGCAGATAACAGCACTTGCCGAAGTTTTAAAAGTTGCAAAGAAAGAAAAAATTCCGGTAATTGCAGATGGAGGAATTAAATTTTCAGGAGATATGGTAAAGGCGCTGGCAACAGGTGCTTCAACAGTCATGATTGGAAGAATTTTTGCCTCTGCGCTTGAGTCACCAGGCAAGATTGTAACACTTAAAAGAGAACAAGTGCCCCAAAGATTTCTAAGTATTTTTGACAAAGGAACAGTAAGATTTAGATTTAAAGAATATAGAGGAATGGGTTCAGAAAGCGCTATGGAAAAGGGTGCAAAGGTAAAGTCGGAGAGTGAATTTCATGGCAAAGATTATAAAGATAGGACTCTCATCGCAGAAGGGGTAGAAGGCCTCGTGCCCGTAAAAGGAACGCTTGAGGAATTAGTAGATCAGGCAGTCGGAGGAATTAAGTCTGGAATGTATTATGTAGGTGCAAAAAATTTAGAGGAATTGGGAAGGAAAGCAAAGTTTATACAGATTACCCAAGCGTCACTTACAGAAAGTCATCCGCACAGCGTTCTTATTACAAACGCCGGAGAAAATTATACGCAGTAGTTTATTCAAAATCAGTCCACAAGATATAATCTGAGAGTCCGGGCCCATACGTCCCAAAGAGAACTGGAGCTATTGTCTTTTCTAAGAATTCCAGATACGTTTTGGTTTCCTTAGGAAGATCTTTGGGTGATTTTGCTTTTTTAACTTTATCTCCTTCCCAGCCTTCAAAGTTTGTAATTTCGGGTTTTAGTAAATTAAGTGATGCCTGAAAGGGTAGATATGGCTTTTCCTCTCCGTTCCCATTTGTATAGCGGGTGACTACAGGTATTTTGGAATTTTTTCGTGAAGCATCAAGATGAGTTGCGACAAGCCCATCATAGCCGGCTGCGCGTTTTATATATCTTGCTATAGGAATGGAGATCTCATAAATTTCCCGAAGCCTACCTGTTGAACGGCCTCTCTCGTCAAATGATTGCTGTATCCAGTCCACAACTTTAGGATCAAAAAGGGTGGGAAGCTTTCTAATTCCTACACTAGACATATATGTGGTTTTCATTACTGCAAGTCTATAGGAAATATCTTCGGGAAGAATCACATTGTAGGTCGAATCATTTATAAAGCGCGAAAGACATCTGCTTGCTGTAACATCGGGATAGACTCCATGAAAAGGGTCGAGTGCCGCGCCTTGCGCACCTTCAATCGTAAAGGCAATTTTTGGATCCTGCCACACTTTCGTAAGAATTGAATATATATCATCTGAAATATATTTTTTAATTTTTTCTCGTGCTTGCCCAAGACGTGTCAGGAATTCTTTTTCTGTTCCTGCTCTTCTTTTCTTTTCGGGGTTAAGGGTTATTACCAGCACATTTTTAAGTTCGTAATCCTTTCCGAATCCTCTCGTAAAGTTTTCATAAAGTTTGTAGTGATCTGAGAAGATTTTCTTCCAATTATTACCCATTAAATCTTTTACCATTAATGCATGACGCTCATAAAACGAGGCATATCCCGTAGCAATTCCGCGTCCTGTTGAGCCCCGTCCGCCTGAGGTAAAAACATTTAGAACCGTCTCAAGCGCCCTATGAGTATCAAGGCTTAGAATTGTATTTTCATCTATCAATAATTTTCCGGGTACCCCTCCGAAAAGTTTTTTTGTCCATTCTATTTCAAGAAGAAGATCCTCAGGATGTATAAGCATTCCTCTTCCAATTATTGATGTAGAGTTTTCCTGCATAACACCCATTGGAAGATGATGGGTCACGACCATCTTTCCGTCAATTTCAGCTTCATGGCCTGCGTTTCCTCCTCCGTTATAACGAAGCGTATAAAGCTTGTATTTTTTGGAATAAATTCTGTTAATTTTGGCAATTACCGCTCCTTTTCCGGAGTCTCCGAAGAACGCGTCTTCAATGCTTACACTAAGAGGTCTTTTATCCAAGTTCTTATTATTTTTCACAAACCAGAAAAGCTTAACATGTCTTTTCTAAAAATACAAGGATGATTTTGCTTGAAAAACGCAACTTAAGACACTATAATAAAGTATGATAATAGTCATTGATTTCGGCTCCCAGACCGCACATCTTATCTCACGCCGGATAAAAGAACTTGGCGCTTCTGTTTTATTCCTCACTCCTTCTGAAGCACTTTCAGAAATTAAAAAAAACCCGCCTGCCGGCAGGCAAGGTAAAGAAATAATTAAAGGAATAATACTTTCCGGCGGGCCGTCTTCTGTTTATTCCAAAAACTCTCCGACAATTGATCCCTCAGTATTTGAGCTTGGTATTCCAATTTTAGGAATCTGTTATGGATTTCAGCTTATGGCCCTTCTTTTAGATGGGAAAGTTATAGCAGGAAAAAAGGAATATGGACCGGCAAAGATACGAATCACGAATAACGAATCACGAATAACGAATAAACTTCCGAAGGAATTCGTGGGTTGGATGAGTCATGGGGATGAAATAGTAAAACTTCCTAAAGGTTTTGAAATAGTAGGGAAGAGTAATCATGTGCCCTATGCCGTGTCACAAAATTCGCAGAAGAAAATGTACGGATTGTTATTTCATCCGGAAGTAGAGCATACAGAAAACGGAAATAAAATCTTGGAAAACTTTCTAAAAATATGTTCTGTAGAATTTAAAACAGAAGAAATAGACACGAAAAAAATGATTAAAAATATTCGGGATAAAGTCGGTAAATACTCGGTAATTGGAGCAGTTTCCGGTGGGGTTGATTCAACAGTTGCAGCAGTTTTGACCGCCAAGGCTATTGGAAATAATTTTTATCCAATATATGTAGATAACGGACTTATGAGAGATGGAACGCAGTTGCATTTAAATAAGATTTTTAAACATATTGGTATAAAATTAGATGTGATAAAAGTTGAAAAGGAAATGCTTAAAAAACTTGAGAAAATTACGGATTCTGAGGAAAAAAGAAAAATAATCGGAAATTTTTATATCGAAATCTTTGAGAAAGAAATGAAAAAGCTTATTAAAAAAGGGATAAGAATAAAATTTCTTATGCAGGGAACCATTTACTCAGATGTCATAGAAAGCAAGGGCACAAAACATGCCGACAAGATTAAAAGCCACCATAACGTAGGCGGCTTGCCATCTGAAATGAAACTGGAACTTTTAGAACCTTTAAGAAACTTCTATAAAGATGAGGTTAGGGAATTAGGCAGGAAATTAAAATTACCCGAAGAGTTTGTAAATATGCAGCCTTTTCCAGGCCCAGGCTATGCAATTAGAATTAGAGGGGAAGTTACTAAAGAAAGATTGGAGAAGGAAAAACTAGCAGACAGAATTATACTTGAGGAATTACCAAGAGCAGTTGATATGAAAAAAATTTACATGTCATTTCCTGTCATGACTGGTGCTTATTCAACTGCTGTTAAGGGAGACGGAAGAAGTTTTTCTGAAGTAGTAGCTCTTAGAATTATAGAATCGAAAGATGTGATGACTACGACTTGGGTAAGGATTCCATATGAAGTTTTACAAAGAATTTCCTCAAGAATTGTAAATGAGGTCCCGGGGATTTCTAGGGTAGTTTACGATATCACCAC
>ERZ1292623.4353-Hain-H51-01um-R1-4353-length-11627-cov-25_pt2 | contig 10461 bp, 18 predicted proteins | sample MGYA00564398_ERZ1292623 | MGnify/ENA primary metagenome ERZ1292623 (study PRJEB36523, sample SAMEA6512633) | groundwater metagenome | collected 2019-01-07 | study: AquaDiva: Metagenomics assemblies of 32 groundwater samples
GCGTCATGGCTGGGCCCCTGTGTGTGTGCGATATCACCTACCCAATCATAGCCACAGCATCGGCAGTGGTAATGCAAATGCTCGGTGGCCCGCTTCGTAAATGATCCGTACCTACAGCCTTTCTGACCATACTCATCGAGATGGTAGGACACTGCGATGTCGGTTCCCATACATTTATCGCACGTCATGGTCGGCCTCCTTTCTGAGGTGTTCAGTTAACAGCTGCGTCATCCTGAGCGCGACGAGGGCCCGGATCGGGCGGCGGTTGGTCTCCCACCGGGCCACGCTGTTCCGGCTGTACCCGAGGGATTTGGCGAGGGCCTCCTGGGACAGGCCGAGCTGCTTGCGGATTAGGACCAATTCAGTTGCGGTCATTGCGGTTGCTCCTCATGGTGTGGCTCATACCCTAACGCTCGAATGGTGCTATCACTGACCGTGCTGCCGTAGGGATGCCCTGGCAAGGCCTCCCACAGGGTCCACAGGGCAAAATGAGGCAGTCCTGGGCACAAGGACTCCTGAATTCCTTCATATCTCGCTCTGAGGGGTTTGAGCGGCCTCACAGGAGCACCCCAATCAGCAAGAGGAACACGGTACAACTTAAGGCAATGCTACAGACCAGTTCGATGGCCAGCTCTAGGGCCGTGCTGTCGTGGGGGTGGTGGTGGGTCATGGCTGGCCTCCTGCGTTATAGGTCTTGAGAAATCGTTGCCCGATGGTATCTGAGGCCATATATTCGATGCCGAGCTTGAAACGCTCTGCCCATTCCATGGCATACCCAACCTGGCAATGTACCGCTTCTTCTTGTGGCCATCTGTGGCGCATATAGGCGATATACCGTTGACGAGTCTTTGGGGTGAGGCCTGCAGACTGAGCGACAGTCTCATAGGTTTTCATGGCCATCATGCTGCGCTCGCTTTCTCCCGCGCGAGCGGGGGGTTAACAATCATGGTCCCTTTAGTTACGAATCGGCGCAAGGGGTGAAACACGCGGGCTCCCCTTGCGTATCCCGCCGCGCCGGGGTGGGGTGATTCGGCGATGACTGCCCACAGAGTGGCTGGCCGAGCCTTGAAGTTAAAGGATCGTCCTGGTTGTCCGTTCGTCCATTCCATTGATTGGTTACAGCGTACAATGAGCCATCGTCCATGTTTGTCTGGCGTGCCTTCCGCTATTTCCCGTACCGTGAGGTACAGCGCCGTCTCAGGCAGTCCGTGCTCGGCGCAATGTCGCTTCATCCATAACGAGACTTCACGCGCAGGAGGGAGAATCACAGTGCCAGGCTTCACATACTCGATAGGTTGCTGTGTCATGGTCTCATGCCTTCTGCCGGGCGTGGTCCCGGCGACCTGGGCGCGAATCCCCTGCAATCCGGCAGGGCATCGGCGCGGGGTTGTTATAATGCAATCGAGACTTGCGTGGTCATGCCATCTTTTCCCAGGATGTCAACGAGTAGACTGATTCGCGTCTCTGCTTGTCCACCAGTGATCCGCAAGGCCCAGGCTTTCAATTTTCCTTTCCCCTTGGCGTAGTGTTTGGCTGTCTCGCTGAGTTCTGTACTGGTCCAATAGGTTTGCTCATAGTGTCGCATGGTGTCCTCCTGTGTTGCGCCGTGGCGCGGTTAGTAGGTTAATTCGATCACGCGATAGCCATGGTGCGTGGCCCAGCGATAGGCCTCGCGCAATTCGTGGAACTGATACCGCTGTTTTCCCTCTTCGGTGTCAATCCAGCACTCCCATCGTCCGGCTGCTCGCTCAACATACAGCTTGTTGCGTGTTTCATCGTCCATGGGAGAACCTCCTTGGTTGACTGCCGCTGATTGTACCGTTAGGCTACTGCAAGCCTCATGCTACAGAAGGGTACGTTGTAACCTCGTGATACCGTGAGACTGTGCAAGAATGAACAGGACAAGAACGGACGGAGATGTGGCGGAATGGTACGCCATATTGTCTCATGTGACAGATTGCCACACGTCTGATCCTGTGGGTAGACAGACTCACGCACTTGAGGCACATATTTATTATTCCCTTTGAGATCAACAGGTTCTCTCATGTCCTGTCATACAGTGTCCTACACTGTCATATACGGGACTGAACCGGATCTTGACAGCCGCTAGACTTTCCTCTAGAAAAGGTATACGCGCACAAGCGGCGCACTACATTATTAGATCGGAGCGCAACGCGCGTAGATCTATGGTTTAGCACTCTATCCTGAGTGCGTGTCTTCAAGGGTTCCACCGGCACACCGGCTCCCCGCATCCCACACGGACACTTGACAACTCGACACCACCGGTATACAGAGCAGGACGATGGGTCTGACCAAAGACGAACTGGCCTACCGACGCTACCTAGAGAGCGACGATTCAGAACAATATGATATCACCCGCGAACGATGGGCCAAACTCAATTGGAGCTTGTTGGATAAATGTGAGCAAGCCATTTCCTCGCTCGAAAAAGGCGAAAGTCCCAATAAAATCAGTCCTTTAATCATCTCTGCCGGGATTGGGTTTGACAAGCTGTACAGCAAGCGGAGTGAGGTTTCCAAGCCACTGAGTTTCCCGGCGCCGTTGCTGGCGATGGTGCGGAAGGGACTGAAATTGCGTAGTCCTGAACCTGTAGCCGGTACCACTGCCGTAGTACTACCTAGTGATTCGCTGACAGACCCGCGTGAGGCGGCCACAGCACCACGGACCGATCCTGTTCTCACTCAGCCTGAGCCGACCCAGGGGGGAGTGGCGTGGGCTGATCCACAGGGGGACGGGCGGGGGCATGGTGCCCCGGTGTCTCGCCAAGACTCCCGGTCTCCAGAAATATCAGAAACAGAAAAACGTGAGTGCGCGCAGGCGCAGGACGTGCCGGTCGAGACGCCGGAGACGGTGCCGATCGAGGTGCTCGCGGCGAGAGCGGCGGCGGTGGGGCGGAGTACGCATCCGCAGACGTTGCGGAATCCGCGCACGCCAGAGAAGACGCAGGCCGATAAGGATCGGCGACACGTGCGGAAGGCGACGCGGGAGGCGATGGTGCAGACGGTGCGGAAGCAGATTCGGGAGGGGGTGCCCTATCGGCATCCGCCCAAGCCGGGAGGCATTATATGAGCGCCCTCATGGGACTGGTGCTCATCCTGTGGCCGCTGGTGGTCTGGGCGGACGGGTGTACCCAGATCACGATCATGACGCCGCAGGGGATGAAGTTCTGTCAGTCATGTTGTGATGGGGGGCACTGTCAGGTGACCTGTTTATGAGCGCCCCCACCCATGGGCGGTATGCGATGCCGGGGACGGTGCCGCGGCGCGGGAAAGTCCTGCGGAAGTACGCGGGGCAGCCCTGTCAGATCTGTGGGGCGGTGATTCCCGCTCGGCAGCCCCAAGGGGCGGTGGGGGGCATGTTGTGGCGGGGGCCCTATTGTTCGGAGGCCTGTTGGCAGCAGGGAGGACCACGATGAGATCCCTCAGTTCGATCATGCGGAAACTCCTGACCCGTGCCCGAGGCGGGGTGGGGAAGGGCGTGACGATGGCCCAGGCCAAAGGCCCTGGCCCGAAGGCGTATCAGCCAAAGACGAGGACACGGTAATGGATCGCTATGACAAGGTGGCGCAAGCGATGGCGCGGGAGCGGCAAGCGTACGTGAAGAAGGTACAGAACGGACGCCGGGTGGCGAAGGAAGATCCCTCTGACCCGGAGTTCTCTCACGCCGCCGATGAGGAGCGCGAGGCGATCCAGATAGGCGTGCAGTCGCAGATTCGGTATGGCCCGCCGAAACCAGGGAGTCAGTTCAGTGGCCGATAAGGACGACGAGTGGGTCGTGAATCCCTGTATGGGCGGCGTGCAGTCGCCGGTCGGGAAGGTCATCGGCAAGGGCATGGAGGCGCTCCGCACCCTCAAGCCGACACCGAAACCCATGCCCACGACTCCGGCGCCTCCCCCCTCGAAGGCCTCGATCACGCGCAATCGAGACGAAGCGCGACAGTTGAAGCAGTTGGAGGCCCTGGAAGAGGGAGACCAGTTCAGTGGCCGGTAGACGCCAACTGTTGCACAAGAAATTGGCCGACGAGGGCTTTGCGCTGCCCTTGAATCTGTGGTCCCCCTCCCTGCCCAAATACCTGCCCATGCAATCGCAGTTCGTGCAGGACTGGGACGTGCGGTTTCGGGGCTTCGGGGGCGGGTTGGCCAATGGGAAAACTTCTGGTGGTGTGGCGCTCGCCTACTTCCTCTCGGTCTGCTTCCCTGGCAATTGTGGCTATATTGGCCGGTGGGATGGGAAGGAATTGATCCAAACCACGATGGCCGAGTTCTTTCGCCTGATTCCTGACAGCCTCTTTGAGGTCCAAAATAAACAGCTCGGCTACATCCGCTTTAAGCGCCAGTACGGCGGCAGTGAAATCTTCTACGGCGACTTGAAGAAGGAAGAGTGGGCGTCGTCGCTCAATCTGGGCTGGTTTTGGTTCGATCAAGCGGAGGAAACGGACGAAGCCCGCTGGAACCACGGGGTCTCCCGACTCCGGCGTTTGACGCCCCTGCTGGATGAAGCCGGGTCGCCACTGCTCGACCACGACGGGAAGGCCGTGCTCGCGCCCACCTACGGCTTTGCGACCTTCAATCCCGAAGGCACCGCCTCGTATCTCTATCGCTTCTTTCATCCCGACTCCCCCACCGTGCAACCCGACTACCGCCTCTATCAAGCCACGACCTACGACGGCCTGAAAGCTGGATTTGTCACGCAGGAGTACGTCGATGCGATGCTCGCCGTCTTCCCTGAACAGGCGCAAAAACGCTATTTGGCCGGATCGTGGGACGTGTTTGAGGGCAAGGTCTTTAGTAGCTTCGATCCGGCCACGCACGTCATTCCCCCTGTCGCCTTGCGATCCGATTGGGACTACTACGTGAGTATGGACCATGGGACGACCAATCCCACCTCCGTCGGCATCTGGGCCGTCACGCCCACGGGCGTCAAAATCCGCATTCGAGAGCATTATGAAGGGGGTGGAAAGCCCGTGTCCTACCATGCGGCCTGCGTGAAGAATCTCGTGAGCGATCTGCCCAAGAAACCCGTGTTCTACGTGATGGACCCGGCCTGTTGGGCGAAGAATCAATCCAAAGATAGCCGGGTGTATAGTATTGTCGATGAATACAACGAACATGGCGTGTTCCCCGTGCCCGGACAGAACGATTGGAAGCGTGGGTTTAACCGCCTCAATGAAGCCTTGGCGAGCCATCCCCAGGCGATCCATCCCGTGACACAGGCACACGGCTCACCCTTGCTGCTCTGTGTCTCCAGTTGCACGGCCTGGATTCGGGAGATGCAGAATTACAAATGGAAACGAGCTAGGGGAACAGTCCTAAGGAATGCACCTGATGAACCAATAGATTATAACGATCATTCCATAGATGAGAGTAGATATCTCTTCAGCTTGCTCGCAGGTGCGACTCGTCCCGTGGCCCAGGACGAACCCTTGACCGCGCTCGAACGGGTGGCCGCCGCACGGGCCGCCTATAATCCCTTTGCCGAATCGGTCGTGGGCAGTCCCACGAGTTGGATGACGGTCTGAGTAGCAATTTCGTGTGCACTATGCTATAGCGAACGTCCATGGCCAAACCCCGCAAGCCGAAAGAGACCGATCGCTCCAAGACCAATCGCTCGAAGGTCGATGAGATCGTCAAGCAGTATCGGGCCTTCTTTGACGTGACGACGGATCTCCGCGCCGCGATGAAAGAGGATCTCGATTTCACGGTGGGCGGACGCAAGCAATGGTCGCACGCCAATCTCGCGGAACTCGATACGGAAAAACGTCCCGCCCTCTCGTTCAATAAAATCGCGCCCACGATTAATTTCATTTGCGGCCTCCAACAGGAACGCGAAGTCGAGTATCGCTATTTCCCGCGTGGCCCCGAAGATGAACAGCTCGGACGCATTCTCACGTCACAAGTGAAGTACATTATGGACCGCGCCTGTGGCACGCATGAAGAAGCGACCCAGTTTCGCCTCGGCGCCATTGGCGGCTGGTGTACGCTCGAAGTGGGGCACAATTACGAGTATACCGATGATCTCATCGAAGGCGATGTGACCATGACGGCCCTCGCCATGAATTCCGTCTATCTCGATCCGATGGCCCGCCGCTATGATAAATGCGATGCCCGCTATCAGGGCAAACTCATGTGGTATGGCTCGGAGTACGCGCAGACGCACTGGCCGGAGTCGGCCTCACGCTTGATGGGGATGGCGGAGTGGCTCCCCTACGATCCGCTCACGACCGGCGTGCCCGAGCATCTCCTGCGCGAACTCTACGAAAAAGAAACGAATCGGATTCGCGTCCTGCAACATTGGTATAAAGTGCCGGTCACGGCCACGCTCCTGATCAATAAATCCGAGCCTGATCCTGCCAAAGCCATTCAACGGATGAAGAACGGGAAAGAGGCGCAGGCCTTCATTGAGCAGCAAGCGGCGAAATTTGGGATGGAGGCGGCGTCAGCCTATTCCATCGTGCAAGACCAGATGATGTACGCATTGGTCAATCACGCTACGGGCGGGATGATGCCGCTCGCTTCGCCTGAGGAAGGCGAACAATTTATTGCTCGCGTGAAGCAGGATGCCGGCACGCAGGTCTCGGAGCAATACGAGATTCTGACCCGCGAGGCCACGGCGCTTCGCGTCGCGCATCTCACGGGTTGGGAATTGCTCGACGATCAACCCTCGCCCTATGACGATGACTGGCGCTATCCCTTCAGCCATTTCTTTTTCTATCACGATGGCGATCATTTCGGGGACATCAAAGGCGTGACGCGGGACATTAAAGATCCGCAGCGGGAAATCAACTGGCACCACTCGACGCTCGTCGATACGATGGCCCGTGCTCCGAAAGGGGCGACCTGGTTTGACAAGGCCAGCAATGCGAATATCAACGAACTCAAGAAAAAGCTCCCGCGTGCCGGGTTTATCGGGGAATATGCAGGCGCGATGCCGCAGTATTGGCCCGCCGCGTCGTTTAATCCTGGCGATCTCGCCATGATGGAAATTGGCGGCGATTTCATTCATTCCATTAGCGGCACCGACAATCTCCAAGCGAACCCGCAACAGAAAACGGTGTCTGGGCGCGCGATTGGCGCACGGTTTGCCGGGGGATTGGTCGCGCTCGGCACGCCGTTCCAACATTGGGAGCGCACCAAGCAATATACGGGCACGTTGCTCGCCAAGCGCGTGCAGCAGTTCCATTCCCCAGAGAAGATTGACCGCATTCTCGGCCAGGAATTCAAAATGGCCCAGGTGGCCGGGATGGATTTGAAGCTGATGGTGCCGCCGCAGGTGCTCTATGAGCAATATACCCGCATTGCCGATTTGAGTTTTGACGTGGTCGTGGGCTTCCAGGATGCGAGCACCACGGCTCGCGAAGCGAACTTGAATCGTATGATGCAGCTCATGGCCATGGGGATGCCGGTGCCGCCAGAGTTGCTGCTCGAAGCCTCAGATGTGCCATACAAGCAGGAGATTGCCGCTGCGTTGCAGAAGCAAGGCATGCAACAGCCCAATCCTGAGTTGGCGAAGGTGATGACCGGTCTTCAAGGACAAGGGGCAAACGGAGTGAATACCGGAGCATGAGACGTTGACATTGTGGCGTCAGTAGCGTATTGAGCCATTACAGACCTCTGTCAGATATCCTGACAGAGTAGTAGCGAAGGAGAGCGATCATGGATGATGTAACCCTCGACGAGACGGCCCCGGAAGGGCAACCCGTCCTAGAGGCCATCGCCGACGCATCTTCGACCGAGACCGCGACGCCCGATGCTGGGTCGGCCTCTGCTCCGGCAGAGCAACCCGTCTTTCAGACGAGGACGTATGCGGGGAAATATCAGTCGCCAGATGAGTTAGAGCGAGCCTATTTGGACAGCCAGCGGGAAGCGTCCCGTATGGCGGGCGAACTGTCGGCGATGAAACGCACGGCAGACCCCGCGACCAGCGCCCAACCGAAATGGAAGGAACTGGAATCGGAGCGGAACAAATGGGCCGCGCACATGCGCAACGGCGCACTCGATGAGTCGGCACGCTCACAGGCCGATGACCAAGTCCGGCTCTATGATCGTGAGATCGCGTATGAACGGGCGAAGCACGACTTGTCGCAGCAATCGACGCGCACGCACGCCGAACAGCAATTGGAACAGGACAGTACGAAACTGTTTCAGCAATATCAGACCGAACTCGATAACCCTTCATCGCCACTCTACCAAGCGTCCTTGTCGCGCTATCAGCAATTGCTCCAAGCCGGGTATCCTGACAATATGAATACGAAGGCGCTATCTGTGGCCTACGCCGCGGCCCTGACGGGTGCGGGGACCACAAAAGCCATCGCGGGGGATCGCTCCGCGATGTTGAAGACGCTCAATAAGCAGGTCAAGCAAGCCGTCGTGACCGGAGCGGGGGGACCGACTCCCGTGAAATCAGGCGCCGTGACCTCGGAGCAGATTGCGAATATGACGGCCAAGGAATTCGCGAAGTACGAGCGGCAACTTTTAGGAGTCTAACCCATGGCTACTGTACGGACGACCGATGTGGTGACGGATCTCAGTGTGTCGCCTGATGTCACCCAGGCCTATTTCTCGAAGAAGCTCCTCACCCGTGCGAAATATCGGAATTATCATTCCCGCTGGGCAGCAGAATCTGAGATTCCGTCGAAAGAAGGCAAGACGATCATTATGCGCCGGTATCTCCATTTGGCGCTGGCACTCTCGCCCTTGACGGAAGGCATCCCACCGTCTGGCAAAGGGGTCAGCCTGGACGACTATCAGGCGACCTTGGTGCAGCACGGCGATTTTATCGCCTTGACGGACTACGCCCAATGGACGCAGAAAGATCCCATCATGCAGCATTGGACGATGCTGTTGGGCGAGCAGGAAGGGTACACGATCGATGCCGTGGATCGGGATACGGCCGTGGCGGGAACTGGCGTGACCTACAGCAATGGGTCCGCACGGAACACGATCACGGAAATCATCGATTTCAATGATCTCGATCGAGCGATTCGGACGCTCTCCGATAACGGGGCGGAGACGATGGTTGGCGGCAATCAAAACAACGAGGAAGTGAATAGTTTCCCGACGATGCCCGCCTATCCGGCGATCACGTTACCGAGCGTCATGTTTGATCTCCAGAATATCTCTGGGTTCAAATGGGCCTCAGAGTACCGTGGCGCCATTGAAGGGGAAATGGGACGGTACAAGCAGCTCGCGTTCTTCTCGGCGGCTGATCCGTCTGGGCTGGGGGCTGGCGGCAAGAAGTTTGCGGCCGCGGGGGGCGCCAGCACGACCGTCAAGAATACGGCAGGGACCGTCGATGTGTACACCATTCTGGTCTTTGGACAGAACGGGTTTACGAAGGTGCCGCTCATGGGGAAGACCAGTTCGTTCTACGCGAAGCCGTTGGGCAGCGCAGGGACGGCGGATCCCTTGGAGCAGGTGGCGACGTTGGGATGGAAGACGGTCGGTGCGAGGGTCCGAACCAACGAGAGCTGGTTGCAGCGGATCGAGTGCGCCGCAAGTTTGTGAGCTGATTGCACCATGTCGATTCATGAGGAAATCTATACGGTGTATCTCGATGGACGGCCCACGCAAGATCGTGGGCTGTCTCGCGCCGAAGCCGATGCGAAGGCGCAGTACTGGGCGACGGGCATTGAATCCCGTAAGGCGAGCGATCGTCGGCGGGCACCCTGTATTGAAGTCCGTAGGGATCGGCACATTCTCCAGCAGGAAGAACAGCTCTATCGATGGGCCAAACAGGGAGGTTAAGTATGGCAGTGTCTGAATCACGGAAGGCCAAGAAATATCCGAATCCAGAGACATCGAGTCCCCTCGTGGACTTCTATCTGGAACGGCAGCAATTCATGGACCCCGCCAAACGGTATACCATTCCCATTTATGTGAATGGGTATAAGTTCGAGGCGGAATTCGGGAAGAAAAATACCCTCCCGGCAGATGTGGTGGCGGTCCTGCGACAAGCACGGAGCGCCATTCATCCCACGGCGAATACCGCGAAAGTGGAAATTGCACGAGGGGGCGAAGGGCGTCCACAGAATCAATTGATGGATGGTACCCAGTCCATTCAGTACATCAACGACTATCATGTCGTCATTGAAAAGGAGTTGTAACCATGGCCGCAGGCGTTGTCACTATTCGAGCAGGACTTCCGGGTGGACCCGTGACGGGGAAGATTGTGCATGATGCATCTCCCGTCGCGACAAATGTGAATTTGGGCTTTGTGCCGACCTATTTCAAGATTTGGAACTCGACCGATGAGGACACCAGTTTGGAATGGACCGCTGATATGGCGGCTGGAACCGGCGTGACCGATGCGGGCGTGGCGGTGGCTTCTGGCGGGATTACCGCCGTGGCGCAGAACGATGGCACCAATCATGGGGTCTTGGTCGGCACCGATGCCTCCTGTCAGGAAGCCAGTAAGACGTTTTCGTTTTTGGCGTTTCGCTAACT
>ERZ1292623.5181-Hain-H51-01um-R1-5181-length-10461-cov-22_pt1 | contig 10461 bp, 12 predicted proteins | sample MGYA00564398_ERZ1292623 | MGnify/ENA primary metagenome ERZ1292623 (study PRJEB36523, sample SAMEA6512633) | groundwater metagenome | collected 2019-01-07 | study: AquaDiva: Metagenomics assemblies of 32 groundwater samples
GTGTAGATTTTTTTCAATTTCTTCATACGTCATCCCAGAAAGTAAAAGTTTTGCAATGCGTAGTCGCTTGCCCAACATTTTCATCTCTGATTTTGTCAATAAATCTTGAATAAAAAGTGCTACGTCACCCACTGTTTGAGTCTGAACCAGTGAATGGACTAAATCAAACACTAAAGACTCTTGCTCTCCTTTCGTCAGCTTTTCAACCCGCCTAACTCGTTGTGTATACATCCTTTTCATAAAATTGTTTAAAGTCCAGCACTACATAGTAGTGGAGTATGGAAATATTTATAACCATTTTCTTCCGTCTCTTGCGATTAACTCATCTGCATCTTTTGGTCCCCAAGTTCCAGCTTCATAAACCTTAATTTCTGACTTCTGAGTCTCTCTGGCGAAGCCAGGTCTCGCTTCGCGAGACCATCCCTCCAAAATCTTTGTAATAAACTCCCATGAGCTCTCCAATTCGTCAGATCTGTTAAACAACATCTGGTCACCTTTAAAAATATCAATTAAGATTTTTTCATATGCATCGCTAACTTTTTCTCCAAACTCTTCTTTATAAGAAAACTCCATGTCTACTGTTTGAAGCGACAAATTAACTCCTGGTTTTTTTGCAATAACGCGAATCCCAATCCCCTCATCTGGCTGAATACGAATGCGTAAAATGTTTCCTTCTTCTGGACATCCAAATTCCTTAAAAAGCAAATGACATGTCTGGATAAAAACAATTGAAATCTCAACTAAATCTTTTTGCATTTTTTTGCCTGCTCTAATATAAAATGGAACATCCCTAAATCGTTCGTTATCAACAAATAGTTTCATTGCCACAAATGTCTCTGTACCAGAATCTTTTTTTACATCCTTTTCTTCTTTGTAGCCCCCATACTGACCTCTAACAACAAACTTTTGTACTTCCGAACTCTCAATAAACCTAATAGCTTTAATCGCTTTTGCCCTAGCATCTCTTACTCCTTCTCTAGAAAAACTTCTTGGTTGCTCCATCGCAACCGCAGCAATAAGCTGCATTAAGTGATTTTGTCCTACATCTCGAAGTAATCCAACCCCATCAAAAAATTTACCCCTGCCCCCAATTCCTTTTGTTTCTGCCCATGTTAACTGAATATGATCTATGTATTTTTTATTCCAAATCGGTTCAAAAATTCCATTAGCAAATCTAAACGTTAGTATATTTTGCACTGTTTCTTTACCCAAATAATGATCTACTCTAAAAATTTGCTTTTCTTCGAAAACCTTAGCCAATTTTTTATCTAGCGACCTTGCTGTTTCTATATCTTTGCCAAAAGGTTTTTCAATAATAAGTCTAGTCCATTTGCTAGATCCATGCTTGCGCCCTTCAGATAATTTTGTATCATGTAAGAAATTAAGTATTGTTTCGTAATTGTCAGGCGGAGTTGCTAAGTAAAACAAGCGGGTTATGCATGCGCCCATTTTTTGATCGAAGCTATTCAATTTGTTAATTAACTCGTCGTATCCTTTTTGTTGGTCAAACAAACCTTGCTGATAATAAATGCTTTTAAAGAAGTTTCGAACTTCTGTCTCATCTCCACTCAAAAGCGATTCTGACATCATTACTCTAAACTCTTCATCTGTAAAGGGTCGTCTTGCAAATCCCACTATAAAAAACTGTCCGCTCATTTGTCTTTGCTTAAAAAGAGAAAACAAGGCTGGCATCAATTTATTGCGCGAAAGATCTCCCGTTGCTCCAAAAATAATCATTACAAAAGGACTACTTTGCATATTGTTATCTTCTAATCAACACTGCCCTTGCAGGCGATCCATCCGCCCCAACAACTCTTAGAGGCAGACAAATAATATCATACTCTCCTTCTCTTATCTCCCCAAGATCCAATCCCTCAACAATAATAATGCCATTTGACAAAAGTATTTTGTGTACCGAATGACCGGGATTTCCCCTCTTTTCAATTCCTAAAAAATCTGTACCAACTAGACAAACACCTCTTTCTACAAGAAAACTAGCTCCAGATTCTGACAACGAAACATAACTCTTAGGAAATGTTGATTGTTTTAAAAACTTAAAGTTTCCAGTCCTAAAAATAATTCTATCTCCCTTTTTTATATCTATTTTGTCTAGGTGATGCGGTAAAATCTCCAAACCCTTAATCTTTGTTAAATCAATCACGAAACATCTGCCAATAAGCTTTTCTAAAGAGATTTTATCTATTCCCCTTGCATCTCTCAAAAAGTGGTTGGAGGAATCTATATGAGTTCCTGTATGGCTCCCAAAGGAAAATTTAGAAAGTCTTACTCCATCTCTTTCTACTGTTGCTAGGGTTTGAATAGAAACTTTCTCATCCCTTTCCCACACTAACATGGAGTTTGTAATGGGAAGAGAAACATCGTATATTTTCACTTTCAATATATATTATTTTGGAACAACTGGTTGCCCACTAAAGAATCGAATTATATCGTGAATAGTAATGATGGCGATTAAACTCAAGAGTATTGCCATCCCAATCGCGTGTGCCTTAGATTCAAATTTCTGGCTAATCTTTCTACCTATAACTCCTTCTATCAATATAAAAAACAAACGTCCTCCGTCCAAAGCTGGAATCGGCAATATATTCAAAATTGCCAAGTTTAAAGACAAAATAGACATAAACGATAAAACCGCTAAAGGCCCAATTTCTACAAACTGCCCTGTTAATTGAGCAATTCCCACTGGTCCAGCGACTCCCTTTGGAACTTCTGCATGAAAAACCAAATCGTAAACAGTTTTACCAAGACTTGCAATAATAAGCCACGAAGCTTTCAACGATTCCTTAGTACCAATAATTGGCGCCTCATACCATGGATATTTTTGGGTTATTATATTTTGAGAAATTGCAACTCCCATTGGTCCTTCATTTTTGGGATAACTCTTGCGAGGAATCAGTTTGATGTTTCGGATTTCGGATTTTGAATTTCGGATTTTAAGAGCAACTTTTTCTCCCAAATGTTCTTTCGTAATACTAATAAGTTGCTGTGTACTAGTGATTTTAATTCCATTTACTGCTTCTATTACATCGTCTTTTCTAATTCCAGCTTGCTCTGCAGGCGCGCCTTTAACTACATCTGTAACTATTACTTTATTTCCAGGGATTCTTACTCCAGAAACTCCAAAAAGGTAGGAAATTATCGCGATACTTAGCAAAAAATTCATTGCAACTCCAGCGACAACAACTAATGACCTTTGCCAAACTGGTCTTTCAAAAAACGCCCTCTCTAAATCAGTATTATGTATTATGTATTTAGTATTATGTATCTCGTCCTTTTTTATACTTGATACTTTATACTTACTACTTGATACTGGCAAGCTTAGCTTGCCTCCTCCTGCGTTATCCTCCCCATACAGCTTTACAAACCCCCCAATCGGCAGTAAGTTTAATGAATAAATCGTCTCTCCTTTTTTAATGCCAAATAACCGAGGTGGCAATCCAAATCCAAATTCTTCAACTTTTATGCCCAATTTTTTCGCCACCAAAAAGTGACCTAACTCGTGAATGAGGACAAGAACCGAAAGTATTAGTAGAAAAACAAGAATTGTTAGTATCATAACAAGAAAATTTCTAATTACTCTAATTGACCTAATTTCTAATCAATGACCAAAGCTAAAATGACCCAATTGGGACTTGGTGCTTGGGATTTATTTAGGAATTAGGAATTAGATCAATTAGGTTAATTTTATATCTGCAAGAGTTCTTCTTCCTTCCTCTCCCTCATCGCGTCTATCGCTGCCATTATATCATCTGTTGCTTTTTGAACTTCTTTTTCAAGACGTGTGGAGTCATCTTTTGAAATTTCTTTGTCGGTAAATTGTTTTTTAATAGCTGTCATTGCATCATGCCGAACTTGTCTTACTTGTATTCGACCGTTTTCCAATTTTTGTCTCATTAGTTTAATTAACTCAATGCGTCTTTCTTCAGATAGCGGTGGTATAGAAATTCGAATCGCTTGACCATCAACAACTGGAGTTAGTCCAACATTTAAAGCCATTATTCCCTTTTGAATTTCGCCAATAATCGATGCATCAAACGGAGTTATTAAAAGTCTTTGAGGATCCGTAGTTGCAATTGTTGCAAGCTCCATAACTCTCAATCTTTGTGTCCCACCATACACATTAACAACAAGATTTTCAATAAGAGATGGCGCAGCCCGACCAGTGCGAATAGTTGCCATGTCTGCCATTAAAAGCTCCAACACCTTCTGCATTTTTTGTTTTACTTCATCCAAGTTCATTTGCGTGGTTGACAACTATTATATATTATGCTATAAATGTAATCAACCTACCCGGCATATATGTATGCCGGGTCTTTTTTATTCCTCTGTCATTCCGAGCGTAGTCGAGGAATCTATCTCAACATAACTCAAGAAAAAATGATCAGTTCTTCAAATTTTGGATTCATTTTGACAATAATACGAGTTTCGCAGTTCTAGTAGAATACCTATATGTCATTCCCGCGAAAGCGGGAATCTATACCAATAATTTATTTATATGGATTCCGTGTCAAGCACGGAATGACAAATGTGCGAAACTCGTGTTCTCCTTGGCCGATCCATTGGCCCTTCTGCTAAACGTTTTTTATCGACATTTTTTCACCTCCCCCGGGGCAGAATAATAAATCTTTCTAAAGTATGTCACTACATAGTAGCATACTTTAGTTATTCCAAACTTAGCAAACCCTTTTTAAAATCAATTGTTAGCTTAAAATGCTTAAGAAAAGACAAACCCAAAAGTCCATCTGGCGCTTCTGGTGGAAGATCTTTTACTATTGCCTCAACGTTTCTCACGGTCTTACCAAACGCACTAACTTCTGGAATAATGACTCTTGGCACTGTCTCTATAGTAGTTGCTGTCGTAGTTTGAACAGTTTTATCTGGATCTATTTTTATGCCTATAGCAGACACTAGCCTCCAGGGCAATACTACCGAACTTGCTCCTCGTATCAAAAACCAATAATGCAGAAACCGTCGCTAGTCTAGATTTAATTTTTGCATTAACAATAATAAGATCATCGGGATCAAAGTTGAAATCTGTCATTAAAAAGTGAATACGCCTTTGAACTTTCCTGTATATAGCGTAGCCACAGTTTTTCCTTTGGCAACTTTTGCTATACGATCGTAAATCTTATTTTTATCGCTACTTGCCATAATAGGCTTAACATCTATAGGCTGATTAAGCTCGTTTTCTTTAAGAACCTCAGCCAAAACCCAGGTATTTTTAAATTTTTTCTTAAGCTCTGCTATTTTCATAATTATTTATAGTATACCATATCTTTTCAACAATCCTATTACAAAAATATTCGTATTCATTCGGACTAACAATTTGGATCCATTCGTATCTAGATTTCGAAGCGCTTAAATTCCTTAATAACAATATTCTCTCCCAACTTCGCAATTGTTTCTTTTACCAACTGCTCTATTGTTTTTGAGCCATCCCTAATATATTCCTGTTTTAACAAAGACTCAACATCTTTTGGATTCATGGCGGCCACTTGCATAGCGATTTCGTGAGCTAAACTTTTGAATTCTGAAGTTCGCGCCACAAAATCTGTTTCGCACAACACCGAAACCAAACCTCCGACCTTACTGTTTTGATGAATATAGGAATCAACTAATCCTTGAGCGGTTTTTCTATCCGCTTTTTTCTCCGCTTTCTCAACACCGTGCTTTTGTAACCAAGTTATCGCCTTATTATAATCTCCACCGGACTCTTCCAAAGCTTTCCTGCAGTCAGCGATAGAAGCAGACGTTTCATTACGAAGTTTTTTTAGTTGTTCTAGGTTTACGCTTGACATCTTTACCCTCCTTTTCTTCGGTTTTGCTTTTTGCTATTGCAGTTTTTGAGGTAGTCGTTTTAACTTCTTGTTTTTGTTCTAGTTCTAATGTTGCTTTTTGCTCTTCCTTTGATTCTTCTTCAGCTTTAACTTGAACTTTAGACAATAGATTCTTTCGTCCCTCTATCCAAGAATCAATTATATACGAGGTTATAAGTTTTATTGACCCTACAGCATCATCGTTTGCTGGAATTGGATAGTCAATAAGATCAGGGTCTGCATTCGTGTCAACAATTGCAACTGTGGTAACACCCATCCTTATTGCTTCTCTTACTGCCAATTCTTCTAAATGAGAATCAATAATAAAAAGTGCATCAGGTTTTTTGGTAAGTAACACCACTCCTCCGTACAAGTCCTCTAATTTTTCTTTCTCTTTTGCCCAAAGACCAATCTCTTTTTTGGTATATTTTGCTTTTAGTTCTTCGTTTTGCAGACGATCGGATAATTCTTTTAGTTTTTTAAAGTTTTTCGAGACTTCATCAAAATTGGTTAAAAGTCCACCAACCCAACGATTGCTAATATAAAAAAGGTCTTTAGCTTTTTTTACTTCTTCCTCTACAATGTTTTTTGCCTGTCTTTTTGTTCCAACAATAATAAGACTGCTTCCTTCTTTTTCTGCCAAAGATTTAATAAAGGTTGCTCCCTCTTCCAAACATTGTTTTGTTCTTACTAAATCTATGATGTGAATATTATCGCGAGCCTCATATATAAAGTCGCGAGCTTTAGGATTAGACCGAGTAACTTGGTGGCCAAAATGACAACCAGCCTCTAGAAGTTGTTCTAATGTTATTTCTCTCATACAGTTCCTTAAAACCATCCTCTGATTAATAGAACACCTACAGGAACAAAAATCAGAGTGCTAGAATAATAAGTATTATAATACCCAATCTTTAAGAATGCAATGACAAACTAGGCATTTAACTATTCCCCACGGTCGTTGTGTATACTTAAATACATAAGTACAAATTTACCTGATTACCCCTCTCTGTCATTCCGACTAAGCGAAGCGCATGGAGGAATCTGCTTCAACTGGGCTTGGATTGTAAAAATATCCCTCGACTTCGCTCGGGATGACATTTGAAGCAAAACTGGGGTAATGTCAGAAAATTTACTGCTTGACAATCCTCAGTGTTGGTAGTAAATTATTACCAGTATGAAAGTTGGATTTATTGCTGAACCAAATAAAAAAGGCCAAATCGTTATTCCCAAAAAGCTTAGAGAGGCTTTAGGTATTACTCCCCAGACACATCTTAATTTAGTGTTGAGGGGCAGGGGGATTTATATTTATCCTATTGACGAGGTTGTAACCAAGCTTGAGAGCGAGAGTCCTTACCTTGCAATTTTAGAAAAAACCCAAGGTGCATGGGCAGATGATAAATCTTGGGATAAGACAGAAGAAAGAAGAAGAAAAATAGAGCTTACAGCCTCGTTAAGAAGGAAAAAGGCATGATAGTTTTAGATACTAATATAATTATTGACCACTTGCGTCAATCTCCTAACAGACAAACTTATTTAAAAACATTAATAAAAAAATTTAAGGAATACAATTTAGCTATTTCGATAATTACTATCCAGGAAATTTATGAAGGAGAAAGTACAAAAGAAAGAGAAAGCGAAGCGAAACTTCTCGCTACCATTTCTCGCCTTAAGATTCTGCCTTATACTTTTGAAGTAGCCCAACTTGCAGGAGAGATTGCTCGAGATTTAGGAAAACCAATAGATCTTGCTGATGCAGCCATTGCCGCAACTGCAATAATTAACGGTTTTCAATTATTTACGCTTAATAAGAAACATTTCGAGGACATAAAGGGTCTAGAAATGATTGACTTATAGAATTAGCCATTTAACTATTGCCCACGGCCGTTACCATGCAGTTAAACAGCTCCTTTAAAAATTGTTACGCTATTTATTCCCCCGAATCCAAACGAATTATTCATAGCAGTTTCTACTTCTTTAACTTGAGCCTCTCTTGGGACCAAATTTAATCCCTCTGCCTCATCCATTGGGTCCTCAAGATTAGCAGTTGGAGGCACTACGCCTTCTTCAATTGCCTTGATACAAAAAACTGCTTCCATGAGACCTGCAGCCCCCATCCCATGGCCTCCTGCTCCTTTAGTAGAACTTATTAGAATTTTTTTTGCATCTTCTCCAAATACACTCCTTATTGCCAAAACTTCTTTAGAATCCCCTTTAGGTGTGCTTGTTGCATGAGCATTTATATAAAATGTCTCTGGCCTAAATCTTCCCGCCCTCTTAAGTGCTATTCTCATTGCTCGTTCTGCTCCTTCGCCAGTTGGCTCAGTATCATCGCCAGCATCAGCAGTATTGCCATATGCTACAAGTTCTGCTTTTGGTCGTAACCCTAATTTCTTGACAATTTCTTCGGTCGCTAAAATCAAACTGGCTCCCCCTTCAGACATTACGAAACCATTTCTTTTATGATCGAGGGGCTTACTTGCAAAAATATTTTGTTCTCTCGAAAGGGCACCAGCAGAATTAAATGATTCTAGCGTAACAGGATCTAGTGTGCTCTCTGCTGCCACCACAACCATCAAATCTGCATCATTAGCCAGCATATCTTTATAAGCATCCGTTATAGCCCTATTGCCCGTGGCGCATGCTGCTGTAACGCAAGTTAATGGACCTCTTAGACCAAGCTGCATACTTACAACTGTAGCAATTCTTTCTGGCTCGATAAGTAAAACGTCAATTGGCGAAGGCTTTTTCCCCTCCTTTAGTCTGTCGCTTACTCTTGGCATGTCATTTGCTCCCCCTATTCCCGTACCTCCACAGACGCCAAAACGTCTAGTATCAACCTTTGCTTCTAATTCTTCTTTCTCTGTAGGTAAGCCAGCGTCTTGAAATGCTTCAATAACAGCAGCAAGACCAAATTGTGCAGGCCGAGAAACTCTTCTTATCTTTATCCCACTAGGCAGCATCTCCTTAGGATTAAAATTATTGATGCTTCCTGCAATTTTTATATCGGTTCCTTCTATATCGATATTTGAAATTCCAGATTTCCCTGCTTTTAAATTCTCCCATGTGGTAGGAAGATTTAATCCAAGTGGACTAACAATCCCCATTCCAATAACATATACTTTAGGAAACTCTTCCCTTTCTTTATAAGGAGTTCTTTCTTCTACATTTAATGCTTTCTTCTCAACCATTATTTAAAATATTATCACAAAATTTTCTTTCTGTCATCAATCATCTCAACAACCGCCTTGCAACATCCCTATTAATAACCATTGCTTCTAAACCATTAATCTCTGCGACTTTTTCATCTTGCATATTTGTGATATAAACGTTTCCTACAAATTCTCTTCTTGATTGTTCAGTTAATTCTGTGTGTATCTTCAAACCCTCACCAGGACGAACGGTTTTTAAAAATTGTACATTACCTATTCCTTGAAACATAGGCATACTGTTTCCATCAATCTTCCCATTTAATGCAGTTAACCCTAAAGTCTGTGCAGCAGCTTCAATCATTATATGTCCTGGAAGTAAAGACATTTCCACTCTATCATTAAAATGTCCTCTTGTGTACTCTTTAGCAACAATCATTCTCCCAATCCCTCGGTTTTCATCAACAATTTCCAAAGTATCAACAAAAATTGCATTATCGCCATACCATTCAGACAAGACAGATCTAGCATCTAAAACATTACTGAACAGCTCAACGTAACCACTTGGAAGGTCTTTTCGTTTTAAAAGCTCTGCAACTTTTTGCCCAACTTGATCTATTGTCACACTTCCCGGAATCCCAAGCATATCGGAAATCTCTGCGTGTTTTTCTGATATTGATTTATCAAGTCTTCTAAATAGTCTCATATTAGAAGTATCCTCAACCTCAGGCGGACAGACTAGAAGAAGATTTACGCCTTTTTCTTGTAATTTTGGAATTCTTGCTCTTAACGATTGCTCGCCCTCATATTTTGCCTGAGCAATCGGATCATAAAATGATGGCATTTTGCCAAGTCCTCGTAATTGTGGGTCAAAATGTCCAGGAACACTTTGCATAAGAATTATCCTTCCACCTTCGTTCATTCGAGGAAGAAACTCATCAACCAAAGCATTATTTGCCTCAACGCACACCTGTCTTGCTGTTTGCGCGTTACCTGAAGTATTAAGAATTAGAAAATCAAGTTTTCCGCCAAACGCTTCAAGTGCTTTTCCCAATCTTTCTCTGTCTTCCCGAACTGTTATATCTGCCTGAACAAAATCTACTTGGACACCCACTTGTTCAATCGCCATTCTAACACCCTCTGCTCGTTTTGCTTTGCCTAGGCTTGGGTCTCGATGGTTTCCAATTATGCGTACACCCTCTCCTGCCAAAGCAATCGCAGTTCCTGCCCCAATCTCACGAGAACTGCCAGTAATTAAGGCTACTTCCCTTTCAAGAGGTCTTTCGCGGCCTTCTATACTAAAACAGTAATCCCTCTGGATTACGAGGTCTTTCAAGACTCATATCTTTGTTTTTTTAATATATCACATAAATTGTGAATTGCAATAATCTCTTTCTTATTTTCAGTAACTATTCAGTTCTTCCCAATGTCATAAAAGAGCGGACATCTGCGGAGCTTGCTCCGCAGTTGGATAGCCACAG
>ERZ1292623.5182-Hain-H51-01um-R1-5182-length-10461-cov-7_pt1 | contig 10461 bp, 11 predicted proteins | sample MGYA00564398_ERZ1292623 | MGnify/ENA primary metagenome ERZ1292623 (study PRJEB36523, sample SAMEA6512633) | groundwater metagenome | collected 2019-01-07 | study: AquaDiva: Metagenomics assemblies of 32 groundwater samples
AGGAAACGGTCAAGACACTGACTGATCAGCTGGGCACCATTTCCGAAGCGCGGCGGCAGGAACGGATCAAACAGAAGGTAAACGAAGTTCCGATCCCCGCGTTGCGACGTTTCATGGAACCCCTCTACAGCATGGCAACGTCTACGGTGAAGACCGCTATGTTCACGGCCAAGGAGGGTGAAACCGCTAAGGAAACTCAGATCGAATCCGTTCTGGATGCGATGGTTGAACACATCAAGACCAATGCCCAGAAGCTCTTTATGGAGTTTTCCGAAGCCAACAATAAGGGTCGGGAAGAAGGCTCTGACCTAGATCAGGGTGAGGACCCGTCTGCCAAAGCCGATAAGTTGGCTCGTGCCCATATGGATAAGACGGGTGAGAAGGACTATGCCAAAGCTGTGAAGCATGTGCTCGCAGCCGACCCTGCGCTGAAGAAGGCTTATGCCGGGTTCAGTGTGGCGGCCAAACATTGACTGAGGAGATAACATCATGAGTGGTGAATTCCTGCGTGTTACTGCTCGGACGATGCTTGCAAAGCAAGACATGCGGACGAAGCAGTACCATATCCTGCGTGCGAGTGCCGAAGGTGAATGCCAAGTGGCCTCAAACCCAGGCGGTGGTCAGGACGAGATCGTTGGTGTCCTGCAGAATAAGCCTAATAACAACCAGCATGCTTCCGTTGGTTATGATGGGGTGACTAAGCTCATTGCCGGTGGTGCGATTACCGCCAACCGGCAGATTACCGCCAACTCTTCTGGTCGTGCGGCCCATGCGGGTTCGGGCGATTGGGTACTCGGTCAGGCACTAAATGCTGCTGGGGCAGACGGTGAGACCATCTCGGCCTTGCTCAGTATCCCAGCGATCCATGCGCCGTCTAGCTTGGCGGCTCTGTAAGGAGGATGAGAACATGAACTTCAGAACCTACCAAGTTGCGGCAAGTGGTGCGGATGTCCATCACGATGCCTTGCTTTCTAATCTTGCCGTGGCTGCTTTTGCGAATGGCACCGAAGGATTGATCGCTAACGAGTTGTTCCCGGAAGTAGGGGTTGCGAAGCAGTCTGATCGCTATGCAATCCTTGACAAAGGGAATTTCCTTCGAATCCCGGACACCAAACGTGCGCCAAAAACTGAGGCCAAGCGCGTTGAGTTCCAGGTTTCTTCGGATGCTTACTTTGCCAACAACTATGCACTCGCGGGTGAAATCGCGCTTGAAGACCTAGCGAATGCGGACGTTGCGTTCCAGCTCCGTGAGAATACTGTCAAACTTGTCACGGGTGATATGCTCCGTGATCAGGAAGTTCGTATTGCTAACCTGGTCACTTCAGCCACCAACGTTGGATCCGGCGTTCTTCTGGCGGGTGGTGACAAGTGGAGTGACTATGTCAATTCCGATCCCCTCGGGGACGTCAGCACAGCTCACGCCTTCATTCGCCAACGGACTGGGTTGATTGCTAATGTCGCCGCTATGGACGCGGATACGCTCAAGATCCTTCGCCGTCATCCAGATTTGCTCGACATGTACAAGTTTACTCGTGGTGGGCAGCTTGATGTTGAACAAATTGCAGCGGCCTTCGACGTTGCACGCATTCTTGTCAGCAATGCTGTGAAGGAAAATGCGCTTGAGGGTGGCACTTCTTCCATGACTTCACTCTGGGGGAATAACTGTCTCCTGGCACACGTCGAACCTGCGGTCAGCTTGCAGACCCGGACTCTCGGTTTGCGGTTCAAATGGCGTCCGGAAGGCTTCCCGGCCGACATGGGTGTGGTCACGCAGCGTGAAGAAGGTGCGGGTAAGCGTTGGGTGGAAGTAGTGGAATCTCATCGGTTCCAGGATGAGAAAATAATTGCCACTGATCTTGGATATTTGATCGCGACCACAATCGCCTAGGAGGTGATGTAGCCATGGAACTCGCATTCCGCGAAGACGTGAGGAAGGCCAATGGGGATATTAAATTTCCCGCTGGGGTCTTCTTTGAGTGGCCCAAGTCCACATTCCAACAAGTCGCTGCTAGTGTTGGCAAATCCTTGGAGGAGATCACGGTGACCAAGGAAGAAACTGGCAAGATCTTTTCGGCAAAGGTTGTTGGGAAGAAACTTGTTGTGGACCCTGAAGAGAAACCACAAGGTGCACAAAAGCATCCGCGCGTGCGCTTGAAATTGAAGGAGTGATCGATCATGTCTGGAAAAGGTCCACAAGAGCTCCTCTTCGGTCCCACACTCAAGTCACCCTTGATGACTTCGGTTCAGTCTGGCCCTACGCAATGGGCTGGACGGACGGTGCTCAACTCTGGCTCAGCAACGGTGGTGGTTTCCACCTTTGCTGTGAAGTCCGATAGCTTGATCGACATCGCTGCTCTGGGTAATGCCAATCTTGGGATCATTGCTGGTACGTTGGTGGTTGCCTCAGCAACACTCACAGGAACGGTGAGTAACGCAGCGATTGCGGCTGATAGCTTGGTCTTCCTACAGGATCGGTCAATTGCTGCTCAAAACTCGGGCAATGCGTTTGCTTTCGAAGTTCGTTCTCTGGCTGCGGGTTGGTTCTCTGCTGCAAGCCCAACCCAAGCCTCGGCGGACAACGCGATGCGGCAAACGACACTCATGTACACGGTCTTCCCCGCTGATGGCCCGCCCGCTGGTTTGGAGGTCAAGACGATTTCTGACAGTGCCTACTTCACGCTCGGACGGAGTGATGGTCGTGGAGTTGCCAGAGATACTACAATCCTGTGGCAGATCACTAACACCAGCCACCACTAGAGATAGGGGGCTGATGTGACAGATGTAGCCAGAGCGACTCAGACGGTCACGATCAATTCCGGAGCATTGCTGTCAACCGATATTGATTTGCGAAAGACAGGGGCAGTTGGAATTGCTGCTCCTGTCTTGACGAGCGGGCAGCTTTTTCTTCAAGTTGGAAACAACTCAGGAACCTATGTTGGTCGGCTGCATGACCCTCGCAGTCAGGCGGCTTGGTTCTGGAACGTTGCTGCGGGATCCGCTGCGATCGTCATAGATACCCCTATCCGACCCTTTACACATGCAGCGATCGAAGTCGCGAACTCCCAGGCTGCGTTACGGACCTTTACTATAGCAAAGGCAAGAGGATGATGTCTGCGCAATTGGTGCACATCGAGGACTATCGTCCGCTGCCCACAGATCCTGTTGATCTTTGGCTCGATGCGTGGTTCCAATTCTGGCGGGGTGTGCTAGTGCTAACGACTGTTCCGTTGGCATTGTTCATAAGGAAAACACCATGAGCGCCGAAAATCCACACCAAAGAAACGGCGATGAGAGTGTAATGGTGAGAATTGCGAATGCGGCTGCCTTGACCATCAGCTACCGTGTGGCCGTACTCGTCATGGTTTCACTAGTCGGAATTTTTGGGAATCGTTTTATTGCTCAGATTGACAAAATGGACGATGGGCTCGGAAAACTTTCGCTTGCGATGGTTGAAGTGTCCACCACCATCAATAGTGTAGCCAAGAGGGTTGATGGCATCGAAGCGCGAGAGCGGAATTCACGCAGATGATCTCTGTGCAGGAAGGCAGAAACTTAGATGATTGTAAAGGTCTCCAAAGGTGACGGAAAGTGGCTCCTCCTAAATGATGTCCGCAGTGTGGATTATAGTTCTGTGTCCCACACTGCTCAGTCCGGAGAGGATCTCCAGAAGAAACTTGACGGCATCCAGCAAAAAGCCAATGGCTGTGCCATCCGCAATGCTCTCCTGAACATTGATTGGGCAAATCCTCCACGGAGTGTGAGCCCCAGTACCCCCTATAAATTTAGTTCGATGTTAATCGAACACGATGATCAAGCAAAATCACTTGTGTTGTTTGATCATCCAGTGTACTTGTGTGATGATGCTGGCACAACGGTTGAAAAAATCAGTATCAAATAAGGTAGGAAGATAGGAAAACAAAAATGCACGACCAATATAATATCTCGATCCTGATCCCGGGCATGAAGTGCCAGGGTGACACATTGGAGAAGCAGAGCCTTGGAGGTTGTGTGGTTGGGAGTACTCTAATAGATGTGCCTAGAGATCTCAGGAAGGATCCAGATGGGATTTCTATTCTTAATCTATTAAAAAGATTTGAGAACGGTGAGAAGCTTTACACTTATTGTTACGATACTGTGACAAATCGACTGGCGCTCAGACGTATCAAGAAGATTTGGAAAACTAAGAAAGATGCTGAGGTCTGGAACCTAACTTATACTTGGAAGGATACAAGAGGGAACAAAAAATGGGGAAATCTTGTAGCTACCCCAGAACATCTTGTGATGTTGCGTAATGGTTCTTACGTAAAACTCCACAATCTAAAAAAGTGTGATTCTCTCATGCCCCTTACTAGATTTTTGGGGCCTAGGCGTGATTCTAAATACGCCCGACTGGAGTTGAACAATGGAAATTGGGTATATGAGTATAAATTTGTAATCTCTGAGCTTGGAATTCCCTACAACTCCCAACGTGGGAAGTTTGGAGATGTTGTGCACCACGTGAATTTCCATCCGTATGACAACAGCGTTGATAATCTAAGAGTAATGTCATGGAAGGATCACTTAGAACTTCATAAGGGAGCTAGTAGAGGTTTTAGAGAATGGTTTGATAACCTAACCCCAGAACAATACAAAGAATTCTGTGCAAAGCAGCGTGCTACATCCAATTGTAGAAGTATGAAAGTGAAACGTTCTTCTATGAGAGCCACTCGTAAGGCTTATATGCATTGGGTTAGAACACGCTCTGAAGAAGAACGGAAGGTGCATGGCCGTAAGATTTCACAAAGTCTCAAAAAAGCCTTCAAAGAACATCCTGAATATTATGACTTTTGTAGGCGCGGGGGTCACACTGCAGGACCGGTAAGCTTCAAAGGAAAGACCCACTCTGCTGAAACTAAAAAAGTAATCGGAGAAAAGAACAGTCTTGCATGGGCTAGTTCATCACAGGAAGAGAAAGATAGATTATCTAAGATGCGTGGTGAATTCTCGAAGAAATACTGGGCTTCTCTTTCCAAAAACCAAAGAAGGATAAGATATTCTCGTATATATGATACGAAGTATCGCAGTGAGCGCAGTACGGAGAAGTTTATTAGATCCTTGATGGCTATACAACAGAAGGTATGGGGTGCTGGTGAAGAACAACAAATACCAATTCGAAATCATACCGTGATAAAAGTGCAACGATTGGCCAAGCACGAAGATGTCTACGATATGGAGGTTGAAGATTGTCACAATTTCGCTGCAAACGGTATTATTATCCACAACAGTGAGACAGCAGGGATCAGTTTGAGCCGGGAACTCGCTCGGCTTGGCCACAACGTCAAAGCGTTCTCCAACTGTGATGTTCCAGGTGTGTACGACGGTGTAACTTATCACCATCTCACAAGGTTCCAGGAAAATCTTGAACGGACTCCGGGGGATGTGTTGATCGTGCAACGGACCCCCGAGCCGTTTGTCTCTCGCACTGCGCACAAGCTCAATTTGCTCTGGTGCCATGATCTTGCACAGGGTCGGCAAGCAGGGGCGTATCGTTCTGTCTGCTGGAATGTAGACAAAATGATCACGGTCAGTCAGTGGATGCGGAAACAGTACCTTGACATCTATGGGTTGCCGGAGAATACTGTTCACGCATCCAGAAATGGGATCGATCTCTTCAGGTTTCCCAAGGTGGATCTGAGTAAGAAGCTTCGCAAACGGTTGGTATACGCTGCTCGACCTGAGCGCGGCTTGGATGTCCTGCTTGATCGGATCTTCCCAGAGCTTCTCAGACGTGATCCTGAGTTTGAATTGGCATTGTTTGGTTACGACAACCCGGTCGATCATCTGCGTGAGTTCTATGCAGGGCTCTCTGAGAGAGCTAAACAATTCGGCGAAAAGGTTCGGTTTGTTGGAAACCTCAACAAGGCGGATCTCTATAAGGCTTACGCCAACTTTGGGATCTACACCTACCCAACCCCTTCACCGTCATTTTCAGAATTCTCGGAGGTCAGCTGTTGTTCTGCGATGGAGGCGATGGCTGCTGGAATGCCTATCGTAGCCAGCAACCGAGGAGCACTTTCTGAAACGATCCCCACGGAAGCGGGCACTCTGATCGACGGGGATCCTGCAAGTGATGCCTATCGCGATGCCTTCGTAGAAGCCATTCTGAAATACACCAATGACAGCAATCTTTATGAAGCCACTGCCAATGCGGGAATGAAGCACGCGCAGACACTGGGGTGGGACAAAGTTGCGGAAGAGTGGACTGAGAGCATTGGCCGTTGGCTTTCTGAGTACAATAACGATCGTACTCGACTGGCCTACCATTTCTATCGACGCAGTGACATCTTCGCTGCTAAGGAGGCATTGAAGGGTCAGACCGGGAACGCGGCGGTGAACCTGGCCAAGAAGATCGAGGTTGAGTATGCCTTTACAAATTCACCCGAAGCCTTCAATGAACACTATGTAAAAGGTGGGGAAGCAACAACTGCACGATTGGCTGCTGCTCAGATAGAATCCTATAGCTTCAACTTCCAGAGCAGCAACGAACCTCGGTTTCATGTGATCCGCGACTACCTTGCACGGCACGAGGAATGCCAACGGATCTTGGACTATGGTTGTGGGCATGGTTGGTCCACGATCTACCTTGGAAATCAGGTTGGGCGTTCATGGGTGGGGATCGATCATGATCCTGGTGCAGTGGGCTGGGCTGCTAAATTCGCCGGGCATCACGGCAAATCGGGTGTTGATTACACCTTTGTTGTTGGGGATCATCGATCAGAGATGCTAAAGACGGAACCACCCTTTGACTGTCTGATCATGAGCGAGGTTCTTGAACACTGCATCGATCCGATTGAAACCTTTGAAGCTGTTGAGAAAGCGGTCAAGCTTGACGGGACAGTCATAGTGACGGTTCCCTATGGACCAGCAGAATACATGACGAGTAACTGGCTCGATTTCAGAAATCATCTATGGGAATTTGATGCTCACGATCTCAAGGACATGTTTGGCAACAAGCCCGGTTATGCTGTTTCGTCCGCGCCAATCTACCCCAATTCCACGACGGGGGAGATAACAGGGTATTACTTCATCACTTTCCGTGCTGATCACCAACCGCTTGGCACGATCGATTGGGAACGAAAACTGAGATTGCAGCGGCCGAGAGATACGGTGTCAGCGAGTATCATCGCAGGTCGTAATGCGGAGCAGACCTTGGGTTGGTGTCTTGCATCAATCAGACCCTTTGTTGATGAGATCATCATTGCCGATACAGGGTTAGACGAGCTTGGAAAGACGATCGCTGCTAAATATGATGCTCAATTGGTCAAAGGGTCTGATCCTCTGCTCACTGGTTTCGAAACTCCCCGCAATGAAGCTCTTGCCCATTGTGGAATGGATTGGGTTCTCTGGATTGATACTGATGAGAAGCTTCTCGGAGGATCAAATTTGATCAAATACCTCCGGAAAACCTTCTGGCACGGATTGTCCATCAAACAACACCACTTCTCAATTGATTCTGGGTTCCGCCCGGATATGCCCGTTCGTTGTTTTCGTCGTGGCCCCTATGAAGGGAAGGGTGAACTCAATGGAAAGGTGATGAAGCATTATGGTTGTGTAACTCCAGACACCATGGTGGTTGGCAATCCGAGCTTCGTTCCAATTTCAGACATAGAAGTTGGGGCAAAAGTCCGTACCCATACAGGTAAGTATAGTGAAATTTCAAAAATCTGGAAGTACGATGTTGAAGATGAACTCGTAGAGATTCAAGCTATTGGTGGTGCGGAGGGATTGAAGATCACTAAAGACCATGAACTCTTTGCGATCAAAACGGATCGTTGTCCTCATGATAAGAATTGGAATGTACGTTGCTATGAATGCAGAAAATCCATCGCTGGCCGCTGTACATTTGAATTCTATAAAGATTACGAGGTAAAGAAGATAGCTGCTGGAAAACTCGAAGCTGGCGATATCCTCACTTATGCGATCGATCGCCGTATTGTGGGCGTAGAAAAGAAACGGATAAGCGATCACGCTCTTCCTGGAGTTTCTGAAGGATCTGGATCTAAATTCAGTTGGAAATTCGAGAATGGGACTTGGTATAAGCACAACGCAGCACCTGGGCGTTGTAGGAAAATTTCTGATGAATTAGACATTTCTCCTGAACTGATGCGATTGATCGGGTACATGATCAGCGATGGTGGCGTGGGAAAAGTAAAGTTTAAACTTTTCTTTTCTGCAGCAGAGCTTAGTTATGCTAAGGATGCTTCAGGAATACTTACGAAACTTGGAATGAAGCCCAAAATCAGGCTCTCTAAACAAGAAAATATGTATGTGGTCTATACCGGATGCCGTCCATTTTGTGAATGGTTCCATGGGGAATTTGGGTGTCGTGCAGGAGATAAGCATCTTCCACATTGGGTTATGCTTCTCCCACTTGGACACCAAATGGAAATTCTCCGTGGTCTTTGGCGGGGTGATGGTGCAGTTCAGGGTGAAAAGGGTTCTAAGTACTATAAAGGGACACTCGTAAGATATGCAACAGTTTCTAGACTGCTTGCGTATCAGGTGCGGGAGCTTCTTCTCAGACAGAATATAATCGCAAGATTGTCGTGGGGGGTCCACAGTAAAGTCTTTAATGTTGTTGCCAGAATAGAAGGTCAGATGTTCTTGGATTGGACAATGCCAGATCGTCCAAGAAAGGCTAATCCAAGAGCTTGGATAGAAGGTGATCTACTGTACATGAAAATCCGTCGTGTGAAGTTATTTGACTATAAAGGGCCTGTCTTGGATGTAACAGTTCCAGGGGATCATTCCTTCACCTTTGGTGGTGTTGCTGGATCAAATTGCCTTCATGAACACCCAGAGCTCGATTTAAATGCTGGCCCTGGTGATGTTCTCGTTCTTCCCGATGTGAACATTGCCCACATTGGCTACTTGGATGAGCCGATTCGCCGTCAGCGGTTCACGCGGAATGCGCCATTGTTAGCAATGGACCGTGTTCGCTACCCTGAACGATTGCTGCAGAAACACTTCATCATGCGGGACAACATGCTGCTCTGCGGATATGAGATGAGCATCAATGGCAGCCGGGTAACACCAGAAGTGCGGAGATTGGCTGAAGAGGCTGTTGAACTCTACCGCAAATATTTCCTCGGTAAGGCCCGGTACACTGGGATCGACAGTCTGCAGTACTACACACAAGCTCTGCAAGTCCTCGGCCGGGGCGTTGATGTTTCGTTCCATGTTGCCGCCAGTCGTGATGGGGTTGGAGATAATGTCTACAACGGCGCGGTGAGCCCTATCGTGGCGCGGTTTGCTGATGCAGAAGAAGCTAAGATCGAGCTCACTTATATGCTCGGGCAAAGGTTGGATCCCTACCAGCGGAAGGAATGGTGGTAAATGGCACTGACCTACACCTCCGTTGCACGTGTTTATGATCTGGAGCCAATGGTTGGGTCTCTTTCAGATCTCACCAGTGCGAGCATCGTTGCAGCATTCGCTACTCCTGCAGAAGCAGAGATGAACGCACGCCTGTCACGGCGGTACGAAGTTCCAGTCTCAGGTACAGTACCACTTTTGCAAGCCATCGCTGATGACCTAACGGTCTACCGCATTCTGTCACGGAGGGTCTTTACGCAGGATCAACTGAAGAGTTCTGTCTGGCCTGATAAGTTCAAGGAATCCATGGAGTCCCTGAATGAGATCGCTGCGGGAAAGATTTTGCTTGTGGACAGCACCGGAACTTTAGTTGGAACAAGGGCGACGGTTGCAGCAGCGGCAACGAATGTTGATACCTACCAACCCACCTTCCACGATGGGGGTGATTGGCTCGATCAGATCAAAAGTGGTGACAAAACAACCGACGAAGAAGATGCGAGGAATATCTAACATGAACACTGATCTCACCAAATGTCTGGAGCGTCTCGAGACCCGGATCCACCGCCTCACCACCAAGGTCAGGGAGTTCGCAGCCAAAAGCTACTACTCCCCCCGACCAGGAGCGGGATGATGACGGCAAGTGGTCGGGAGGAGGCGGAGGAGGAGGAGGAGGAGGTGGTGGTAAGAAAGGAAAATCTGCTGATCGTATAGGACGTGATGCGTTTGAATTAGCACGACAAGATATCAATGATATCCCACAAAAAGGAACTATACAAACGTACAGATGCACTGATGGGGATCCGTGAAGATCTTATGATGGAAAGAGATCGGATCAAAGACAAGGATACGAAGACCAAAGGTGATGCCACAGCCCTGAAAGACTTGAACAAAGGACTACTTGGCATCGAAGCTGGAATGTCGGTCCTTGAAGGGGAGTACAAACGTAGAATTCGGAACGCAGACCGCCGAAAGAAAAACGCCTAAATTGTAGGAATACCTAAATGTCCCTCGGAATCACCATAACGGTTGACAGTAAAGATGCGAGGCAGAAGCTTCAGCGTCTGGTCAACCTCATCAATGTGCGTGAATTGCTGCAAGCGATCGGCA
>ERZ1292623.5183-Hain-H51-01um-R1-5183-length-10461-cov-6_pt1 | contig 10461 bp, 7 predicted proteins | sample MGYA00564398_ERZ1292623 | MGnify/ENA primary metagenome ERZ1292623 (study PRJEB36523, sample SAMEA6512633) | groundwater metagenome | collected 2019-01-07 | study: AquaDiva: Metagenomics assemblies of 32 groundwater samples
CCGAAAACCCGGCCAAAAAACTCTATTACAAACTTCGCAGAAGATTAAAGTAACTCGCTTCGCGAACTCCTCTGCTATATAATCGTCGTGGTGAATATCCGCAAGCTGCTTCTTGCTAATTGGCCCATCATTACAATTCTAATCGCCAGCCTCGCTCTTCGAATTTGGCGCCTTGATGAGCTGGTCACAGTCGGCGGAGATCAGGGTTATGACCTTATTAAAATCAAAGAAATTCTAGATGGAAACCTTACACTTCTGGGATCGCCAATTGGTCGCATTAAAGATACCGTTCTTTATCTCGGCCCATTTTATTATTATCTTCAAATACCGTTCCTATTGATAACTAGACTAGACCCGATGGGCCTGGCGATACCAATAATAATTGCCAGACTATTAACCACTTTCTTTGTCTTTCAAATTGCCAAAAAATTGGCGAATTACCAAGTCGCAATAGTTGCTGCAATTTTAAGCATCTTATCACCCTATTTTGTCAACAGTCTTGGCCCGGCTTCCCAACCTTATTTAATTCCGACACTGGTAGCAGCAATTACCTTTTTGATGATAAACGGGGTGACAATTGGTAAATTAGTACTCTTAGGATTTCTTGCCGGGTTCGCAATCCACCTCCACTATCTGGGGCTTTCTGTGTTTTTAGCCCTTACTCTTTTTATCTTTTATGGCATCAAGACCCAAAAATTCAAAAGCGCGGTTGCCCTAGTTCTTGGGTTATTTTTAGCAACGACACCGCTTTTAGTATTCGAGCTGCGCAACAATTTTTTTCTCTCAAAACAGATAATTACTCAACTTTCGCAAGGCGCCCTTAGCACACAAGTGCCATCAATTACTCAGCAATTCATTTTCGCGGTTAATTTTCTCGAAAGAGACATTATTGGTCTCTCCTTACCATTTATCATTTCTCTTGCTGTGATTATCATCTCGATAGTTGTTACCTACTTCAAATTAGACAAGATTCATAAATCTTTCTTTTTCTTTTTAATAACACTTGTGATCATCAACATCGTTGCAGCAAGCTTATATGGCCAGAAAGTCCAACCTCACTACCTGGCTACCGCCTACCCTCCAGTATTTATTCTTGCCGCCGTCATGATTAGCTCGCTAATGCGGTTTTCAAAAATCTTGCCGGTTATCCTGACAATAGTAATCGCCGTCGCTCTTTTGGCGGGAAACGACCTTAACAGATCTTCCGGTTACACTATGCCCGAGGACTTAACTTTGCGCCAAATTCGCCAAATTTCAAAAATAATCGCCCAAGATGCCCAAGGCCAGTTCAATATAGTCTCAACACTTGATGGCGATTCACGCGCACTGCCCTACAGATATTTGGTTGATGTTTATGGCAAGAAGTCACTGGGTGTACAAGATTACGATAGGGGAGACTCCTTATATGTCATCACTCGCGATCCCGCCAGATCAGTTCGCGACAACTCTTTATTTGAAATCGCCAGCTTTCAACCTTCCAGCGTTGCCAAAGTTTGGTATATAAACGGTGATATTGAACTTATTAAACTTTCCAAAGTTGAAAAACAAAAGGAAGAGGCCGAAAAGTTCATTACAATTGTCAACCCAGTTAGAGGTAGAGACCTTTGGTTGGATAGAAAAGTCACCAACTTAACCAACCAGCTCAATTCTATTCGCAAGCGAAACTTGTCCTCGTCATGGCTTCTTGCGTACGATACCCTTGATGATACCCAAATCACCAGTGTCTTCAACAACACAAGCGCCGACATAGAAATCGGTGCATTTCTCGAGGTAAGCGAAAAATGGGCGACCGACAGCCGCGTTTCCTACAAAATCGGAGAAGGGGATTACTACCGACCGGATAAAGTTTTCCTTTCGGGTTACTCGCCGCAAGATCGCGAAAAACTCATCCAGACTTATTTTGAAAAATTCCAGCTAGAGTTTGGTTTTAAACCGCAGGTGGCTGGTGCCTGGTATGTAGATGCCCGAACTCAAAGTATTCTCGCCAAACATGGTGTTAGAGGACTTTTGGTGGTCGCCGATCAGTACAACACCGATGCCGCTGCCAGTTGGGGAAAGTATTGGTCCATGCCGTTTTATCCTTCAAAATTCAGCTCACTTGAACCAGCCGCCAACCAAACTCTTAAAATTCCCATAGTCAATCTTCAGTGGGCACAGCGCCATCCAATCGCAGGTTTCGGTAAGGACATTACCGACTCGAGACACAGTTTTCAGGCTAATGACTACACCAACAACGGTTTTGACTCATCATACTTTGACCAAATGCTCGACCTTTATCTCCATGAGTCAAAAACTGATTTTGTCCAAATCACTTTAGGACTGGAAGCCGGTCAGGAAGCCATCACATTTGCCGAAGAATTTGATCGTCAGCTCGACGCGATCGCCGATTTGGCTAGTCAAAATCAGGCAAAAGTCATTACCATGGGGCAGTTTTCCGACTGGTACCAAAAAACCTATCCGGGTATTTCCCCTTCACACTTTTTGACCACGGAGGGCAGCTTCTGGTACATGTCACCTAAATTCAGAGTCAGAGTCGCAAGACTCGACCAAAATTACTACTTATTAGACCTGCGCTACTACGAGCAGAAACCAACACGAGACTACTTCTGGTTGGATGAGGACAAGTTCCTGTCAAGATACGTTAGCGCCACTATTGATGATTTAGATTTAAAAAACAGCCTAAATCTAGGAGAATTAACTAGTCTTGAGGTTGCGGAAAATTTTGACCGGCTCACTCTAAAAGCAGATAATAATCTGATCAGGATAGATACAAAAGGCGTTTTGGTGGGTAACGCATACCAGATATCACGTCAAGAGCAAATTTTCTCACCGGAAAATAACCAATTTCTGTTCGTTTTCGCGATTGAAAAAACAAAAAGTATGCTGGTAAACATCACTGGACCCCTCAGATTATCAAAGATTGATGGGCAGCCGATTTTCGGTTTAAGAATTGCCGACACTAAACTTCTCGGCGTAAAAGGGGCTAAAATCGGTATTTATGATTTTCCTTTTCAATCGCTTGCCAAGTTTAAATCGCCAGCATCGATTCTTGAAAAATACCAGCCATGGATAAACTAAAGGTCGCCATTGTCATCATCAACTATAACGGTCTTGAAAATACTCTCGATTGTTTGGATTCGCTCCGCCAGATTGAGGTAGGCAGAAACCTTGTAGAAATCGTTGTCGTCGAAAACGGCTCAACCGACGGCTCGCGCGAAGCCCTAACAAATCTCAAAGATATTCACTTGGTGACCAGCTTTGAAAATCTTGGTTTTGCCGGGGGAGCCAACTTGGGCATAAATTATGCCTTAAAGAGAAACTCCGACTACATCATAATTATCAATAATGATACGGTTGTCGACAAACTCGCGCTCAAAAAACTAATGACGGCAACCAAAGTCGGTGACATCATCTCACCCAAAATTTATTTTGCGCCTGGTTTTGAATTCCATAAAGAAAGATATAAAAAAAGTGAGCAAGGAAAAGTTATTTGGTATGCGGGCGGTAAAATCGATTGGGATAATATCATCGGCATTCACGTTGGAGTTGATGAAGTAGACACTGGACAGTTTAACAGGCGACGCCAGATCGATTTGGCTACAGGCGCTTGTATGCTGGTTAAACGTCAGGTTTTTGAAAAAATCGGCCTATTCGACCAGAAATATTTCCTCTATTTGGAAGATATGGATTTCGCAACACGTGCCCAAAAAGCCAACTTTAAAATAATTTTTGAACCCCAAGCCATCATCTGGCACAAAAACGCCGGCTCGGTTGGCGGTTCCGGCAGCAAGACTCAAGACTATTACATCACGAGAAACCGCCTGCTTTTTGCCGCTAAATATGCCAAAATAAGAACCAAATTTGCCGTTTTAAAACAAATCATTGCAAGTGCCAGTGACCGGACTAAAAGGCAAGCACTCTTGGACTTTTTAACACTGCGATTCGGCAAAAAACATGGCAGTTAAAATTTCTGCGCTTATCTTAACCAAAAATGAAGAGGATTTGATAAGTGACGCCATCAATCAGTTAGACTTTGTTGATGAAATCATTGTTTTGGACCAGTCCTCGCAAGACAAAACAGTCGAGCGAGCCCGCAAATTTACCGACAAAATCGCAAGAACCACAAGCGAGGATTTCGCCAAAAACCGCAACCTTTTAGCCTCTCATGCAAAAGGCGAATGGCTGCTTTATGTCGATTGCGATGAAAGATTAACCGAATCACTCGCCCGCGAAATCCAGGACGCAATCAAAAATTCAAAATTTTCTGCCTACTACATCCCTCGCCAAAATTTTCTCTTAGGCAAATGGCAAAAACACGGCGGCTGGTGGCCTGATTATGTCCCGAGACTCATTAAGCGCAAGAGCCTCATTGCTTGGCAAGGGAAAGTCCACGAAAGCCCGAAAATCGAAGGCGAGTCCGGTTATTTTAAAAACCCGCTCGTGCATCTAACTGCCAGAAGCATGTCACGGATACTCGAAAAGAGCATCAAGTGGGCAAAGATTGAAGCTCAACTTTATCACCAGTCCACGAATCCCAAAGTCACAATTGTCAGAATCACCAAAGGCGCAATCTCAGAATTCATCAGCCGCTATTTTTTAAAATTAGGTTTTCTCGATGGCACAATTGGGGCAATTTCTGCTATTTATCAATCCCTCCATAGAGCTATGATCTTCACATATTTATGGGAACTACAAAACGATGCTAAACAAAAATTCGCCAAGGCCAAAAGTGTCTAAGCTATTTCTCTCCTATGATGTATATGAAAGACACAAGAAGGTTGGTGCCCTCATCGATTCCGGCCAAACTGTTCTGGATGTCGGTGGCCACTTAGGTTATCTTTCAGAGTTCTGCCGCCCCGCAAAAATTACCGTTGCCAATTTAAAATCAAGTATCGAGAAAAGTGATGTTATTATCAAAAAAGATAAGCTTCCTTTTGAGAATGACTCATTCGGGGTAGTAACAGCCATAGACGTTTTAGAACACATGCCAAAAGATACTAGACGCAGTTTTACAAGAGAGCTTAAAAGAGTTGCCCAAAAAAAAATCATTCTCTCATTTCCTATGGGTACTCCCAAACACATTGCCTACGAGAAACATTTAGTGTCTCGCCTCGCCCAGAGAGGGGAAGATGTAATTTACCTGATGGAACATATTAAATACGGTTTGCCAAAAGAGGACGAGATAGAAGAATTAACCGGTGGCACCAAAAGTTATTTAACTTACTCTGGCGATCTGAAAGTCACCGATCTTCTTTTTAAAATCCATTTATTCGATCCGAAAATACCTATCATTCGCAGGTTTATCTACATCTCAAAAATATTTTTTAATATGCTTGCCAACCCCATTCTCTATTTCTTGCTATCCGATAAAATTTATAGTAGCAATGTAGTCAGAGCCTATCTAGTGATAGAAAAAAGGTGATATATTTATGAAGTTTGGATTTTACAGCCCTTATTTGTCAACCTTTGGTGGTGGAGAACGCTACATGCTAACTTTGGCGTCGTACCTGTCGCGCGACCACATAGTCGATATTTTTTGGGATGATGCACTCCTCAAAGCTCCCATCTCGCGTTTTTTAAAAATTGATTTGACCAGAACAAGGTTTGTAGAAAACATTTTTAAATACGGATTTTTTAAGAAAGCTTTTACCACACTTGGTTATAATTTCATCTTTATTCTTTCCGATGGTAGTGTTCCCGCGACATTTGCCGCCAAAAACATTCTTCATTTTCAAGTTCCCTTTAACTTCCCAAAAGCCACAATATTGACTCGCCTAAAACTTAAAAAATATAACCATATTGTTTGCAACTCATTCTTCACCAAGCACTTTATCGACAAAAGTTTTAACATTTCCTCTCGGGTAATTTATCCGCCTGTAGATGTTAAATCAATTAAACCTGGTCCAAAAGAAAATATCATTCTCTCCGTCGGTCGCTTTTCCGACACTCAACTTCACCCCAAAAAACAAGAGGTTCTAATAGAAGTTTTCAAAGAAGTTTACAAAAAGAATCCCTCTTGGCGTCTGGTTTTAATCGGCCAAGCAAAAAACGAGGATGAAAAATACTTAAGAAAACTTAAAAAATCCACCAGGGGTTACGCCATAAGAATTCTAGAGAACTTAGCGGTTGAAAAGTTAAGAAGCTATTATTCCCAAGCAAAAATATATTGGCATGCGACGGGTTTTGGGGAAGATGAACAGAGGAATCCCGAGAAAATGGAACATTTTGGTATCTCAACTGTCGAGGCTCAGGCAGGTGGGGCTGTGCCGGTGGTCATCGACCGCGGCGGTCAAAAGGAAATAGTTGAAGACGGCAAGAGCGGTAGGCTATGGTCTGCTAAAGCAGAACTTTATGAAGCAACTCTCTCTCTTATAGACAATCCTAATCAATTGTCTTCTCTTTCAGTTACAGCCGTCAAAAGCAGTCGCAAATTCAGTCAGGAAAACTTCTTGAAGCACTATGCAAAAATTATTTTCTAGTTATGGTGCGATACTGGTCGCCTGTCTGTTAACTTTTCTATTTTTCGCACCTCATCTTTTCTTACTGAGAATTCCTTTCCCCGCAGATGCTTTAATTGGTCTTTATCATCCTTTTCGAGACATCACCCTTGATGGTTATGCTCCCGGAACTTTCCCGACAAAAAATCCTTTAATTACAGATCCCATACTCCAAGCATATCCATGGCGTCATACAACAATTAATAATTTTAAAAATGGCGAGTTGCCACTTTGGAATCCCTATAGCTTTTCTGGCCAGCCGCTTGCAGCTAACATTCAATCAGCACCTTTTGCGATTACCAATTTACCTTTCTTGATTTTACCTTTTAACCTCGCTTGGGCAATTTCGCTAATTTTGCCGTCAATTCTTACCACTTTCTTTATGTATCTTTTTCTGCGGAATTTAAAACTTTCTAAAATTGCTAGCTCTTTTGGGGCATTTGTTTTGCCATTAACCGGATTTTTCATTGCCTGGCTTTCGTGGAGTTCAATTGTGGGAACAGTCATGTGGTTACCGGTAGTTCTCTTGTCAATCAGTAAAATTTCCCAAAAATTATCGGTCCTCTGGTTTTTAATATTAACCCTTGCAATTTCTCAAACGATACTTTCCGGCCACTGGCAAGCCGGCTCTTATGTTTTTGGCGCAAGTCTTCTATTTCTCTCATTAAATAGAAAACAATTGGCAGGCGCGAGAAATCTACTGGTAATTATAACTGGTATAGTCTTGGCAATAGTCATCTCAATGGTCCAAATTCTGCCGTCCTTGGAATTTCTCAAGCTTTCGGCGAGAGACTTAGATCAAGGATATTACTTTGGCAGACAAGACTGGTTTATTCCGCGTCAGCACCTAATCCAACTAATAGCCCCGGATTTTTTTGGCAATCCGACTACCTATAATTATTGGGGTGTTTTCAACTACGGAGAATTTGTCGCCTTTATTGGTATTGTTCCTCTAGCTTTGGCCGCAATTGCGCCGCTTACCCAAACCCCAAATGTTAAATTTTTTGTGACACTCGCAGCTCTCGCACTATTTTTGGGGCTTGAGAATCCTCTCTCCAAAGTTCCTTTCACCGCCAATCTGCCTTTGATCTCATCGTCTCAACCTTCTCGAATTATTTTCCTTTTGGATTTCGCCCTTGTTGCTCTGGCGGCTTTTGGCCTGGAATCTTTCTTAAAGAAGAAGGCAAATGGCAAAACACTTACGGCACCCCTTTTGATATTTGCGCTCCTTGTAATTCTTCTGATTTTGGCTTTGACCCAAACATTTTTCCCTCAAGACCCCCAAATTAACACTGCGAGTATTGCCGCCAGGAATTTAATCATCCCCATTGTAACGATTTCACTCTTTATCATTCTCACATTTACCAAAAGGTTCAATGTTTCTCAAAAAATAATTATCGCCGCAATCTTTTTCGCAACTTTCCTGGAGTTATTTAGATTCGGCAGCAAATTCGCCTCATTTTCCAAAATATCTTGGATTTTCCCCCAGACCCAAACGACTGAGTTTTTAAAAAACCAAGAGAAACCCTTTCGCATCCTAACTACCGATCGTCGTATTTTTCATCCCAATACACCGGCAGTTTATGGCATCGAATCAGTTGACGGTTATGATCCTCTGTACTTGACAAGCTACAACAAACTCGTTTCAGTTTGGCAGTCCGGTAACCCAAAAGCGCCGCCGTCAGCTTTCAATCGTATAGTAACTCCTCAGAAATATGACTCAAGAGTTGCCAATCTTTTAGGCGTTAAATACGTTTTAACTTTTGACGAAATCGCTAGTCCCGAGTATGTCTTGGTTCACCAGGAAGGACAAACGAAAATTTACGAGAACTTAAGTGCCCTCCCCAGGTTCTACTTTGTTGATGAAGTAATCAAGTCACAGTCGCAAACTGATGAGCTGTCGCTAGTACTGGACCCGAACTTTGATCTAAATAAGATGGCAGTTTCTCGCCAGTTCGCCGCGACGGGCGCTTCAAGTGGTAGCATAGATGTCACCTCCTATAAGGATCAGTCAATCGCTCTTCAAACTTCTAGTCTTAAAGAATCACCTCTTATCGCGATAAACATTAACTACCCGGGCTGGCAAGCTTATATCGACGGGCAAAAAACCGAAATCAAAGAGGTCAATTTCTTACTTCAGTCTGTTATCGTTCCGGCCGGACAGCACCTGGTCGAGCTTAAATTTCAACCGAAATCATTCTATAATGGCCTTTACTTATCACTTGCAGGGCTTGCTGCCACAGCCCTTGCAGGCTTTTTAATTCGAGCAAAGCGAGAATCAAGGTTCTGAGCTTGCTCAGGTTCTTAATATGGAAGAAAAAGTTACAGTAGTCATTCCCAACTTTAACGGCCGTGACCTCTTAGCCAAAAATCTGCCAACAGTCGCCAAAGTTTGTCCCAAGTCAGAAATCATAGTGGTGGACGATGCATCAACAGATGATTCGCGCCGGTTACTTGACAAAAACTTCAAAAAAATCAAAGTTATAGCCAATAAAAAAAACTTAGGATTTGCCAGATCAGCCAACGTGGGCGCGGGAGCAGCTAGCGGCGATTTTATATTATTTTTAAATACTGACGTTTCTCCTCAACCTAATTTTCTAAAAACTGTCCTCGAACATTTTAAAGATAAAAACTCCCAAAATCTTTTTGCTGTAGCACTAGCGGACCAAAGCCACGAAAAAGGGAAAATCATTATCAGGGGTAGGGGAGGAGCGAAGTTTACCAAGGGTTTCTTGAGTCACTTTGCCGCCGGATCCAAGTCCGGTGAAACTCTTTGGGCTTCCGGCGGCTCGGGCCTTTTTGACAAAAATAAATTTTTAGAACTAGGCGGTTTTGACCCAATTTTTGCACCTTTCTATTGGGAGGATATCGATTTGTGTTGGCGGGCGCAAAAACAAGGCCTTACATGTTTTTTCGACTCGCGCGCTCGCGTCGATCACTTCCACGAAGAGGGGGCTATTAAAAAAACTCATTCGTCGCCTTATATCAAAACAGTTGCTTACAAAAACCAGTTGCTTTTCGTCTGGAAAAACATCTCGGATTATTTGATGCTAGTCCAACACCTGTTATGGTTACCGTATCATTTTGCCAAAGCCTTAGCAAGACTCGACTGGCCCTTTTTCCTCGGATTCTTCTGGGCAATTTCCCAAATCCCCAAACTAATTTTCGACTATTCACTAATCACTACTCACTTAGGCCCGCAGTCCCGAGCTTGTCGAGGGACGAGGACCGCAAGCTCTGCTTATTCACTTAACGATAAGGAGGTTTTAAAAAAATTTGAAAAGCCATAACGTTCTTTGGGGCGACAACAAGTCACCCAAAATCATCGTTGTCATGCCTGCCTACAATGCCGAAAAAACAGTCAGAAGAACTTACGGCGATTTACCAAAAGATTTAATTTCGGAAGTTATCCTAGTTGATGATGCATCTGCCGACAAAACTGTTGACCGCGCTCGAAAGCTTGGTATCACGGTTTACGTCCACAAAGAAAATAAAGGGTATGGAGGCAATCAAAAGACATGCTATGATCAGGCCCTTAAAAGAAACCCAGACATCGTTGTGATGTTACATCCGGACTATCAATACGATGCCAAAATCGCCGGTGTCTTATGTGAGCCAATTGTCAACGGCCGAGCAGATATCATGCTCGGTTCAAGAATTCAGACTCGCCACCAAGTTTTAGCAGGCGGTATGCCTCTATACAAATACTTCGCAAACCGTTTTCTCACACTCTTCGAAAACCTCGCCATGGGTCTTAACCTTTCCGAATATCACACAGGCTTTCGCGCCTATTCTGCAACAGTTCTAAAAACTGTACCGTACCATAAATTTTCCGACGACTTCGTCTTCGACCAACAAATTCTCATCTCTGCTCTTTCCTGTGGATTCAACATCTCCGAAATCCCGGTCCCCTGTAAATATTTTCCGGAAGCCTCCTCTATCAACTTCAAACGCTCCACCAAAT